>ENA-ORMN01003848-ORMN01003848.1-human-gut-metagenome-genome-assembly--contig:-NODE-3848-length-11372-cov-7.110188_pt1 | contig 11372 bp, 5 predicted proteins | sample MGYA00242102_ERZ508993 | MGnify/ENA primary metagenome ERZ508993 (study PRJEB26280, sample SAMEA2338770) | human gut metagenome | biome: human gut; feature: human-associated habitat; material: faeces... | reverse complement strand
GTATGAAGGAACGTAAGAAGTACGGCCTCAAAGCTGCTCGTCGCGCACCTCAGTTCAGCAAGCGCTGATTTATTCAATCCGATTCTTATTATGTCGGCTCATTTTGGGCCGACATTTTTTATGACGTGTTTTCTGTTACAGTCAGGAACATAGTGCCTGCCCGTTCAGGCAGTTGGACTTGATGTGGAAGGGGAACTTATGTTATCAACAAAAACAAAAGAGCATATCCGGCGCCGTGCCGCGCTTGGGTTGCCGCGGTGGGCAACTCTGCTGGCAAGCCTGGGGGCGCTGGCGGGCTGTGTGGCCTTCACCGGCAGCCAGCTGCATGTGGTTAAAATTACCGATACCCACGGTGCACAGGGCATGGCTATCACCTCGGCGCATGATATCAAAACGCTGATGCAGCAAGCCGGCATTGCGGCACCCGATACCGAGGACGAGCTGGAAATTACCGAGGATGCAGGCCTTGACCAGATCCACATCCTGCGCGCTTACACCGTGCCCGTCACGGTGGACGGCGGTGTGCAGGAGGTTGTGGTGACCGGCGGCACCGTGGGAGATGCTCTGGCGGAAGCCGGCATTACCCTTGGCCCAGATGACTGGATTGAGCCTGCGCTGGATACCCCGGCCCAGGAAAACACCATGGTGACCATCCAGCGGGTGCGCTATGAAGAATACACTCAGGACGAAGTGATTCCCACTGAGACCCAGTATGTGGAAACCAGCCTGTTCTACCGCAAACAGAGCAAAGAACAGCTGATCCGGCAGGGCAGCGACGGCCTGTGCAGCGTGAGCTACCGGGAAACCTATGTGGATGGCGAACTGACTGACACAACAGAAACGAACCGCGAAACTGTGATAGAAATGGTGCCCACCATTATAAAACACTATGACGAGCAGGCACCTGTCAGCTCCTTCGTGGGCCCCGAGATCGTGGACGGCAAACCATGCGAGGGCATTGCGGCGACTTATACCGCACAGCGTTCCACCGGGTATTCGGCATCGCCGACGGCAAAAGGATCTTCGGGGCGGCGGCTGACCTATGGTACGGTGGCGGTCAACCCCAATGTGATTCCCTATGGCAGCCTGATGTATATTACCTCCGCAGACGGCCGGTTTGTGTACGGTTATGCTTATGCGGCAGATACCGGCACAGCCATGATGACGGGGAGCGCATTTATTGACCTGTATTACGAGACTTACTCCGAAAGCGTTGATAATGCAGTGATTGCCGTGAATGTGTATGTGCTGGACAGCGATACCGCAGCCAAGTATAAAGAAGAAAACGACGCCATTTTAGCGGCAGATAATACGCCCGGATTATAAAGGCAATACCGCATAATTCTAAGTGCCGATACGGCGAGCGAGGTGCGGCAGATGCTAAGCCAAAAGCGCAGATAATACTTTGTGTATTATCGAGCATTTTGGCAACGCAGTTGCCGTGCCGCAGCCGCCGGAGCGGTGCTTGAGCCGTTAGGCGGGAATTGCGCGGTATTGCCTAAAGATTTGTAGGGCGCGATGCCCTCATCGCGCCGCGGAGAAACGTAAATCCATCCACCGCAAACCTGTAAACGATCTGTAGAGGACGATGCCTGCATCGTCCCGCATACTGAGCTGCAGCCATGGGATACTGTCATCAACATCCTATCTCCCCGCCGCGCGTTTTTGTTTTCCACAAGAAGCCCCTCTGTTTGTGGAAAACCGTTCAGATTCTTTTCACTTTTCCCTGTCGTTACGCGGTCTGCATTCCTGTTTTTGCCCACAAACTGCCCTTGTTCACGCAAAGTTTACCGGAATTTCCAGCTATTTCATGCCTTGTTCATCCGCAGTTCATTTTTATTCTTCATGATAGAATCTATCGGGGGCCCCTATTACCGCCCCCAACTGGAGGAATTGTTATGCACGAAACCCAACAGCCGCGCGACCCCAAAAAGACGACCGGCATTGTATATGCCGTGATCCTTGTGGTGTTGCTGCTGCTCAATTTCTGGGCCTTCCCCGCCATGATGAAAGGCCAGGTCAAACAGGTCGATTACGGCACCTTCCTGAACATGCTCGAAGGCGGCGAACTGAGCACCGTTGAAATTCAGGATCAGCAGATCTATTTTGTAGACAAAAACGATACCACCTACTGCACCAACTCCATTGCGCAGGACCTGCAGCTAGTCAACCGGTTGGAAAGCGCCGGCGTTTCCTTTGGCAAGGTGTACAACCAGACCACCTGGGTGGACACCCTGCTGGGCTGGGTCATCTCGCTGCTGCCCATGATCATTCTGATCGTCTGGTTCAACCGCATGATGCGCAAGCGGGTCGGTGAAATGACCGGCGGCGCCAACAGCATGATTTTTGGCGGCGGCAAATCCGGTGCCAAACAGTATGTCGTTGAGGATGGCAAGTCCATCAAATTTGCCGATGTTGCCGGTGAGGACGAAGCCAAAGAGAGCCTGCAGGAAATCGTTGACTTCCTGCATAACCCCAAGCGTTACGAGGATATCGGTGCCAAAATGCCCAAGGGCGTTCTGCTTGTCGGCCCCCCGGGCACCGGTAAAACCCTGCTGGCCCGCGCTGTTGCCGGCGAAGCTGGTGTCCCCTTTTTCTCCATTGCGGGTTCTGAATTTGTCGAGATGTTCGTCGGCATGGGCGCTTCCAAGGTGCGTGACCTCTTCAAACAGGCCAACGAAAAAGCCCCCTGCATTATCTTTATTGATGAGATCGATACCATCGGCAAAAAGCGTGACGGTGCTTCCGGTATGGGCGGCAACGATGAACGCGAGCAGACCCTGAACCAGCTGCTGACCGAAATGGACGGGTTTGACGCCGCCAAGGGTGTTATCATTCTGGCCGCCACCAACCGTCCTGAATCCCTTGACCCCGCTTTGACCCGCCCCGGCCGTTTTGACCGTCGTGTGCCCGTGGAGCTGCCCGACCTGAAAGGCCGCGAAAGCATCCTGCGCCTGCACGCTCAAAAGGTCAAAATCGGCCCCGACTGTGACTTTGCCGTGGTTGCCCGCATGACTCCCGGTGCTTCCGGTGCCGAGCTGGCCAATATCATCAACGAAGCCGCCCTGGGCGCTGTGCGCCACCACCGCATGGCCGTTACCCAGTACGACCTGCAGGAAGCCGTGGATACCATCCTGGCCGGTGCCCAGAAAAAGAATAAGATCCTGAGCGACAAAGAAAAGTGCATCGTGGCCTACCACGAAGTCGGCCATGCCATGGTTGCCGCCCTGCAGAACCATTCCGCCCCCGTGCAGAAAATCACCATTGTGCCGCGCACTTCCGGCGCGCTGGGTTTCACCATGCAGGTAGAGGACGGCGACCACACCCTGATGACCAAGGAAGAGATCCTGGCCAAAATTGCCACCATGACCGGTGGCCGTGCCGCCGAAGAAGTGGTGTTCAACTCCATCACCACCGGCGCATCCAACGATATCGAGCAGGCCACCAAGATGGCCCGCGCCATGATTACCCGCTACGGCATGACCGACGACTTTGACATGGTTGCCCTGGAAACCGTGAACAACGCCTACCTGGGCGGCGATGCCAGCCTGGCCTGCAGTGAGCGCACAGCCGCCACAGTGGACGATAAGGTTGTGGAAGTCGTCAAGCAGCAGCATGAAAAAGCCAAACAGATGCTGATTGAAAACCGCGGCAAGCTGGACGAGATCGCCAAGTACCTGTACGAGAAAGAAACCATCACCGGCGAAGAGTTCATGCGCATCCTGACCGCTGTTCCCCAGCTGCCCACCGGTGCCGTGGAACAGTAAAGTCTCCGCTCTGCGCGTTTTCTTTGTAAAATAACGGTGCCCCCGCCCTATGCAGTTCATTTACCGCACGGGCGGGGGTGTTTTGTTGTAATTCCGTAGGGGCGCACACCATGCACCCATCCGTTTTATATCATCACACTACAGCGCTTTCTCACAAAGCACACCATGTAATAGCGCCATTTTATGGCCAGCCGTTACCCATTTGTAGGGGCCGCTGCTCACCTCTTTCCGAAAAACGCAATAAAAATGCTGTCTTTCTCCACATCAGGGAAAGGCAGCATTCTTCTTTATCCGTTCAGATCTTCGCCGTTGCTGGCAATCACATTTTTATACCATCCAAAAGACTTTTTCCTGTACCGTGCCGCCTCCCTGTTCGAGTACCGGGAAAAGCACCAGTGATTCTGCCGGGCTTTATTTTGCCTGCGCGCCCTCTGGGAAGATGATCTTGTTCACAAAGAAGAAGATCACCATGGAAATGCCGCCATTGAGCACGGTGGTGCCAATGTTGTAGATGAAATCCGGCACCAGCAGGCCCGCAACCGCCACCCACACGCAGTTGATGGAGTTGACGATGCAGGTGATCAAGCAGAACGCCACCACATACCAGGCGATCTGCTTGGCCAGGTTGCCCTTGCTGCGGAACACAAAGTTGCGCTGGATGGGAAAGTTTATGCATTCTCCCACCACCATGGCAACCATGTAGGCGCAAAAGTACGGCAGACCGCCATGGGCGGAATCATACCCCAGGATGTTCCACTGGAAGGTTTCGCCAAACAGCGTGACCGGGATGCCCGGCCAGCCAAAATCCACCACCGGCAGGCTGCTGAACGCCGCCGGCAAAAATTGCAGCAGCAGGTATTTGAACACCGTAACCAGGTTGGATACGATCACAAACAGTCCGCCTTCGCGCACCCACTTGGCTGCGGCGGGGTGTTTTGCCGCAAAATTATTCCATAGCTGCATAAATAGCCCCTCTCTTTCCTCAGCTGTTGCGCAGGCGCTGTTCCAGCTGTGCGTTCAGCACCAGGTTTTTCACGGCTTCTATGATCACCCGCACAAGGCCGATGATCCAGAATCCCTGTAATTCCATCACAATGCCATCCACCATGCCCATGCTGATGGCACCGCTGGTCATTTTGGCCAGGGCACGCAGCGGCATGTTGTACTGGAACAGCACATTCAGGTCCGGCTTGCCGCGCTTGTAGCTGGCGTTCAGCAGTGCGGTAAGCACCAGCCAGATCAGCCAGCCCAGCGGGCTGCGGCTGTGGTTCAGCTCGCCCAGGGTCATGTTGCGGTCAATTTTAACTTTTCCCTGCTGCACCGGGCGGCCCAGCAGGGTGGCCCATTCGTCATCCGGCACGCTCTGCACCTTACCGCTGGTATAGTGCGGCAGATGCTTGCCCGCATAGGGGTTGGGTGCGCCGGTACCGGCCACTTCCACCACGGCGGTCAGGCGGATGTCCGCACTGGACGCGCCGACCCGCAGCTCATAGCTGCCGCCTTCCACTTCCCAGCTGTCGGTCCTGGTGTTCCAGTAGCGGAATGCCTTGTCGTCCAGCGGGATGGTCACGGTCTTGCTTTCGCCAGGCTGCAGCTGCACCTTGGCAAAGCCTTTCAGCTCCTGTGCGGGGCGGAACACTTCTGCCCCGGGTTTTGCCACATACAGCTGCACGATCTCTGCTCCGGCGCGCTTGCCGGTGTTGGTTACGGTCAGGGTCACGCCATTGGAAGCGGCCTGCAAATTGCTGTAGGCAAAGCTGGTGTAGCTTAACCCATAGCCAAAGGGGAATGCCACCGGCACACCGGCGGTCTGGTAATAGCGGTAGCCGACATACAGCCCCTCGCGGTACTGCACCATGCGGCCCGGCCCGGCAAAGTTATCCTTGGCGGGGGTATCCGCATAGGCGTTGACCCAGGTTTCGGCCAGCTTGCCGCTGGGGTTCACTTTGCCGGTCAGCACATCCAGCATGGCGCCCGCCCCCGCCTGGCCGCCCAGCGCACCATACACCAGGGTACGGCAGTGTTTGAGCCACGGGGTTTCCAGTGAAGCCCCTGCGCTGAGCACCACAACGGTGTTGGGGTTGGCCTGCTGCACGGCCTTTAACAGTTCGATCTGGTTGTCCGCAAGGCGCATATCGCCGCGGTCCAGACCCTCACTTTCCTTGATTTCATCCAGCCCCAGGCAGAGCAGCACCACTTCGGCCTTTTGGGCCAGGGCTACAGCCTCGGCCTGTTTGGCGGCATCCGGTTTGCCCTGGCGGTCAAAGCCGGGGGCAAAGCCCACGCTGGCCAGGCCGCTCTCTTTCAGGCAGTCTAAAAAGGTATCCACCTTGATGGAGTTGACCGCGCTGGAGCCAGCGCCCTGGTACCGCGGTGTCTGGGCAAAGTCGCCGATCACGGCAACTTTTGCGCCCTCGGCCAGCGGCAGCAGGTCGTTCTCGTTTTTCAGCAGCACAATGCTTTCGGCTGCGGCGCGGCGGGCCAGGGCGTGGTGAGCGTCCGCATCAAAGGTGCGGCTGTGGGACTGCACGGCGGCATGGGTATCAAACACCAGCGTCAGCAGCTCGTCCAGCCGGGCGTCCACATCCGCTTCGGTAATTTTGCCGCTCTGCACAGCCTGCATCAGCTCGCGCACCGCGTCCCCGCCGGGGGCGGGCATTTCCAGCGTGGAGCCGTTCTGCACGCCCAGGGCATGGTCATTGCTGCCGCCCCAGTCCGTTACCACAGCGCCGTCAAAGCCCCACTCCCCGCGCAGGATGTCCATTAACAGGTGGCGGTTCTCGTTGGCGTAAGTTCCGTTGATGAGGTTATAGCTGCTCATGATGGTCTTGGGCTTTGCTTCCTTGACCACGATCTCAAACCCGGTCAGGTACAGTTCCCGCAGCGTGCGTTCATCCACCACGGAATCCGACGCCATGCGGCGCAGTTCCTGGCTGTTGACGGCAAAGTGCTTGGGGCAGGCCGAAATACCGTTGGACTGGATGCCCCGCACATAGCCCGCTGCCATTTTGCCAGAAAGATACGGATCCTCGGAGAAATACTCAAAGTTGCGGCCGCAGAGGGGGCTGCGCTTGGTATTCAGGCCTGGCCCCAGCAGCACGGCAACTTCCTGTGCGGCGGCTTCTTCGCCCATTGCCTGGCCGATTTGTTCGCCCAGGGCAGGGTCCCAGCTGCACGCCACAGTGGCCGCCGTGGGGAAGCAGGTGGCCGGAACACTGGGGTTCAGCCCCAGGTGGTCCGCCGCGCCCGCCTGCTTGCGCACGCCGTTGGGGCCATCGGATAGGGTGATGGACGGGATATTATTTTTCGGCAGTGCACGGGTTCCAAAGGTAGTAGCGCCCGAAAGCAGCGCACATTTTTGTTCAAGCGTCAAAGCTTGCAGTTGTTTCTTTTGCATAAGGTGGTTCCTTTTCTTAAAAACAGCCTTGCGGCCCACCGCACAACCGCGCAAAGTCGGCGGCGATGGACCGCAGGGCAGCTGCACAGCTTACAAATTACACTTTACTGTGCCTTTTTCTTCTTGTAGCTTTTGAAAGTGAGAACTTCCAGCACGACCAGCAGTACAGCCAGCAGCACGTTGACCACGATCATAGCGGTACGCCAGATGGGGGTGGAAACAGTGTTGGCGGGGTCGTAAACGCGGGAGTTGACCACGGTGTACATGATGTTCTTGCAGGCCTGACGCATAGCCTTAACGCTGGTAGCACTGGTGGTATCGGTCAGGTAGTTGGTGGCAACATCGTAGTTCTTCAGCATCAGGTCGCAGCCGTTGCGGATGGCAATATCTGAATCCATGTAGTCAGTGAAGTGGAAGCCGTCGGTGATGACCATACCGCGGAAGCCCCACTCGCCGCGCAGCACGCCGTTCAGCAGTGCATTGCAGGCACCGGCCCACTGGTTGCCAATATAGTTCCAGCTGGACATGACGGCCTTGCAGCCGCCCACCTTGGCGCTGATCTCGAAGGGACGCAGGTAGATCTCGCGGATAGCCTGCTCGTCAGCCCAGGTGCAGAGCAGCTTGCTCTGGTTGATCTGCTGGTCGTTCAGGGCAAAGTGCTTCATGTAAGCGTAGACGCCGTAGCTCTGGGCACCGGCAATGGAGCTGGCACCGATGTAACCGGCGAGGACGCTGTCCTCAGAGTAATATTCGAAGTTACGGCCGTCAAAGGCGGAACGATGGCCGTTCATGGCGGGGGCGTACCAGCCGGTGACGTTCATCTCGCTGGCCATGCGGCCGATGCTCTCACCGTAGCGGCGGGCCAGGTCGGTGTTGAAGGTGGAAGCGATGATGATCTCGGACGGGAAGCCAATGGAAGAAACGCCGGTAAAGTTGTTGTTGATGGCAGCGGGTCCGTCGCAGTCGATGGTCGCGTACTTGTCAACGCTGGCCTCGGCCTTGGTCTGGTAGCCGCCCAGTGCGATCAGGTCGTCCATCTCGGTGACGGTCATCTGGTCGAGCAGGGTATCCCAACGCTCGTCGTCGTAGTCAGCACCGCGCAGGTCAGCCAGCTTCAGGCCGTTGTTGGCACCGGTAACGGGCATCTCATCGTTGGGGTCGTTGAAGTCCTCAGGGGTCCAGTTGTGGTCGTTGTACAGGGTGCTCATGCTTTCCTCAGACATGGTGTAGTCAGAGGGAGCAGCAACAGCTTCGGCATAGTTGGCGAAGTGATCAGCACGGGACAGGGTGACGAGCTTGTCGTCAGCGAAGTCGAACTTGGTGGTAGCAGCCTCGGCGTCGGTGCTGCGGGGGTTGGACTCGTCATAGACGATGGTGGAAGCGACATTGTAGGTCTTGGAATCCAGCACCGTGTGGGAATCCTCGTTGATGCTGATGATATAGTCGCCCTCTTCCAGCACGTAGCAGCCCTTGTCCTTGCTGTCAAAGCTGGCCATGTCCTCGGTGTTGAAGGTCAGGGTCAAGGTCTGGGAAGCGCCCGGCTCAATGGAGTCGGTCTTGCCGAAGGTGACGAGGTTGGCGGAAGCCTTCTCAATGCCGCCATCGGTGTACGGCGGGTTGAAGTAGACCTGCACGGCGTCCTTACCGGCCACACTGCCGGTGTTGGTGACGGTGACATCCAGAGTGATGGTGCCGTCAGCCTCGGTCATGGAGTCGATTTTCTGGGTAAAGGTGGTGTAGGACAGGCCGTGGCCGAAGGGGTACTGAACGGTTTTGTCATAGTCGATCAGGCCCTCGGCAGCTGCAGTCTCGTAGAACTTGTAGCCGACGTAGATGCCCTCAACATAGTTGACGAAGTGCGGGGGAACCAGCTTTGCATCACCGCCAGCCTGGCTGGCAACGGTGTAACCAACGGAATCCGCATTGGTGTAAGCAAAGTCGCCGATGTTGTTGAAGTAAGGAGCTGCGGTCAGGTCATAGACAAAGGTGTCAGCAGAGTGGCCGGAGGGGTTGACCTCACCGGCAACAATCTCGCCCAGAGCGTTGAAGCCAGTCTGACCGGTGCCGGGGCACCAAATGACGCTCTTGATCTGGGGGTGCTCATCGACGAAGCCCAGCTCGAGGGTGTTGGCAGCGTTGTAAACCAGCACAACGTTGTCGAAGTTGGAGCAGACGAGGTCGATCATGTCGCGCTCAGTCTTGCTCAGGGAGAGGTAATGCTGGCCGTCCTCGAAGTCCTTGTACTCGGTGGAGTTGTCGGTGTAGTTGACGGTGCTCATATCGGTGGGCAGGTCAGCAAACTCACCGCCAACGCGGCTGATGACGACCATCGCAGTGTCAGAGAAAGACTTGGCGTTGTCGATCAGCTCTTGGGTGTAGCTGGCGGCGGTGGGTTCGGGCAGGGTCCAGTTATGGTTGCTGTAACCCAGCGCCGGGCGCTCGGCGCAGTAAGCGGTGTAGAAATCGCTCAGCTCGGTGTTGGTGTTGATGCCGGCGTTGTGCAGGCCATCCAGCAGGCTGACGGTGGGACGGTCGGCAGAGATCGCGCCAGCGCCGGTGCCGCCGTAGACAGGGCCGACAGAAGCCCAGCCAAAGACGTTCAGGTTGCTACCGGAAGCGAGGGGCAGTTCGTTGTCATCGTTCTGCAGCAGGACGATGCCTTCCTCGGCAATCTCGGTGCACAGGGCGTTGGCCTCGTCACTGGATTCCTCGGTGATAGTGCCGTTGCCGGTGACCAGGTCGAGCATGGTGCTCATGGGGCCAAAGGCAACCAGGTTGAGCATGATGCCGAAAGCCAGCAGCACGGCCAGGCCGGACTGGGCGCGCACCATGAATTTGGTGGGCTTGGCCAGTTTCTTGTTGACCGCCATAGCGATCAGTACGATAATGGCGGCGGCAACCACAACGCCAAAGAAGATGAGCTGCGGGATGCAGTTATTGACCACATCGGCAACGTCGTCCAGGTTGACGCCCATGTTTGCCAGGGTAAGAAGCAGGGTGTTCATTGTTTTCCTCCTTTTATTGTGCCGCCCTCCGGATGGCGGCTGACGGGATTTCCGCTTTTATTGATGATATTGTACCAAAACAATTTTCTTTCGGCTCATTTTTTGCACAAACTGTTGTTTCCGTTGCATGTTTTGCAAAAGTTTCAAAAACATTTCATTTTTTGTTGTGCATCTCTCACAAAGCATCTCGACCCTGTTTTGTGCACCCCGCCCAAACACCAAAAATGGCCGGGTGCCTTATCCTAGACCCCCAGCCATCCATTCAGCTTTTCTGCGGCAGCAGCACCCGCAGCGTAAACCACTCATTCTCCCAGTGCAGCGTCATAGTTCCGCCGCGCTTTTCGGCGGCGGCGCGCACACCGCGCAGATCGCTGCCGCCATGGGTGTTGCGGCGCGGCAGGCCGTCCGCGCCCAGCTCCACTTCCTGTGCGCAGTAGTTTTCAAACCGCAGCATCACAAAGCCGTTCTGGGCGTACACCGCCACCCGGATCAGCCGCTTTTCGTGGTCGGGCTCGGTCTCCACGCTCTCGGTTGCGTTGTCCAGCGCCGTGCCCACAATCGTGCAGATCTCCCCTGTTTCCAAAAAGTCCAGCAAATGCCCGTCCGCCACGCAGGTCATCGTGATGTGGTGCTGCTGGCAGTACAGGCTTTTGGCCGTCAGCAGGGTGTCCAGCACCGGGTTGCCGGTCTTGTTCTCCGCCTCGTACTGGCGGATGCCGCTTTCCATGGCCGCCAGCGCCACATCCTGCTTGGCGTGGTCCCGCTCCGCCCGGATGGCCGCAATCTGCATTTTCAGCTCGTGGTAGCGCCGGTTTATCAGGCGGATGTTCTCCTTGCTCTGCTTGTACTGCTCGTACTGGCGGTGCAAAACACCGTCCAGCTCCGCCAGCTCGCTGTGCAGGGCGGCTTCGCGCAGCTGCTCGTGCTGCACCGTCAAAATCAGCACCCCGGCCAGGTCCACCAGCGTGCGGATGTAAAACATGTTCATGTTGGCTTCGCTGCCGTTGGCAAAGCTCAAATTGCTCACGGCAAATGCGGTCAGCGCCATGACCACCGCCACAAAAGTTCCTGCGGGCGTTATTTTCAGCTTCCCAGCCGGGCCGGGGCGGCGGTTCTCCACAAAAAGCATCGCGGCAAAAATGCCGCCGTACACCGCTGCCAACAGCAGCAGCGAAAGCGGCTCCGCCCCGCCGCGCTGCGGCC
>ENA-ORMN01003846-ORMN01003846.1-human-gut-metagenome-genome-assembly--contig:-NODE-3846-length-11375-cov-3.216431_pt1 | contig 11375 bp, 18 predicted proteins | sample MGYA00242102_ERZ508993 | MGnify/ENA primary metagenome ERZ508993 (study PRJEB26280, sample SAMEA2338770) | human gut metagenome | biome: human gut; feature: human-associated habitat; material: faeces... | reverse complement strand
GCTAATAAGTTTTTAATGTGAATAAAAATTATTTTGAATAAAAAGGAGTGAGCTTCATGGCTAAGAATAGAAATGAAATTCCTGAAAAATTAACTTGGGATTTGACAACAATTTATAAAACAGATAAAGAATGGGAAGCAGAGCTAACTAGAATAAAAAGCGAACTTTCACTCGTTGAAGAGACAGACCCTGGTCATTTACTTGATTCAGCTGAAAGTCTTCTGACAATTACCGAAAAAATGCTATCCATTTCTCAACAAGTTGAAAAACTATATGTTTATGCTTCTATGAAAAATGATCAAGATACCAGAGAGGCTAAATATCAGGAGTATCAATCAAAAGCAACAGCCCTCTATGTGAAATTCGGAGAGGTCTATGCCTTCTATGAACCTGAATTTTTGAAAATTTCAAAAGAAGTTTATAACAAATGGTTGGGGGAGCTTCAAAAATTAAAAAACTATGACCATATGTTTGAGCGCCTTTTTGCAAAAAAAGCTCATATTCTTAGTCAAAAAGAGGAAAAGTTATTGGCTGCGGCTGGTGAAATTTTTGAAAGTCCTTCAGAAACTTTTGAAATTTTTGATAATGCGGATATTAAGTTACCTATGGTCAAAAATGAATCTGATGAGATGATTCAACTCACGCATGGAAATTACTCTTCCTTAATGGAAAGTAAGAATAGGGGAGTACGAAAAGCAGCCTACAAAGCACTTTATAGTAATTATGAACAATATCAGCATACTTATGCAAAGACCTTACAGACTAATGTAAAAGTCCATAATCTTAAAGCCCAAATCCGCTCTTATGATTCAGCCCGTCAAGCTGCTCTGGCTAATAATTTTGTTCCAGAAAAAGTTTACGATGTTTTGATGGAGGCCATTCATCAACATTTGCCACTTTTACATCGTTATATTGAACTACGCAAGAAAATTTTAGGAATTACTGATTTAAAGATGTATGATATCTATACTCCATTATCTAATTTAGATTATAAATTTAACTATGAAGATGGAGTGAAAAAAGCAGAAGAAGTTTTAGCGATATTTGGTAAAGAATATAAAGGAAAAGTTAAAGCAGCTTTTGAACAAAGATGGATTGATGTCGAAGAAAATATCGGAAAACGTTCGGGTGCTTATTCAGGTGGATCTTATGATACCAATGCTTTTATGCTTCTAAATTGGCAAGAAACGTTAGATGATCTTTTTACTTTAGTTCATGAAATGGGGCACTCAATGCATAGTGCTTTCACGCGTGAAAACCAACCATATGTTTATGGGGATTATCCAATCTTTTTAGCTGAAATTGCCTCAACTACAAATGAAAATATTTTAACTGAAACTTTATTAAAGGAAAGTAAAGATGATAAGGAGCGCTTCGCCCTTTTGAACCACTGGCTTGATAGTTTCCGTGGAACTGTTTTCCGTCAGAGTCAATTTGCCGAATTTGAACAAAAAATTCATGAAGCAGATGCTGCCGGTGAAGTTTTAACAAGTGAATACTTAAACTCACTTTATGGCGAAATAAATGAAAAATACTATAATTTAGCAGTCAAAGAAAATCCAGAAATTCAGTATGAATGGGCTAGAATTCCGCATTTTTATTATAATTTCTATGTTTTTCAATACGCAACAGGTTTTGCTGCGGCAACTTTCTTAGCTGAAAAAGTTGTTCATGGTTCAACTGAGGATCGTCAAAAATATCTTGAATATTTGAAGGCAGGTTCCTCAGCTTATCCTTTAGAAGTAATTGCCAAAGCTGGAGTTGATATGGAATCTACCGATTATTTAGATGCTGCCTTTGAGCTTTTTGAAAATCGATTGAGTGAATTAGAAAAATTAGTTGAAAAAGGAGTCCATCTTTAAAAATGGTTGAAACATATAAACGTACAAGTAACCCCATGATGAATCGACCAGTTGTCAAAGCAGAGTTAGTAGAATGGATGCGTTCAAGTCAAACACAAATAACCGGAGAACTTGCTTCATTAGCTTCTGTACCAGTTTTAACCCGACTTTTTCCCCTTGTTTAAGTAGAAGATGATGAATTTTAGGAGCACCATAGATTCCTCGGTTAGCATTGAAGAGTTGAGAAATTTTGAGTGACAGGTATTGTCTCCTTAATTGAGTTTTAGATGGATGTCGGTTAATCCGTTCATAATAACTTGATTCAGGAACATCAAGGAGTTGACAGCTTAGTCTGACATTGAGTGCTAAAGTTTGTATGGTTTGAGCCATATCCGCAGCACTCACTTCTTTTTCTCGGCGAATATGGTCAATACTTTTTTTAAGATGTCTCGTTCTTCCTTAACTTTAGCCAGTTGTCTTTTTAATTCTAGAAAATCAGCTTTAGAGACGGAGCTTTCATTAGATTTAGAGTAGAGGTCTATCCATTTATAAATTGTTGCAGGGGCCACGTCGTATTCTTTAGACAGCTGGGTGACGGATTGACCAGAATGATAGAAGGCGATAAGGGTTTCTTTAAATTCTTTTGAGTAGCGTTTTTTCATGTTTTTGTCCTTTGTCTAAATTATACAATAGTGACTCTAAGATTTAAGGATAACATCAGCCACGGATTATTTCGTTAATGTTGACAATGGTTATTGTTAATAAAGAATCTTTAAAATTAAATAGAGATGGAGATTTAATAAATGACTAAAAAGATGGGAGTAAATGCTGCTTTAAATTTATTTAAAACAGCACTTTCAATTATATTCCCTTTAATCACCTATCCCTATATCAGTAGGATATTAGGAGTAGAGAACCTTGGGAAAATTAATTATACAGCTTCTATTGTACTTTTCTTTAATTGCTGCCCTTGGAATTTCTACTTATACTATTAGGGAAGGAGGTCGTATTAGATCTAATTCTGAGAAGTTAAGTCGTTTAGGTAATCTACCAGCTGATAAGGTTCAATATTATTATAATATTTGTGATGTATTTGTTTTACCATCCCGATTTGAAGCATTTGGAATTGTATTGTTGAAGCTCTTTGCTGTGGTTTACCATGTATTGGCCGTAATTTAATGGAAAAGCCAAATCTAATTCAAAATAATGAAACTGGATTATTAATACCTGCTGAAGAGGAAAATCCATAGGTTTTAGCTGATAAAATGTATAATCTAATAAAAAATGAAAGTTTCTTTAGAAATGTTCAGACGAAACAAGAGTATTATAAAGCAGAATATTCGTGGGATACAGTTGCAAAAAGAATGATTTCAGTGATGAAACAAGATTTAGATAAGATGTAGTTATCTCGTATACATAGCTATTGTTTTGAATTCAATTTATTCTGTTTTTTTATTTAAGAGATTCCAATGAAATCTTTTTTTATATCCAAGAATAGTATCATTTTTTCCTAGTATGGTACTGGTAAGCGTTTTTCAAAAGGGTTATAATAGGGATAAGTTAGTCAAGGAGGTGCTTTATGACCATTAGGGTGATTGCATCAGATATGGATGGAACATTTTTAGACTATAAAGGGATCTATGATAAGGAGCGTTTTAGTCAGATTTTGGATGCCATGGCTGCGTGTGATATACACTTTGTCGTTGCATCAGGTAATAGTATGAGTCGCCTTAAACTGATGTTTGCGGAGACTTTTGACCGCCTGCATTTTGTAGCCTAAAATGGTGGTCAGGTGGTTAGCTATGGCAAGCTTCTGTGTCAGGAGTTTATGGCATCAAATGATGTTGAAAAATTACTAAGATATTTTAATTATGATTTGTTAGATAAACCGACTATATTTAATGGTGCTAAATCTGCTTATATGCTATCAGGAACGAAACTGCATTTTGGTAAAGAGATGATAATAGAAGAAGAGCAAGCCGTTATGGAAGCATCCATTAACGTTTGAATGGGCTGGAGGATTTAGATGATGATTTCATCAAAATTACCATGTTGCTGTGTCCTGAAGAGGCTAATCAGGTTTCGCAAGCCTTTAATCGTGATTTTGATGGTAATCTTGTCGCTATTCCAAGCGTTTTTGGTGCTATTGACTTCATTCAAAAAGGCATGCACAAGGCTTGGGGGCTTAAGCAGCTTCTTAACCATTGGGACTTGAATGAGGCAAATGTTATGGCTTTTGGTGGTGGTGACAATGATATTGAGCTCCTGCGTATGGCTAGTCATTCTTATGCGATGGAAAATGCCAGCCCTGCTCTTTTGCAAGTGGCAGACCAAGTAGCACTGCATCATAAGGATCAAGGTGTCTTGACTATTTTAGAAGATTATTTAGGTTTATATTAAAAAAGGGTGGTAAAGTAATGAAATTATATTTAACGTGACATGGTGAGACATTATTTAATACACTCAATCGGATTCAAGGTTGGTGTGATTCCCCTTTGACTGAAAAAGGTCAGGACCAAGCTCGGCAGGTGCGTGCTTATTTTGAAAAACATGATATGACTTTTGATCAGTATCACTGCAGACTACTGAAAGGACTTCTGATACCATTGAACTGGCCACTGGACAGACTGATTATCAACGTGTTAAGGGGCTTAAAGAAATGCACTTCGGTATTTTTGAGGGTCAACCGGAGTATCTTCATCCCAAGACATCTGTTGCGGGGCATTTTGGGGACCACTATGCCCAGTTTGGTGGGGAAAGTCAAGATCAGTTTGTAGAACGAGTGGTTGCGAGTGCTAAGGAAATCGTTGAAAGGCATCCTGAACAATCTATTTTGGCTGTTAGTCACGCAGGAGCTTTGATGACTTTTCTCCATGCTGTAGATCCGGAGTGTGCCTTTCAGTCTTGTCCAGGCAATTGCGCTATCTTAGTCTTTGATTACGATGGATCGAACTTTCACTTTGTCAAACTGATTGATCCTTTAACGGATCAAGAGTTCGTGGAGTTTTAGTGTCTTTCTATGATCAAAGATAGTAATAAATCCTTTCTTAGTGTATAATGGAAGGGTATTTTAAATTTTGGAGTGCCTATGAAGTTTACAAAGAATCAGTTCATTTGGTTGGTTGTGCTGTTTTTCAGCTGTTTCTTGATATATACCTATTGGGAAACAGTTGTTTCGATTTGTAACAAGATATTTGTTGCCAGTCAGCCCTTCTTATTTGGAGCGGGAATTGCCTTTGTGGTCAATATCCTAATGTCTTTTTACGAAAAAATACTGATCAAGTTTATACCATTTGGTTTTATCACTAAAATTAAACGTCCCGTTTCCCTGCTCTTGGCTTTTGCAACTATCGGATTGATCTTTACTTGGGTAGTATTCACTGTCCTTCCTGATTTGATTGACAGTATCAACACCTTGATTAGCCAAGACCGCTCAGCTATTAATAATTTGATTAATTGGTTGCTTAAGAATAAATCTTTGCAGAAGATCATTCAAGACCTGGGTGGTGTGACACAGGTTAGAGAGCTAATCAATAGCTACAGCGCACAGTTGCTTCAACAAATTATGAATGGCTTGACGAATTTCTTGACTTCTTTGACTAGCCTACCGTCAACTTTGATTAATCTTTTTATCAGTATTGTCTTTTCTTGCTATGTCTTGGTTGGGAAGGAGAAACTTGGTAGTCAGGTTAATCGCTTAGTCGATGTTTATTTGGGTCGTTATGGTAAGACTTTCCACTATGTGGTTGCAATTCTCAATAATCGTTTCCACAATTTCTTTGTCTATCAGTCGATTGAAGCCTGCATTTTGGGAACCTTATGTTATATTGGGATGCGTATCTTTAATTTTCCTTACGCTGCGACCATTTCTATTCTGATTGGCTTTTCAGCAATGATACCAGTTTTGGGTGCCTATATTGGTGTTACTATTGGTACCATTTTGATTATGACTCATTCCGTGATCTTGGCACTTTTATTTGTCGCCTACGTGGTTATTTTGCAACAGTTTGAAGGGAATCTCATCTATCCTTATGTAGTTGGTGGTTCTACCGGACTTCCAGTCGTTTGGGTTATCTTGGCTATTACCATAGGGTCTGCCTTAGGGGGAATCCTGGGTATGCTGGTTTCCGTTCCAGTAGCCGCAACCCTTTATCAGATTGTTAAGGATAATGTGGTTACACGAGAAAAAGCCAAAGCAGTTGCTTCTTTAGAAAATAGTGATTAATTCAACAGACTTCGGTCTGTTTTTTCGTGTTATAGTATCGGATTTCAATAATATAGTATAAGTGTAATCGATTTCTAAGTGTCATACTATGAGTAACTTGAACAATGAAAGTTGACAAAAGATGACTTATACATTTCTGAAATAATTTCTCTGGAGTGGAGCAACAGCTACCAACCAGTTCGAATGTTGCTTATAACTTAGATGGCAAAGGATTGTCTGTGCAAGATGTGACTCCCAAAGGTGGTGTCCCTTTTGAAGCCTTTGACTACTGAAGAAGCAACACCAGCTAATCTAAATCTTGAAGGTATAGATTTCTATCACCGCTATAAAGAGGATATTGCGCTATTTGAAGAGCTGGGCTTCAAGGTCTTTCGCATATCGATTGCTTGGTCTCGTATTTTCCCGAACGGTGATGATGCTGAGCCAAATGAAGCAGGGTAGCCTTCTACAATAAGGTTTTTAACGAATTGGCTAAGTATAATATCGAACCTCTGGTCACCTTGTCTCACTATGAAACGCCACTAAACCTGGCACGTGAGTACAACGGATGGACTAATCGTAAAATAATTGGATTTTATGAGAATTATGTTCGTACAGTCTTTAAACACTATAAAGATAAGGTCAAATATTGGTTGACCTTTAATGAAGTGAACTCTGTTCTACATGCACCGTTTATGTCAGGTGGTATGGCAACTCCTATGGAAGGGCTATCTAAACAAGAACTCTACCAAGCTGTTCACCACGAGTTGGTCGGTTCAGCTTCAGCAACTAAGATTGGCCATGAAATTAAGCCTGAGTTTAAAATCAATCGGTTGTATGGTTCTTGCCATGCCTGCTTACGGGATGACAGCTACTCCGTTGGAACAGTTGGCAGTTTCTGAGTTTGAAAATCAAAACTATCTCTTCTCTGATATTCATGCATGTGGAAAATATCCGAACTATCTTAAATATTACTTCAAAGATAACGGTATTGAAATACAATTTCCCCTGGCGACGATGAAATCTTAAAGAATACCGTTAATTTTATTTCATTCTCTTATGCTATGTCTGAAGCAACAGCACACAACCCAGAAGACTATAAGGTTGGTAAAGGCAACATCTTAGGTGGTGTCGAAAATCCATACCTTGAGAAATCTGAATGGGGCTGGGCTATTGATCCAATTGGACTTCGTTTGGTTTTAGATGACTTTTATGATCGTTATCAATTGCCATTGTTTATTGTCGAAAATGGTCCTGATGGTCCGACAGTTGAGGATGATTATCGTATGATTACCTTCACAAACACTTGATTCAAGTTGGTGAAGCTCTTCAAGATGGAGTAGAACTTTTGGGCTACACGACTTGGGGACCAATTGATTTGGTTTCAGCCTCGACTGCAGAACTTAGTAAACGTTATGGTTTCATCTACGTTGATCGAAATGATGATGGTAGTGGTAGCTTGGCACGTTATAAGAAAAATTCATTTGCTTGGTATAAGTCTGTTATCGAAAGTAATGGTGCCGCCCTTTGTAAATAGAAAATTGTGATGAATCCCACACATGCTTGCAACTCACATTTAGTATTTCAATACAATATTTATTAATAAAGATTCCAACTATTTGAAAAAAGTTATAGTATTAGGATACTATAACTTTTAAGAAGATTAATTCACTATAACTTACACATTTTTTGAAAAAGTGGTAGAATAAAAGTGTGAAAACGTTCTTATATTTTCTGAAGAAGTAGCTAGACTATTTCTTTGCTTTTCCTATTCAGATGGAGGTAATGTTCATGAATGATTTGAAAAAAGTTCTTTTAGCTGGTATTGGTTTGACTGCTATGACAGTAAATAAGGCTGATAGTTTTGTCCAAAAATTGGTTGAAAAGGGTCGTTTGACTGTCGAAGAAGGTAAGGAATTAGAACAAGAGCTAAAACGTCAAAGTAAAGAAGGGTCTCAAGAATTTTTAGCTAAACTTGACGCCAAGAAAACTTCAGTTGAGTATGCGACTAAAGATGATGTGAGACGTCTTGAAGAAAAACTTGATGCTTTGCTCAGTCAGAATAAATAAAATGTAAGGGGACTAAAATGGCAAGTAAACGATTGAGACATGTGTTGAAGGTTTTCTCGTCAGTTGGTCTCCTTTTTTATCGTGAAAAACACCTTCCTCAAGACCAACAAACAACACCTGTCAAGCTCCGTCAAGCTTTCGAGCAATTGGGACCAAGTTTTGTTAAAATTGGGCAAATTCTATCGACACGCTCGGATCTTTTGCCAGAGGCCTATATCCGAGAATTATCAAAACTCCAAAGTAGTGTTCCTCCATTGAATAAAGAGGAGGTCATGACTGCCATTAGGCAAGAATTGCCAACTGATCTTTCTGAGGTTTTCGTCGATTTTTCTAAAGAGCCTCTGGCCTCTGGGTCTGTCGCTCAGACCCACCGAACAAGGTTGTTGTCTGGTCAGGAAGTGATTATAAAAATTCAGAGACCTGGTATTGATGATATCGTAAAGGAAGATATCCAGCTTCTTATTAAGCTTGCACGGCATATACCCAAGCATTTTATCTCCATGGTCGATGTTCAAGAGGTCTTGGAAAATCTGCGTGAAACCCTAATCAAGGAACTTGATTTCAGGAATGAAGCAGAGGCCATGAAACGTTTTAGGGCTAACAATAAGAGAGTGGTTTGTCTGGGTGTTCCAGAGGTTTATGATGAATTCACGACACCTCATCTCATAGTTGAAGAGTACATCAATGGGATTCCGCTTAATCATTATAGTCAACTGCTTGAAGCTGGTTATGACTTGGAAGATGTAGGCAAGAAGCTTATGCTGTCGTTTATCAAGCAAGTCTTCAAAGATGGTTATTTTCATGGCGATCCTCATCCCGGAAATCTGTTGGTACGTGATGGCAAGATTTATTTCATTGATTTTGGGATTATGGGTGAGTTGGAAGTGGGGATGCGTTCGTCCTTAAATGATATCCTATATAGTTTTACTGCACAAGATGTTGACGGCATGACCAAGGCAATCCTATCAATTACCCAGTTTGATAATGGTCTAAATAGTGCAGTTCTAAGTCAGGATGTGGAGAAGATGCTGGGCCGTTATTCTGGTGTAGACATAGGAAGTTTGTCGATGACAGATTTGCTTGAAGATTTGCTGACTGTTTTCCAGAAGAATCATCTTAAAGCCTCTTCTCAAATCACTATTTTGGAGAAGGCTTCGCTTGAAATTGAAGGTATTTTTCGAGAATTTGCACCAAATATTGATCTTATGACCCTGGCCAAGGATTACTTCCTAGAGAATATGGGGCCGGATATGCTTAAGCAGGCCTTAAATAAAGAGACTATCTTGATTGAGCTCTTTTACCTGCTTCGCAATGGGAAAAATATTCCACGCCATCTTCATCAGCTTTTGGAGCAGATTTTAAACGGACGAATCGTGCTTAACCATGATTTTATTAACTTTTCAGGTAGGGTTAAAGTCTTTGAGAAAGTTTTAAATAACATGGTTTTAGCCTTGCTGACATTAGCATTTCTTCTGTCTGGTGCTCTTTTGTCCAATAAATCAGATTTTCAAAATCTTGCTTGGCTTTTTCTTGGACTTGGAACTGTCCTAGCTTTAGTTACTGTAGGTCGTATAATATTTAAGAAAAAAGGATAAGGTATGATTGAAACAACTAGGCCTGAGCTTGTGGCCTATCAAAAAGAGCGTTTAGCTAAATTGTAAGTGAAAATCAAAAGTTAGACAAGGGCCAAATTGTTTTTGCAGGGGACTCCATCACGGAGTTTTTTGCATTGAAAAAGTACTTAGGTCGATACTTTCCTTTGGTTAACCGCGGAGTTGCAGGAATAGACTCGGTTTGGCTTTTAGAACACCTTAAAGAGCAAATTTTAGATTTGGAACCCAGTAAATTGGTTATCTTGATTGGAATTAATGACATTGGACGAGGTTACCCCGTTCAAGATGTTGTCAATCGTATTTCCGATATTATCATGACAATTCGACAAGAATCTCTATATACAGAAATCTATTTGCTAAGTATCTTTCTTGTCAGTGAAAGATTGGAACATGCCTCGAATGTTAAAATTCGAAACAATGCTACTGTAGGTGAACTTAATCAACAACTAGCAGTCCTACCTGGTGTGACTTATGTTGATTTGTTTGATTACCTTACAGATGCTCAAGGACAGTTAAATGCCAACTACACAACTGATGGTTTGCACTTGAATCCACAAGCTTATCAGGTCATAGCAGAACCAATTATAAAGGAGATTTTAGAATGAAGGTAGGCTTAGTCCTCGAAGGCGGTGGTATGCGTGGCTTATACACAGCTGGAGTTTTAGACGCTTTTTTAGAAGCAGGGATTAAGGTGGATGGTGTTGTTTCGGTATCTGCTGGAGCGCTTTTCGGTGTCAATTATCTCTCTAACCAACCCAAAAGAGCTCTTCGCTATAACAAGCGATTCATGGGAGACCGTCGTTACATGAGTTTTTGGTCATGGTTGACAACCGGTAACTTCGTTAATAAGGAGTTCTCCTATTATAAGGTTCCTATGGAGTTAGATGTTTTTGATCAGGACGCTTTTGCTGAGTCGGGTGTTCCCTTCTATGTGGTCGCTACAGATATTAAGACGGGAAAACCAGACTATATTAAGATTGATCATGTCTTTGAGCAGATGGAAGCCCTTCGTGCCAGTTCTGCCCTACCTCTGGTTTCTGAAATAGTCGAGTACAAGGGCAAACGCTACATGGATGGTGGTCTGGCTGATAGTCTTCCTATTGATTTCATGGAAAATATGGGATTTGACAAACTTATTGTAGTTTTGACACGTCCTAAGGGTTATCGAAAACATCCTTCTAAAACTAGCAAGCGCTTCTACAAACTCTTTTACCGCAAGTATCCTGAATTTGTTGAGGTTGCTTCAAATCGACATATTCACTACAATAAGAGCATTGAGAAGATTGAGACCTTGGAAAAATCTGGAAAAGTCTATGCCATTCGTCCAGAGCATGCGCTTGAAGTTGGTAGATTGGAAAAGAACCCAGAAAAGTTCGAAGCCATTTATCAAGAAGGATTGAAACAAATGCGTAATGATATGACCAATCTCAAAATATTTCTTGGAGATAACTAAAAACGTGCTTTTCTGATGGACATGGTTTCGAAGACCAAATACAGCGTCATAGCCTTAGACATATATTTTATATGGGTTCTGTCATAGGCGGAACCCAGTTATATACTTAATAGAAATTGCGTATCAATCAAAATTAAAAAACAAATTTAATAGTGATAAACACCTCCATTATACCGTATAAAATACTTAGTTTT
>ENA-ORMN01003831-ORMN01003831.1-human-gut-metagenome-genome-assembly--contig:-NODE-3831-length-11421-cov-3.178515_pt1 | contig 11421 bp, 5 predicted proteins | sample MGYA00242102_ERZ508993 | MGnify/ENA primary metagenome ERZ508993 (study PRJEB26280, sample SAMEA2338770) | human gut metagenome | biome: human gut; feature: human-associated habitat; material: faeces... | reverse complement strand
TTTGAACTGCTTCCGCCTTCCCGCAGAAGCTCCGGCGCTTTCAGACAGTGCTCGGCCGGATACAGTTCAAAATCAATATCATGCAGCAGGCCGACAATTCCCCAGTGCCCCTCTTCTGCTCCATAGCCGAGTTCTCTCGCATACCATTTCATCACAGCCTCTACGGTAAGCGCATGCTGAATATGGAAGGGATCTTTGTTGTATTTTTTTAATAAGGCAAACGCCTCGTCTCTTGTAATTTCACTCATGATCTGTTTTCTCCTTTTTCTTCCCTGATTTTCCAGAATCTGTGAATCTGAATTGTAATTTCATCCATTATATACCCATATTCATACCGTATCAATAGGTTTATTCAGACTTTTTCCTATCCCCCATACAAAAAACGCTGCTTCACTCCCCCTTTTCGGAAGATGAAGCAGCTTTTTTTTCTGCAATCGTCTTACAGCAGTTCCGGTTTCAGCCGTACGGCGAATTTTATTTCGTTTTCTTTCAACTGATACTTCTCCAGCAGCATCGGTCCGCAGCTTGCCGATCCGATTCCCGCCTGGCGGTAGTCAATGCAGAAAACAGTGCTTCCGCACGGCCGAAGCTCATAGTTGTGGGCTTTCGCGGTCAGCTCCTCCTGCGTGTAAATAGATGCCTGGAAGGAGAACGTTTTCTCTCCCACTGCCGTCAGCACCACGCGGTCATTGGCAAGGCTTGCGTAATCACAGTCATAGTGGCTGCCGTTCTCCTGCGGCTTCACGTAGTCCTCAAAAAGATCGTCCGCCGTCTGCGCAAAGTGACCCAGCGAAGACGCATGGTGCTTGTCGCAGTACGATTCATACGGGCCGTAGCCGTAATATTCCGCCGTGTCAAACGACTTCGGCAGGAACATTCTAAGGCCGAATCTCGGCAGGAACGGACGCTCCATGTCGCGCTTACCGTTGATCTCCGCTCTTACCTTGCCCTCGGCGTCCACCGTAAAGCGGCAGTCAAGGTGCAGGAACGGTCTGCGGTACACCGCCGCAAGGCTCAGCTTGCAATCGATCACAACAACGCCGTCTTCCTCTTTCGCGTTGCAGGCATAGACTTTTATCGCGGGTTCGTTATAGCCGGCCTGCTCCCATTCCTTGCGCACAAACTGGTCGTTGTCCGTCGGTGCACGCCACACGTTCCACGTCATCGGGCGGGTCATGATGTTCACATTGTTCTTCACCATAGACGTAAACACGCCCTCGGTCTTCGAGAACACATAACGGAAGCTGTCGCCCGTCACCGTCACGGCGCGGCTGTCCTCCTCCGCAACAACAAAGCCCTTTCTAAGCGCTTCTTCCTTGCGTGCCCCGCGGGAAACGATCAGCTGGTCAAAGCCGAGCGGGTGTCCCTTCTCAAAGAACACGCTGTCGTTCTTCTTCGCGCTGTACTGCAGAAGCACCGCCACGTCGCCCTCCGTCGGAATTGCATCCGGCAGCGTAATGACACCGCTTTCGTGCGGGGCAATCTTGATGTCGTCCATCACGCCGCAGGCCACCGTATCGCCGTCCTGCTGAATCTCCCAGGAAAGCGTCAAAAATTCTTCCGTATTCGTAAAATCGCGGTAATTCGTCAGCTGAATTTCCCCCGTTTCGCGGTTCACAAGCGCCGCGCGTACCGGGCGAATGACGTTTTTATATTCGAGTAAACCCGTATGCGGTGTACGGTCGGGATACACAAGGCCGTCCATGCAGAAGTTGCCGTCGTGCGGATATTCGCCAAAGTCACCGCCGTAGCGGAAAATATCGCGGTTGTCGGGCGTCGTGCCGCCGTAAACGGCGTGGTCGCACCATTCCCAAACAAAGCCGCCCATAAAGCGGTCATACTTCATGATCAGCTGCTGGTACTGTTCCGCATCTCCGGGGCCGTTACCCATCGCGTGGATGTACTCGCAAAGCACCAAGGGCTTCGTGTACTTCGGGTCGACCATATATTCATCAATCCACTCCGGCGCCGAGTACATGCGGCTCTCCGTCGTCAGGGAAGACAGGTCATTCTTGTGGCCGCGCGCATCGTAATACGTATTCTCGTAGTGCGTCAAGCGGGACGGGTCATATTCGCGCACCCATGCGCCGGCCTTTTCAAAGCTCGGGCCCCAGCCGGTCTCATTGCCGTAAGACCACATCAGCACGCACGCGTTATTCTTGTCGCGGATGACGCTGCGCTGAATTCTGTCCATAATCGCCTTGTCGAAAATCGGGTTCAGTGCGTTGTCCGCATATTCGTCCATACCGTAGCCGCCGGTCTGCGTCGCCGCACCGTGGCCCTCAATGTCCGCCTCGGCAATAACATAGAAGCCGTATTCGCTGCAAAGCTGTAAGAACCACGGCGCGTTCGGGTAGTGGCTTGTGCGCACTGCGTTGATGTTATGCTGCTTCATCAGGAACAGGTCGCGCTTCGCCTGCTCGCGGCTGATGGTGTAGCCCGTCACCGGGTCGCTGTCGTGGCGGTTCACGCCGCGCAATTTGATTTTCACATTGTTGAAATACAGAACGCTGTCGCGGATCTCAATTTTGGAGATGCCCACCTTCTGCTCAATCACTTCATCCGCCGTGCGGAACACGATCGTGTACTGATACGGGTCCTCGGCATTCCAAAGGTGCGGGTTTTCGAGCGCAAAGTTCGGCTCCGCGCCCGCCGTGCTTTCGAGCAGAGCGCCCTCGGCGTCATACAGCTCCGCCGTCACGTCCGGCAGCCCGATAAAGTCCATCTCCACGCGGATATCCGCATGGGAAAGGTCATCGCTCACCGTCGTCTTTACAAAGTAATCGCGGATGTGCGCCAAAGGTCTGCGGATGAGGTACACGTCACGGAAAATACCGCTCATGCGCAGCTTGTCCTGGTCTTCCAGGTACGAGCCGTCACACCACTTTACAACCAGCACCGCCACGGAGTTTTCACCCTCGTTCAGTAAATCGGTGATGTCAAACTCGCTTGTCGAATGCGAAACCTGGCTGTACCCTGCAAACTGCTCGTTGATCCACAGATAGAAGCAGGAGTCCACGCCCTCAAAGTTCAAATAAATTTTCTGCGTCAGATCTTCCGCGTTCATGTAGAAGCGGCGCAGATAAAGGCCGCAGGGGTTCTCGTCCGGCACATACGGCGGGTCATACGGGAACGGATAGCGCACGTTCGTGTACTGGTGGCGGTCATAGCCCGCATTTTGCCAGCAGGACGGCACCTCAATCTCGTCCATATCCTCCTCGTCAAAGCAAATCTCACCCTCGGAGCCCTCCGGGAACACGTCTAAAAACGAGTCAAAATACCGAAACGACCATGTGCCGTTCAAAAGACACACTCTTGTGGATTCTTCCCCGTCCTCCGGTGCCTTCGGCAAGAAGTAGCTGCGGTTCTGGCAGGTACCCACGTGCAGCACATCCGGATTTTCGTGCATTTTCTGAAATTCCATTATCAATACCGTTCCTTTCCTGCGTGAAAACGTTTTCCACGCGTGTGTTGAAACACACCAAAATTCAGTTGAAGCGATTTAGAACCTATGCTATAATGAGCGTACACAGATGGGGATTTTTCCGCATCCCCTCTACTACAAGATTACATGAAAAAAAGGTGCGGGTCAAGCCCGTAACCAAATAAATTTTGAGAAAGGAACAAAAACCATGACGATACAAATTCTGCTCGCCGCCCTGTTCCTTGCGGCAGTGCTGTGGCTCGGCTTTCGTGCCGCGCCGGAAACGGAGGGCGCCCCCGTCCGCCGTGCCCGTATAAAGGAAGCTACGGTCTTCGGCCTGTCCCCCGTGCCCGTCTTCTGCGCCGTGCTCGCTTTGGGGCTTATCCTGCGCTTTATTCTGGGCTACAACATCAACGGGTTCGAGGCCGACATCTCCTGCTTTAAAGCGTGGGCCGCCTATACGCACGATTACGGCTTTAATAACATGTATTACCGGGACTTCTTCCTCGATTATCCCCCCGGCTATCTCTATGTGCTCTACATCGTTGAGGCGTTCCGCCGCCTGTTCGGTGTCGACCAATACGCGCAGAGCTATACGCTCATGATAAAGCTCGCGCCCATTTTGTCGGACATCGCCTGCGCCGCGGCACTTTGGGTGCTCGCCCGCAAAAAGCTCGGTGAAAAAAGCGCACTCCTTATCGCGTTTGCCTATCTTTTCTGTCCCGCCGTCATCGTCAATTCCTCCGTCTGGGGTCAGGCCGATAGCTTCTGCGCGCTTCTGCTCCTCTGCACACTGCTGCTTCTCTGGTACAACCACACGCCGCTCGCCGCGTTCGTCTACGGCTTCGGCATCTTAAGTAAGCCGCAGATGCTCATTTTCGCGCCGGTGCTCATTTTCTGGGTCATCCGCAAAAAGGACTGGAAAAACCTCGTCCTCGGGCCCATCATCGCCCTTGCGACGATTCTCCTGTTCTCCACGCCGTTTATAAAGAATTTCGATTACCTAAAGCTCATCGAAATCTACACCGGCACCATCGATTATTATAATTACTACACCATCAACGCCTATAACGTCTGGGCACTCTTCGGGCTCAACTGGGCTGCCCTGCCGGAGCACAGCACTTGGCTGCAATTCGGCGTGCCGCTCGCAACCGTCCTCGCAGGCCTCTTCCTGCTGAAATCGAAGCGCGACGACGCCGTTTTCGCCTGCCCCACCGTTTTAATGTTCACGGTCTACATTTTCTGCGTCAAAATGCACGAGCGTTATCTGTTCCCCGTGCTCCTGTGCCTGCTGCTCACCTACGTTTTCACAAAGGAAAAGCGCTTCCTGCTCCTGTTCGCGGGCATATCCACGGTGCATTTTTTGAACGTTGCCTATGTGTTGTACCTCAATAACGCCTACATTTCCCCCACGTCCATTCAAATCCTGTTTCTCTCCGCGCTGCACGTGCTCCTGTACATTTATATGCTCTATATCACGTACCGCTGCTTTATTTCCGAAAAAGCCCTGCGCCCGCTCCCTGCGTTTAAAACGCAGAAAGCCGCCTCGGCCGAACAGCACACAAAGCCCGCCGCAGCGCCCGAATTCTCCCTCATCACCGACAAGAATCATAACGTCCGCCTGACGCGTGTCGATCTTCTCTGCATCGCCGTCGTTACCCTCCTTTACGGCATCGTCGCGTTCACGAATCTCGGTGATCACGAGACCGCCAATACGACATGGACGCCCCAAAACGGCGAATCCGCCGTCTTTGAGACCGACGACGCGTACAGCGAAATTTTCTACCTGCCCGGCATCGCCCCTGCGGATAACGGCATCGGCCAGCGCGTCGGTACCAATATGAAGATCGAGGTTTCAAACGATCAAACCAACTGGACGACCGCCGCCGAAAACACGGACGGCAGCGTCTATGCGTGGAAAAACGTCTCCGTCGCCGCCGTCGGCAAATATATCCGCATCACGTCGATGTGCGACGACCTCGCCATCAACGAGTTCGCGCTCAAAAAGACAGACGGCACCGGCTTTGCAACGCTCACCGCCGTCTCCGGCAACGCGTGGCAGCTCACGGATGAGCAAAACACCGTCCCGCTCTATCCAAGCTACATGAACTCCACCTATTTCGACGAAATCTACCACGCCCGCACCGCCTACGAGCACATTTTGGGACTCGAGCCATATGAAAACACGCACCCCACGCTCGGCAAGCTCATCATCTCGGTCGGCATTCGCATCTTCGGCATGAACCCGTTCGGCTGGCGCTTCATGGGCACGCTGTTCGGTGTTTTGATGCTCCCTGCGCTCTACCATTTCTTAAAGCGCCTCTTTGGCTCCACGTTCCTCTGCATCGCCGGTACCGTCCTCTTTGCGTTCGATTTCATGCACTACGTCCAAACACGCATCGCGACCATCGATACCTACGCCGTGTTCTTCATCATTTTAATGTACGACGCCATGCTCGTGTTTATTCAGCACGATTTAAAAACCGACAGCTTCAAAAAGCTCCTGCCCCCGCTGCTTTTAAGCGGCATCTTCATGGGGCTCGGCATCGCAAGCAAGTGGACGGTCGCCTATGGCGCAGTCGGCCTCGCCGTGCTGTTCTTCGGCAAGCTCATCGTCTCTTACCGCGAAGAGAAAGGCCACGCCGCCGTGCAGAAAGCGCTTCTTAATCAATCCATAAAGCTCTGCCTCTGGTGCTGCCTACTGTTCATCGCCATTCCGTTCGGCATCTACTTTACGGCGTTCCTGCCGCTCACCACATTGCCGCATAACCGCTACGATGTTTTCGGCCGGTTCATCGCGTACCAAACGCATATGTATAATTACCACTCCACGCTGCAGGCGACCCATCCGTTTGAGTCCCCGTGGTATCAATGGCCGTTCGATATCCGCAACGTGTGGTATTACGGCAATTACAGCGCCGACAGCGAGGGCCACATCCGCACCATTTCGGTGCTCGGCAACCCGCTGTTCTTCTGGGCGTGCGTGCCCGCCACCGTGTACGCGTTCGTAAGGGCCGTAAAACGGCACTCCCGCACCGCGCTCATCTGTGTCATTGGCTTCTTGTCCGCGTATCTGCCGTGGGTACTCGTGCCGCGCTGCACGTTCATTTACCACTATTTCACTGCCGTGCCGTTCATTCTCATCGCGCTCCTCATCGCGTATCAGCGCCTTGAAGAAACAGCTTCCCTGCGCCGCGTCGTTTTCACAAAAGGCGCCGTCACACTCACAGTCGGCAGAATTCTCCTGCTTGCCTGCGTCCTCGTGCACATTCTTATGTTCATCGCGTTCTACCCCGTGCTCACCGGCACCCTCACCACGCAGAACTACGCCAACGCTTTAGAATGGCTCCCCAGCTGGTTCTTTATCTAAGACCCCGAGCTAACGACAACGGTGGTTGAAAGTTTTCGCCAGCCTTTTTCAAAAGGCTGCGGATTCTTAGGGCAGCGCCCTGAGTCGTCGTTCGCAAACGACGAAACCCTTTTGCCTACCCAAAAATCAGGAATGATAGTAAGCAATGCTTCGCATTGCTAAAATGATCCAGTGAATCATTCCGCCGCAAGGAACCCTATTAAGGGGTTCCTTGACGGTCGACCGAATGTCGACCGTAGAATTAAGAAAAATCGCCGCACTCTCGTTCCCCCCTGAGAGCGCGGCGATTTTTATGCCTACATATATAAAATTTCTTACCCCTTCACCGACTCCGTCGCCGCCGCACTGTTCACCGGCTTATCGAGGTTCTTAATCTCCTTGTTGTAGAGAATTACAAAGAATACAACCGTCACAATGAGCGAAATAAATTCGGAAATTGGGAAGCAGAACCACACAGCGCCGAGGCTGATTTTCGAGAGCAGCCACGCCGCCGGCACCAGCACAACCAACTGACGCATCACAGACTGCACAAGGCTGTACATGCCGTGGCCCGTCGCCTGAAACAGCGTCGAAAGCGTAATGCCGATCGCCGCCATCGGGAAGTGGATCGCGATGATTCTAAGCGCCGAGTCGCCGATCTCGTGCAGCTCCGGCGTCGCGTTAAAGATGGAAATCAGCGTGCCCGGGCAGATTTCAAACACGATAAGACCCGCAATCTCAATAATAAGCGCAATCACGCAGCCGATCTTCACCGCACCCGTCACACGCTTCTTGTCGCGCGCACCGTAGTTGTAGCCCATAATCGGCATGAGCCCCTGCGTCAAGCCGAACACCGGCATAAACACAAAGGACTGCAATTTAAAGTAAACACCGAACACATTCACGGCCACTGCGGAAAATCCTGCCAAAATGCCGTTCATTGCCATGGTCATCAGCGTGCCGATGGCGTTCATCACGATGCTCGGCAGACCCACAACGTAAATGTCCTTCATCGTCTTGCCGTGGAAACGGAAGCCCTTAAATTCCAGCGCAATCGCGTGGTTGCCGAAAAACAAAATGCAAAGGCCCACAATCATCGAAAGGATCTGGCCGCCAACCGTCGCATACGCCGCACCGGCCACGCCCATGTTGAAGTTGAAAATGAGGATCGGATCAAAGATGATGTTTGCCACCGCGCCCACAAGCTGAATGATCATCGGCATCACCATGTTGCCCGTCGCCTGTAACATTTTTTCAATGACCGCCGCAAAGAAGAAGCCGAACGATGCTACCGTCACAATCGTGATGTACGTCGTGCCCATGCTGAGCACTTCCGCGTCCTGCGTGTAAAGCGCCGTAAACGGACGCGCCACAATCGCACCGAAAATTGCAAAGACCACATACGTGATCGCGGAAAGAATAATGCCGTGCGTCGCCGCGTTGTCCGCCGCCTCCTGGTCGCGCTCGCCGAGTCTGCGGGAAATGAGTGAGCTCACGCCCACGCCGGTGCCCACGCCGAATGCCACCAACAGGTTCTGAATCGGGAACGCCAGCGAGACCGCCGTCAGTGCGTTCTGGCTCACCTGCGCCACAAAGTAGCTGTCCACAATGTTGTAAAGCGCCTGAATCAGCATCGAGAACATTGCCGGCAGTGCCATCGTCAAAATCAGCGGCAGCATCTTCGCAGAGCCCATGCGGTTGTTTGCCAGGTCCTCAAGCTTCACCGTTTTTTCTGCCATGAAATCAAACTTCCTTTCTTTTTTGTAAATTCATTTGCAAATCTCTACGCTCCAAACGCGGTTTTTCGCATGAAAAGACTTCGCCGCAAGCACGGCGAAGTACGCTGTTTAAAGCCTTTAGTTTTCATTTTGTCCGACCGTTATCCTGTTCAACAGTCTAAAATCGAACTGATACAGTATAACACACTTTATTTTCCGCCGCAACACTTCGCATAAAAACGCGCATTTTCACCAATTCCGCGCCCCAAAACAAGCCCTATCGTCACAGAATATTCACCTTTTGTTCTTGCATTCGACGCAATAAATCGGTACAATAAATACAAACTGGTCATACTCTGCACAAACAGGGGATTTCCGGGAGGAAACGGGGTCGCTTTTCGCCCCGCAATATTGAAATAAGGAAGGTAGAAATTTATGGCATCCGGCAAAATCATGATCGTAGACGACGATAGAAATATCTGTGAGCTTTTAAGATTGTATATTGAAAAGGAAGGCTTTGAAACAGCCATTGCAAACGACGGCAAGGCGGCCGTGCAAATGTTTGATTCCGTCAACCCGGACCTCATGCTGCTCGACATCATGCTCCCGGAGCTCGACGGCTGGCAAGTCTGCCGCGAGATCCGCAAAAAGTCCCAGTGCCCCATCATTATGCTGACGGCCAAGGGCGAAGTGTTCGATAAAGTCCTCGGCTTAGAGCTCGGCGCGGACGATTACGTCGTAAAGCCCTTCGAGACAAAAGAGGTCATCGCGCGCATCAACGCCGTCCTCCGCCGCATTGGCAAAAAAGAATCCTCTCAGGTGAAAGAAGTTCACTACGAGAATCTCTCCATCAACCTTACAAATTACGAACTCAAGGTCAAGGGCGTCCAGATTGACACTCCGCCGAAGGAAATGGAGCTCATCTATCATCTCGCCTCGAACCCGAACCGCGTCTTCACGCGTGACCAGCTCCTCGACGAAGTGTGGGGCTTTGATTATTACGGCGATTCCCGCACCGTAGACGTGCACGTTAAGCGCCTGCGTGAAAAACTCGAAGGCGTTTCCGATAAGTGGTCGCTTAAAACCGTCTGGGGCGTCGGCTATAAGTTTGAAGTGAAAGAATAAGCCGGCGAAAGGAAGGATTCCCCTTGCAAAAATCCCTGTTCGGAAAATACCTGCGCGTCACCATGGTCATCGTGCTCGCCAGCTTCATCGTGCTCGGCAGCGTCATGATGTTTGTGTTCTCGCAGTACACCAAAAGCGATAAGCGCAAACTGCTTATGCAAAACGCCTCGTCCATGGCGTCCATCACTTCTTCCGTGGACATCACGAATAACGGTGCACCGGAGCTTCTGAAAATCTTTGTGCGCACGTTCTCTCTCAATATCGATGCCGATATTTTCGTCACCGATCTCGAGGGCAACGTCCTGTTCGGCGCCTATGCCAACAGCACCTCAAATATCGGCGCAAACTTCATCCCGCAGACGAAGATTTCGGCAGACATCGTAAAGTGCGCGTCCGAGGGCTCCTATACCGGCGACGGACGCAAAAACGGCATTTACGATACCCCGTACTACGTCGTCGGCGTGCCGCTTTATTCCGTCGCCGAAACATCATCTTCCGCGGTAGGGGACGAAAACAGCACCAGAGTGCCCGTCGGTGCCGTTTTTGCCGCCATGAACGCTGCCTCCCTCACGGAGTATCAGTTCGCCGCACTGCAAATGTTCCTCATCGCCGCAGCCGCTGCGTTCATTCTGGCGTTCGTTGTCGTCGGCCTCTTCTCCTACCGGCTCGTCAAGCCCCTGAGGCAGATGTCTGCCGCAGCCAAAAGCTTCGGCGACGGCGATTTCTCCATCCGCGTGCCCGTCACAAGCAACGACGAGATTGGCCAGCTTGCCATCGCGTTCAACAACATGGCAGATTCGCTCTCCGGCAGCGAAAGCATGAACCGCAGCTTCGTCGCGAACGTCTCGCACGAGTTAAAGACCCCGATGACAACCATCGCGGGCTTCATCGACGGCATTTTGGACGGCACCATTCCGCCGGAGCGCCAGTCGCATTACCTGCACATCGTCTCCGACGAGGTCAAGCGCCTCTCGCGTCTTGTCCGCACTATGTTAAATCTCTCCCGCATCGATAACGGCGAGCTGAAGCTCCGCCCAAACGATTTTGATATTTCCGAGACCGTCCTCTCCACCGTGCTCACGTTTGAAAAGAGCATCGACGAGAAAAAGATCGACATCCGCGGGCTCGATACCTTGCAGCCCATGCAGGTGCACGGCGATGAAGACCTTTTACATCAGGTCGTCTATAACCTTGTCGAAAACGCCGTCAAGTTCACAAACACCGAGGGCTACATCTCCTTCAACGTCTCGGACAGCATCGACCGCATCGTCGTCACCATCGAAAACAGCGGCTCCGGCATCCAGTCCGATGAGCTCCCCCTCGTGTTCGAGAAGTTTTATAAGACCGATAAATCGAGAAGTCAGGATAAAAACGGTATGGGCCTCGGCCTGTACCTTGTCCGCACCATCATCAAGCTCCACGGCGGCGACATTTCCGTCTCCTCCGTCGTGAACGAGTACACCCGCTTCTCGTTCTATATTCCGAAGCCGCAGGAACCCCCGAAGCTGAAGTACAATACCGGCTCCATCCCGGTCACCGTGCCGGTCGAAGATGCCGTCATCTCGGAGCGCCCCAAAAAGGAGCACCACGGCCACAAGGATAATAAAGAGCCCGATCAGAAATAAATCCAAAAGTGAGGTATCACACCATGGACGATTTTGAAAACAAAACCCCGGAAATGCAGGAGCCTGCTTCTTCCGAAGACAATATCCCCGAAACACCGGAAACCGCGGAGACCATTCCCGCAGAGCCTACCGTTTCTGATGAACCGGCCGCCCCCGCAGAACCGACTGTCACCCCGGAGC
>ENA-ORMN01003830-ORMN01003830.1-human-gut-metagenome-genome-assembly--contig:-NODE-3830-length-11421-cov-7.229104_pt1 | contig 11421 bp, 10 predicted proteins | sample MGYA00242102_ERZ508993 | MGnify/ENA primary metagenome ERZ508993 (study PRJEB26280, sample SAMEA2338770) | human gut metagenome | biome: human gut; feature: human-associated habitat; material: faeces... | reverse complement strand
CACTCCGCTTTTTGTTTCATCTGACGAAAAATTTGACGACGCATCTGTCGCACAAGCTTTGTGCGGTATTGCCCTAGGCAATCTGCCGAAAAATCTGACAACGCACCTTACACACAAGCTTTGTGCGGTGTTGCCCAAGTTTAAATGAATACGGAATCGTCCTGTAAGGACTGGTTTTCCAGCAGGTAGCATTTTTCTCCTGCAATGACAAACAGCCGGTAGAGGAACACATCTACAGTTTCTCCTACCGTAATGGGTTCTTCCTCCAAGTCCCGCTTGGCGATCAGCAGATCTCCGTGGACACGCACCGCCAACTCGATCCAGTCGCCGCGGAACGAAGTCCGTTCCACCACACCCTTGGAAGCGGAACTGCCGTACTTCTGCACCTCGTTCTTGCGGGTGATCTTCAGGAATTCCGGACGGACAATCGCCTTTTCCACACCGTCCATACGCTGGAATGTGTGGTACTTCTGATAGTCTGCCAACACGGAGGTCTGCCCGAAGAACGATGCTGTAAACGCAGTCTGCGGGTGACGGTAGATCTCAATGGGCGTTCCCATCTGTTCAATGTGTCCGCGGTTGGTGATGATGATCTCGTCCGCCACCTCAATGGCTTCGTCTTGGTCATGGGTTACGAAAATGCTGGTCACGCCCAGCTTGCTGATCATTTCCTTCAGCCAGCTGCGGAGTTCCTGCCGCACCTTGGCATCGATCGCCGCAAAGGGTTCGTCCAGCAGCAGCAGCTGGGGATTTGGTGCCAGAGCACGGGCGAATGCCACACGCTGCCGCTGGCCGCCGGAAAGCTGGCTGGGATACCGCCGCTCCAGTCCCCGAAGTCCGATCAGGTCTACCAGTTCCATCACACGGCTGGCAATGGTTTTCCGGTCTACTTTCTGAATCTTCAAGCCAAAGGCGATGTTGTCATACACAGTCATGTACCGGAACAACGCGTAGTTCTGAAACACAAATCCAATGCCACGCTTGCTCGCCGGAATGTCATTGACCACTTTTCCGTCAATGCGGATCTCACCGCTGTCGGGGTGTTCCAGACCGGCGATCATGCGGAGAATGGTGGTTTTGCCGCTGCCGCTTGGCCCCAGCAGACCGATCAGCTTTCCCTTTTCAATACCGAAGCTGACATCATCAGAAGCCTGATAATTGCCATATCGTTTCTGAATATGATTTAACTCTACGTACATCAGCTATCCCTCTTTCCTCCGCGGTGTTCGATCAGACTGCGAATCACCAGAATCACAATTGCCATAAGCACCAGAATCGACGAAGCCGCAAATGCCGGCACATACTGGAATTCATTGAACAAAATTTCCACGTGCAGCGGCAGGGTGTTGGTTCTGCCACGCAGGTGTCCGGACAATACCGAAACCGCACCGAATTCGCCCATGGCTCTGGCTGCACACAGCACCACGCCGTACAGCAACGCCCACTTGATATGGGGAAACGTCACCTTGCGGAAGATCGTCCACGCGTTGGCACCCATCAGGGCAGCCGCCTCTTCTTCATCTGTCCCCTGCGATTCCAGCACCGGAATCAGTTCGCGGGAAACAAAGGGGAATGTTACAAAAATCGTTGCCAGCACAATGCCCGGCACCGCAAACACCACATGGATCCCCAGATCATGCAGCAGCGGATAAATCACGCTCTGTCTGCCGAATGTCAGCAGGAAGATCAGACCGGCAATGATCGGAGAAATGGTCACCGGCACATCGATCAGCGTAGTCAGCACTTTCTTGCCGCGGAACTGATACTTGGTGACTGCCAGTGCTGCAAACACGCCGAATACCGTGTTCACACCTACGGCAATGGCAGTGGCTTCCAGCGTCAGCAGTACAGCTTTTACCGTGTATTTATCGGTGACAGCTGCCTGATAGGTTTTCCACCCGTCCCGCAGTGCCTCGGAAATGACAGTCGCCAGCGGCAGGAGCAGCATGACGACCAGAAACAGCACGCTGACACCGATCAGAACCCACTTGACGATTTTCGAACCAACGGTTTCTTCATGCATGCTCACTGCCCTCCTTTCAGAATCTTCGAACTTCTGGACTGCACCAGATTGGTCAGAAACAAGATCAGGAACGCTGCGACCAGCATTACCAATGCAATGGAAGTGGCACTGGTGTAGTCATATTCCTGCAACTTCGACATGATGATCAACGGCGTGATCTCGGTTTCATAGGGCTGGTTGCCGGCAATGAATACCACGCTGCCGTACTCTCCAAGACATCTGCCGAATGCCAGACCGAATCCGGTCAGGGCTGCCGGCAGGATTTCCGGAAATATCACCTGCCAGAAAATCCGGATCCGGCTGGCTCCCAGAACCCCTGCCGCTTCTTCATAAGTGGAGTCCAGCTTTTCCAGAATCGGCTGCACCGTGCGGACTACAAAGGGAATCCCCACAAATACCAGTGCCACGGTAATGCCTACCCTAGTGTAGGCGATCTGAATGCCGAACCGTGCAAAGAACTTTCCCACCAGACCGGTGTCTGCTGTCAGGGAAGTCAGTGCAATGCCTGCAACCGCTGTCGGCAGGGCGAACGGCAATTCGATCATGCCGTTCAGCAGCCGCTTCATGGGGAACCGGTACCGCACCAGCACCCACGCCAGAATCACGCCCATTACCGCATTGATCGCAGAAGCGGCAAACGCCGTCAGCAGGCTCACCCGAAAGCTTGCCAGCACACGGGGCCTGGTAATAGTTTCCCAGAACTCCGCGGGGCTAAGTTTTGCGGTATAGACCACCAGCGATGCCAGCGGGATCAACACGACGATACTAAGAACGGAAAGCGTCACTCCCAAGGATAATCCAAATCCGGGAATCACCCGTTTACTGCCTTTTTTCATAGCTGCTCCTTATTTTTCATAGATCTGATCGAAAATGCCGCCGTCGGAGAAGTGCACCTTCTGTGCCTCGTCCCAGCCGCCGAAATCCTGAATGCTGACCAGATCGATGTTCAAGTCAAATACATCTGCATATTCTTTCAAAATTTCCGAATTGGTCGGTCGGTAATAATGCTTTGCCGCGATTCGCTGTGCCGCATCGGAATACAGATACTGCAAATACTCGGTCGCCACATCGCGTGTACCGCGGTCGTCCACCACGTCATCTACCACTGCCACAGAGGGCTGTGCCAGAATGCTGATGCTGGGGTTTACGATCTCATAGTCCTCCGGATTGTCCCGCATGGAGAGATACGCTTCATTTTCCCATGCCACCAGCACATCGCCCTGTCCGTTTTCCACAAAGGTGGTCGTGGCTCCTCTCGCACCGGAGTCCAGCACCAGCACATTCTGATACAGCTTCTTGACGAAGTCCTCCGTCTGCTGGGTGTCGCCGTTATATTTCCGGTCGGCATATGCCCATGCGGCAAGGTAATTCCACCTTGCACCGCCGGAGGTTTTCGGGTTCGGGGTAATGACATCTACGTCGTCCCGCACCAGATCGTCCCAGTCCTGAATGTGCTTCGGGTTGTCCTTTCGCACCAAGAACACAATGGTCGAAGTATACGGAGCACTGTCGTCCGGAAACTCGTCCACCCAGCCGTCCTCGATCAGTCCCGCCTTTTCCAGGGAATCAATGTCGTATTCCAACGCCAGCGTGACAACATCAGCTTCCAGCCCGTTTGCCACCTCCAGAGCCTGCTTTCCGGAACCGCCGTGGGACTGAATGACTTCCACGTCCTGTCCCGTCTGCTCTTTCCAGTGCTCTGCGAATATCGTATTATAATCTGTATAAAGTTCTCTGGTGGGGTCATAGGAAACATTGACGATGCTCACCGTGTTATGATCTCCGCAGCCGGTAAATGTCCCGCCTGCCAGAACCGCCGCCAGCAGCAGTCCGATGCACTTCTGAATCTTCATACAGCTTCCTTCTTTCCTGCGGAGAATCGGGCTTTTCCCGCTTCTCCGATAATACATACTGTTTTGATATGTTTAGTATGTTACATATCATACTGCAAAACTAGTAATTTGTCAATAGGATTTCTCCGGTTTTGTAGAATTGCACAAGCAAATCACTGAAATCATAGAGATTTTATAGGCATTATATATAAAAAGCTGTCCGATACCGTTCTATCCCCTCGCTTGTCTGCATAGGATAAAGCAAAGGCAGCACCGCAGCAGAATCTGTACGGTACTGCCCAAGCCAACGCCGCCGGACGGCAAAAAAGGAGGAGTTCCATATGGACCTGAAAATCAATCGGGAAATGCTCCCTGTGACTGAAATTCTTCTGGACGAAGTACAGGAGCAAAGTGTTGAACTGGACTACGTACTGCCGGACTATGATCCGGACATCTTTCGCATCATCGGCTGTGAGATCCAGCCGACCATTGTCAATTCCACTACCGGAACCGACCGCATCACCTACGAACTGCGTACAGACATTCGCGTGCTGTACTGCGGCTCGGAGAGCACACTGCTGCAATGCGTGGCACAGCAGATGACATTCACCAGAAATGTAGAGCTGCCCCGCCCTGCTGAAGACCTGCAAGTGCAGATCCGTCCCCGCACCACCTATGCCAACTGCCGTGCCGTCAGTCCCCGCCGGCTGGAAGTCCGCGGAGCCGTTTCGGTTTCGATTCGGGCTGCCGGCGACCGGAAGCAGGAGGTCATCGAGGACGTTTTCGGCATGCACGTACAGCTGCGGAAATTTCCCGTGGAATACGCCGCACAGAAACGCCGTGCCACCAAGCATATCCTGCTCAACGAAGATGTGGAACTGGGACAGTCCAAACCGCCGATCCGCAGCATTGTCCGGAGCAGCGTCCGGCTGAACCACGAGGAGCAGTCGATCCTCGCCGGCAAGCTGGTGGCAAAGGGCGAAGCAACGGTGCAGTTCCTCTACACATGGCAGCAGGAGGACGGTTCCAACGGACTGGAACAGATGCAGTTCACTGTCCCCTACAGCCAGATCGTGGACATGGAGCAGATCGACGACACCTACCGCGGCAGTGTGGACACACAGGTGGTACGGTGCGACCTGAAGCCCTGTACCGGCAAAAACGGCAGCATGGACAGCTTGCAGTGCGAACTGGAACTGTGCCTGCGGTGCACAGCGATCAAAACCGCTTCCATTCAGCTGGTGACTGATGCCTTTTCCACGCTGTACCCCTGTGAGCAGGAAACGGTTTCTCTCCAGATCGACATGGCACCGGTGCCGGTGCATGCGGTGATGCCGTGCAGTGCCTCGCTCCAGCCCACCGACACCGTGCCGGAATGCATCTATGATCTGCACTGCCACGTTCGCAACATCAACATGCAGCTGCTCTCCGACACCAACCGCATTCGCATCAGCGGCATGCTCTGCTGTAATCTCCTCGCCGGTGATGCAGACGGCATGCCCATGATGCTGGAAAAGGAGGAAGCGTTCGAGGTGTACACCGACTCGGAAACGCCGGTAGACAATGCTGTATTGCAGGCGGAGGTGCTCCCCACAGACTGCACCTATCATCTGGCTTCTGACGGCAAGATCACCATTCAGGCATCACTGCTGCTGCGGGGATACCTCCGTCCCTCTGCCCGCCACACCTGTCTGTCCGGTCTGACGGTGGACGGTGAAAACAAACTGGTGCGGGACGGCGACTATGCCCTGAAGCTGTACTATGGAGTAGAGCACGAAAACGTCTGGGACATTGCCAAGCGGTGCCGCACCAGCGTCGGGGCGATCATGGAGGAAAACGACCTGACAGACGAACAGCTTACCGCTGCGGGCATGCTCTTTATTCCCATTGTACAGTAACGGCAGGAGGTACAGAATATGGCAAACACGATTTATCAGGACATTGCCTGCCGCACAGGCGGTGACATTTACATTGGCGTAGTGGGTCCCGTGCGTTCCGGAAAGTCCACGTTCATCAAACGGTTCATGGAACAGCTGGTCATTCCCCACATTTCCAACGAAGCATGGCGGGAACGTGCCACCGACGAACTCCCCCAGTCCGCCGCCGGCAGAACGATCATGACCACCGAACCGAAGTTCATTCCGGAAGATGCGGTGGAACTGACGCTGGAGGACAATGCCCGCATGCGGGTACGCATGATCGACTGCGTGGGATATATCATTCCCAGTGCACTAGGCTACATCGAAAATGAACAGCCGCGTATGGTACATACCCCGTGGTTTGAACAGGAAGTCCCTTTCAACATGGCGGCAGAAGTCGGCACGCGGAAAGTCATTGCAGAGCACTCCACCATCGGGCTGGTAGTCACCACTGACGGCAGCATCACCGACCTGCCCCGTGCGGAATATGCCGAGTGCGAACAGCGTGTCATTGCAGAGTTGCAGGAACTGGGAAAGCCCTTTGCCGTCCTGCTGAACTGTCTGGATCCGCACACTGCCGCCGCCAAGGCAATGGCAGAACAACTCTCCCAGCAGTATCAGGCACCGGTGCTGCCTGTCAGCTGTCCCGATCTGGATGAAAACGACATCTGTCAGATCCTGACAGAACTGCTGCGGGTGTTTCCGGTGCGGGAGATCAACGTCTGCATGCCACGCTGGATCTCCTCGCTGGAAAAAAGCCACTGGCTGCGGGAATCGGTCTTTTCCTGTATCCGGCAGGCTGCCGCAGAGATCCACACCATTCGGGATACGGCTCTTTTCGCCGAGGCAGTGAGCACCTGCCCCTATGTCACGCGGGCAGCCATTCGGGAGATCGACATGGGCACCGGCAGCGTCTGTGCCGAAGTGGAACTGGACGCATCGCTGTTCTACCGCATTCTGGGAGAAACCACCGGTCTGGACATTCACGGTGAAAGCGACCTGCTGCCCATTCTGCTGGAGCTGAGCCGAATCCAAAAAGAATACGCCAAAATCGAACCGGCTCTGCGGGAGGTAGAAGCCACCGGCTATGGCATCGTGATGCCGGAGCAGGAGGAAATGACACTGGAAGAACCGGAGATCATCAAGCAGGGCGGACGATACGGCGTGCGGCTCCGTGCTTCGGCACCGTCCATTCACATGATGCGTGCCGACATTCGCACAACTGTCAGCCCCATTGTGGGCACGGAACGCCAGAGCGAAGAACTGGTCATGTACCTGCTGGAGGGCTTTGAGGAGGACCCTACAAAGATCTGGTCGTCCAACATCTTTGGCAAGTCCCTCCACGAGCTGGTGGGCGAAGGACTGCACAACAAGCTGTCCAAAATGCCCATGGACGCACGGCTCAAGCTACAGGAAACACTACAGCGAATCATCAACGAGGGCTGCAGCGGTCTGATCTGCTTCATCTTGTAATCGTAAAACAGCAAAACGCCGGAACGGTTCTGACACACGTTCCGGCGTTTTGCGTTTTGTGGAATGGGTTATCGAAAAGTCCTCTCGGACTGAAAATAGCTATGGCAATACCGCACAAAGAGCGTCTGGCGACTTTGCACGCCATCTGCTTGCAAATTTTCCGTCATATTTCACAAAAATGCTCGTGAATACATCAAGTATTCACTCCGCTTTTTGTTTCATCTGACGAAAAATTTGACGACGCATCTGCCGCACAATCTTTGTGCGGTATTGCCCTATTTCTCGTAAGTCAGTGCCGCAGTCTTTCCGGCTTCGGCAGCTGTATAATTCGGACGGATCACATGCACCGCATCCATGTTGGTGATCAGGACAACTGTAAACTTTGGCAGCTGGTTCTGTTCCAACAGATTCAGGTTCACCTCTGCCAGCAGTTCGCCGGCGTGAACGGTATCGCCTACCTTGTGCTTCGTCCGGAAGCCGGCACCATTCAGGGAAACCGTATTGATGCCGATATGCACCAGCACTTCCAGCCCGTCAGGTGTTTCAATGCCGTAAGCGTGCAGGGAATCCTGTATGTCTACGATCTTTCCGGAAACCGGTGACAGCACCTTGCCGTCGGTCGGGTCAATGGCATAGCCGTCGCCCAGTACCTTTTCTGCGAAAACCGGATCCGGCAGCGTGTCTACCGGAACGATCTTGCCGTTCTGCACTGCCAGCAGGGTATTTGCCGGAGCCTCCGGCAGGTCTGCTGCCGCTTTATTCTTTTTCAAAAAATCAAACATTCCCATAACTGCTCAATCCTTTCTGTTCTGTTTCCACGCGAGAAATGTTTCTCGGTCGGAGTATGATGCAATGGCACCGCCTTTTCCCATGGAGTAAAACCGTATACGGCAGGAGCCGGCAACCAGCCGCTGGCGGAGTGCTTCTCCAATTGCCAATACCTGTTTCATACGCATTCCCGCCTGTCACGCCTGCTTGCCGCCGGAAAACAAATTTTCCACGCAAAACGGCTGCATTTCCCAAAGGTGTACTTCTGCCTGCTCCGCTTGTACCGTCAGCTTCGACTGCTCTGCATCGGCATAGAAGCGGGACGTGAACACGGCTTCGCCCTCGTTGGCAAAAATCTCTACAGAAGAAGTGTCACAAAACAGCCGCAGCTGTTCCAGCCGTTCCAGCGGTACCTGCCGCATGGGGCGATTGCAGCCGCTTGCTCCGAATTCCAGTGTGAGGAAGCTGCCGTCCCATGTGAGCATGCCGTCTGTGCCGAACTGCACCCGCAGGGACTTTCCCGCGGTCAGGCGAATCTCTGCCTCATAAGCGGCTGCGGTCCTGCACGAAAATTTCTGCTGTACAACGGCAGTCTGTTCCGCACTGCGAAGCTGCTGCAATTCCGGCAGCGGCTCCTGTTGGATCCTGCCGTTTTTCTCATGGAGCACCCGCGGAATGGTCAGCAGATTGGCCCAGCCGAATTCCCGTTCCGGATAGCCGTAGTCGCTGTCCGGCATACCCAGCCAGCCGATCAGGATCCGCCGTCCCTGCCGGTCTGTGTAGGTCTGCGGAGCGTAGAAGTCAAACCCGTGGTCGTACTCCTCAAATGCAGACAGGGTGTATTCCCCGTACAGGTCACCCTCCAGCCGGCAGTAGCCGCTTTGGTAGATGTTCTGATACTTCCAGTCCTCCGCCGCCACGCCCTGCGGAGAAAAGGACAGGAAGCGGGTTCCCTGCAATTCGAAGCAGTCCGGACACTCCCACATGTACCCGAAAGGCTTCTGAGAGGTGATGCGGTTTGCCAGCGTCCACACTTTCAGGTCGTCGGAACGATACACCAGCACTTCGCCTACGTCGTCTTTTCTTCTGGCACCCAGCACCATTGCGAAGCTGTCGCCGTCTTTCCAGACCTTCGGGTCACGGACGTGACAGGTCAGGTCTGCCGGATAGTCCTCGTTGTACAGCAGCACCGTCTTTTTGGTGAAGTGCAGCCCGTCCTCGCTCTCTGCCCGAATGGTGTTGTGTTCTCTGCCGGCAGTGGTATAGTCGTAGTCCTCTCTGTCCCGCCGGAGCACGTTTCCGGTATAGAACAGGTACATGGTGCCGTCCTGCCCCAGTGCAGAACCGGAGTATACGCCGTGACAGTCGAACTTTTCATCGCTGCACAGTGCCGGTTCGCAGTACTGGTAGTGGATAAAATCTTCTGTGGTATAGTGTCCCCAGTAGTTCAGCCCCGGCTTGACATCAAAGGGAGAATACTGGAAAAAGATGTGATGGGTTTCTCCGATCTGGCACAGCCCGTTGGGGTCGTTCAGCCAACCGGTCACGGGAGCCAGATGAAACACCGGTCGCCACGTCGAAGTCCGGTCGGTGCTCCGTTCCAATGCCCGACAAGCATTTTTCAGGTTCTGTGTTCTAACAGTACTCATAGGATTCTGCCTCCGTTCACGCATTCGATGCAGTCTTTGCCGCTGCCGGTTTTTCTGCCTTATAGCCAAAGATCCATGTGAGCAGGAATGCCACGCCCATTGCCACCAGCATGGAAACGATATACTGAACCGGCTGGTTCAGGTGCAGCAGAATGGCGAAGATACCGGTTACGCCGGTCGCCGTTGCTCCCAAGTGGAAAATCGAGGTCATCAGTGCACCGCATGCTCCGCCGATGGAACCGCAGATAAACACTTTGATATGCCGCAGGTTGACACCGAAAATTGCCGGCTCAGTGATGCCCATCATGCAGGACAGAGCTGCCGGAAATGCCAGCGACCGCATCTTCTGATTGCCGCGGCTTTTCAGTCCCACTGCCAGACAAGCTGCACCCTGTGCCATATTGGCAGCCGATGCCAGCGGCAGCCAGTGTGTCACGCCGTACTGGGAAAGCTGTCCCAAGTCAATGATCGTATACATGTGGTGTACGCCAGCCACAACTGTGGAGGAATACAGTCCGCCCATGAGGAATGCTCCGATGCCGTAGGGCACTGCGATCAGCCACTGTACGCCGTCCAGTACCCATGTTTCCAGCTGGGAGAATACCGGTCCGATAGCCGTCAGTGCCAGATAACCGGACACGCCCACGCTGACCAGCGGTGTGACAAACAAATCTATTGATGCCGGCACGATCTTATGCAGCCGCTTTTCCAAGAAGCACATGAGCCATACGGAAATGATTACCGGAATGACATGGCCCTGATAGCCCACCGCGTTGACATCATACAGTCCGAACCAGACGGAGAACTTCGGGATTGCCTCGCCGGCTTCCACCGCAGATGCCACGCTCCACGCATTCATCAGGTCGGGATGGATCATGATCATGCCGATTACAGAACCCAGGAACATATTGCCGCCAAATGCCTTTGCCGCACTGGTGGCGATCAGGATCGGCAGAAATGTAAATGCAGTGTTGGAAAACATGTGGAAAATCTTATAGGTATCCGAATTTGCCATTGCCGGAAACAAGGTACTGAAGCCCTCCAGCAAGCCCATCAGCAAACCGGTTGCCACGATTGCAGGAATGATCGGTACGAAAATATCCCCCAGCACCTTGATCGCTTTCTTGAACGGATTCATCTTCTGTCCGGCTGCCGCCTTGACATCTTCCTTTGTGGCGGTTTCAATGCCGGAAACAACTACGAATTCCTCATAGACCCGATTGACAACGCCGGTGCCGAAAATGATCTGCAACTGTCCCTGTGCGATAAATACGCCCTTGACGCCTTCAATTTCTTCGATCTCCTCTTTGCAAATGCTCTTTTCGTCTTTGACAACCAATCGCAGACGGGTGGCACAATGGGCACCGGAAATCAGGTTTTCCTTACCGCCGATTTTTTCCAGCACCTGTACCGCTGCTTCATGATAATTCATTAGATCATCTCCTGTCATTTTTTGAAACGGGGAATCGCTGTAAAAAAATCTTTCCCTTTTCTTTCAAGCTGCCGCAGGTTTCCGTTTTGCGGCAGTTCTATTTCTGCAAATGCTGTCGAGAAACATTTCCATGAATCAATGTGAAATCGATTTCTTAATGTGATTCTATTATAGCAGAAATAAAAGAAAAAGGAAAGATGTAAAATCACCAAATTTAAGGGATTCTTTTTGTATCAGAACATAGAATATATGAAATTGTTTTCATATATACAAGGCAATACCGCACAAAGATTGTGCGACAGATGCGTCGTCAAATTTTTCGTCA
>ENA-ORMN01003826-ORMN01003826.1-human-gut-metagenome-genome-assembly--contig:-NODE-3826-length-11430-cov-4.253187_pt1 | contig 11430 bp, 10 predicted proteins | sample MGYA00242102_ERZ508993 | MGnify/ENA primary metagenome ERZ508993 (study PRJEB26280, sample SAMEA2338770) | human gut metagenome | biome: human gut; feature: human-associated habitat; material: faeces... | reverse complement strand
GGATGCTTACCTCGGGGAGCACGCCCACCGTTTCGGTGACGGCAAGCGGCGGAAACCGGGAAAAGATCTTTTCCTTTCAGTTCGGGATCCCCCGGGAAAACCATATTCCGAAATATTCGGTCCGCTTTTCCGGCTCCTCCATGGTCGGCGTGCGGGAGGACGATGCGGTGGGAATGGTGGCAAACGTCGCCGTAGGAAGCGCCGCTGTAACCAATGATTTTGACAGAGTGCCCTTTTTCCGGCGCCCGATCTGCTGTTGCACCTGGAATACGACCGAACGCCGCTGGCGGGTCAACGCTTACCGGGGAGAGAGCGGTTTTGACTGGTACGGGGCGGGCGGCGAGCTGATGTACGAGTGCACACCGTTTTACTACAAGGCGGACTTTTCCGGCTCCGGCGCCCCCTCCTACGTTTCGGTCAGCGCAACGCCGCAGGAGGGCTACACGCTGGCGCCGATGTTCAAAAACGCCACCGACAAGGTGTACTGCCCCTGCTTTCATCTGTCGGAGGAGGCGGGAAAAGCCTGCTCCAGGGCGGGCAAGGTTCCGCTGTACGGCTCGTTGCAGACCCTGATGACAAAAGTCCGGACCTTTGACGCCTCGGCGCATACCGAAACGGCGGAGGGGTTTTTCAGCGACCTTTTGCTCCAGTGGGTGGAGTTTGCCACCAAGGATTTTCAGAGCGTGATGCAGGGAGCGACTAATCTCAGCTACGACAATACGCAGCTCGTATCGGTCATATCCGACACGCAGGTTATCGTGCCGGACAGCTTCCGGGTCACGCCGGGGCAGTCGCTCGGTATCGGTACCAAGCCCCAGGGCGGGCAGAGGAGCGATTCGGTGAAGGTGTCCGCCGTGGAGCACGACACCAAAAATGCGCAGAAAACGATCACGCTGGCAACGGCAGTGTCCGGCATGGCGGCGGGGGATTATTGCAGTGCCCGGATGTATGAGACCGGCACGGCGGCGCTTGCCGTGACCGGCGCCTCGTCCGGCTCTCCGATCTCCAACACCGACGGACTGCATCCCTGCATCTGGCGGGGAAAGGAAAATCCGTGGGGGAGCGGCGCCGACTGTATCTCCAATCTTCTGGTCGGCAGAAGCGGCGGCGGAACGACCGACGACCCCTATATTTTCCGGCTGTATTATCTGCCGAAGCCGGAGGCGTATGACAGCGGCAAGCTGACCGACGATTATATTGCGGCAAACTTTACCGTGCCGTCGGTGGATGGGTATATCAAAACCCTGAGCGCCGACAGCCGCTACCCGCATCTTTTCGGACCCTCGGAGCTTGGCGCCTCGGCGAACACCTATATTTCTTCTTACTTCTACCGACCGAAAAATGCGGTGAATTCGGTGTTTACAGGCGGAAATTTCAGCCTTGGGAAAATGGGCGGGATCCTGTTTTTCTGCTCCCACTCGCCCACGGGCTATTACACCTATTATGCCGGTCGGCTTTATCTTGACCGATAGGAGGGGAGCTATGAGTGAACAGGGAATTTTTCTGATGCCGCTTATCTCCTTTCTTTCGCTTGCCGTGGGCGTTCTTTCCGGCGTGTACGGTTTGCGGCGCTCGTTGCGGGATGAGACCCGCAAAAGCGCATCCGAGATGACGATGGTCATTGTCAAGCTGGAAGACATCTCGGCGGGCGTGGCGGAGATCAAGTCGGATCTGTGCAACGTCAAGGGAGAACTGCGGGAGCTTACCGAGCGCCTGATTATTGCCGAACAGGCGGTGGCACAGGTGGAAAAGCGCATGGACGCCATGCGGGAAAAACAGAATATCTGAAAACGAAAGGAGATTTTTATGAAGATCCAGTGGAAACAAAAGCTTTGCAGTCGAAAATTCTGGGCGGCGGTACTTGCCTTTGTTACGGCTTTGCTGTCGGCATTCGGCTGGGAAGAGCTGAGCGGTTCGCAGGTGGCGGTGATCGTCAGCGGTTGCGCCACGCTTGCGGCTTACATCCTCGGAGAGGGGATCGCCGACGCCGGGAGAGGTAACTCTGCCGGAAAAACGGAGGAGCAGAAACCGGACTCTGACTGAGCCGGGAATTTTCTGAAACGCCAAAGGGGCTGTCGCAGATGCGACAGCCCCTGAATTTATTTTTTTATCTCGTTTTGAATAAGCTTTTTGAAAATAAAAACTCCCGTTGCGGGCAGAAAACGCACGGCAACGGGAGTTGATTTTTTGGATTTAATCTTCGCTTTCGGCTTTGCTGTCGGCACCGACAGACGCCGGTTCGGCATCGGAGGCGTCCTTTTTCTTTTTGTCGGCTTCGTCGTCCTCTTCGTCCTCCGTGGTAAGCCGGCGGAGCAGTTCGGCACGTCCCACCATGTGGTCCTTGATCTCCAGAACCCGGATCACATAGTCGTCCCGCTCGATCTCAAAGGTGCTTCCATCGTCCGGAATAATGCCTTTCAGACCCAGCACAAAGCCGCTGAAGGTGTCGGAGTCGTCATCGCCGAAGCAGATGCCGGTTTCCTCCTCCACGTCGGAAAGCGAGGGATTGCCGATAATCTCCCACAGGGAATCCTCCACCTGCCGGATGCTTTCCTCCGGCTCGTCGCTGTCCTCAAACGAGGAGAACTCGCCCACTAGACATTCCACAAGGTCGGTCAGCGTAACGATACCACGCACGCCGCCGTATTCGTCCAGCACGATCGCAAAATATTCTTTTTTGCTCTTCATGTTCCGGAAGAGCATATCCGCCTTGACCGTCTCCGGTACGAAGTAAGCGGGTTTGATTGCGGCACGGAACACGTTGTCACGGGACTTGTCCTCCAGGCGCAGATATTCCCGTGCATCAAGAATACCGATGATGTCGTCCACACGCTCGCCGCAAACCGGGTAACGGGAAAAGCGGCTGTTGTTGATGGTCTGGTCCCAATCCTCCATGCTGTCCTTGGTGGAAAGCATGGTGAGGTCGGTACGGTGCGTGGCGATCTCTCCGGCGGAAAGGTCGTCAAAGTCAAAGATGTTTTCAATCAGTTCCTTGCTGTATTCGTCTACACTGCCGTCCTCGTGCGCTTCGTCCACAAGCGTCAGCACCTCGCCCTCGGTCACCGTGTCGTCGGGCTTGGCTTTGAAGATCTTGGAAAGCAGCTTTTTCCAGAGCATGAAAAGACCGTTGATGGGGGTAAGTACCACCGTCAGAAATTTCAGCGGGCGGACGAAAAGCATGGCAAAGGTTTCCGGACGGTCCTTGGCAAGGCTCTTCGGGGTGACCTCGCCGAAAATCAGGATCACGATCGTGACCACGGCGGTGGAGACGGCGGGAGCAGAGGGACTGTTGTCCATCAGCGCAACAAACCACACGGTCGCCAGAGAAGAGGCGAGGATGTTTACGATGTTGTTGCCGACCAGAATGGTGGAAAGCAGTTTGTCGTAGTTTTCGGCAAGCGCAAGCGCTTTTTTAGCGCTCTTGTTGCCCTCTGCGGCAATGTTTTTCATTTTGGTACGGTTGAAAGAGGTATAGGCGGTCTCACTCGCTGAAAAGAATGCGGAAAAAATCAGACAGATCAGCATGCTGATAAGGGTTGCGGCACCTGACATAAAATCTCCTTTTGATTAAAGATGTTTTTGTTTTTCGTGGCAGAAAAGAAAAGCGGGACAAAAAAACGCAAAAAAGCATAGCCTGAGCCTTTCGGCACAGGTTATGCGTTAGGATTTTGGTTTATCTGGTAAAAATAAGTACTTCGACAATTACCGTCGTCGCCGTTATCCACTTTTGTTCTCCTGTCAGAAAATTTTCCGGTTCTGAAAATAAATTACCGGAAGATCAAGCTATCATTTCCCATGGGAAATCATATTACAATCTATTATATCACAAAATCCGGATTTGTCAATACCTTTTTGTGATTTTTGACAAAAAGAAAGACAAAAGTCAGACGGTTTCGCTTTTTTTTGCCGCAAGCTGTTCCCGGTACTGGATCAGGGCACGGGAAAGCTGGTCGGGACATGAGGTGTCCTTGAAGCCGCAACGGATGCCCGACAGGCGCTGAATGGCGTCGTCGATCTTCATGCCGGCGATCAGTGCCGCCACGCCCTGGGTGTTGCCGGCGCAACCGCCCTGAAATTTCACGCTGACGATGGTATCGCCGTCAAGCTCAATGTCGATCTTGCGGGAGCAGACCGAACGGGGAGTATAAGTAATGTGTTCCATAATTTTAAACCTTTCCGGCAGAGCCGATATTGCGTCTTACCGTTCCCCCAGAGGATAATAGCCGATCAGCGAATATCCGGGGTAGGCAAGCGAGAGAAAAAATGCGAAATGATAGACCGATGCGGTCGGAAGCGTAAAGATGAAATAGTAGCGGAAAAGATTCCGGTCGTATTCCACCGGGGTGGTGTCGGTTTTTCTGAGAACGGCGCCGAACGCCGAGGCGGCGGACAGAAGCTGTTCCAGCGGGGCGCCGTCCTGCCAGGTGAGCGAAAACTCAAAGGCGGCGGAGGCGGTGCGGGGAAGTTTTGGCGGTGCGGTCCTGCCGGCAAGCGCATAGCAGACGTCCCGGGACTGCCCGTCGGTTTCCAGTCCGCACACGGCGCAGATCCGCAGGTCGTAGCGGTCCAGCATGGCGTAAAAGACGAACAGCCTGCCGTCGGTGGAGTTTTCCACCGGTAGGATGCAGTATTCGCTCCGGCTGTTGAAAACGTCCTCGCACGCCTCGGTAAAGCCCGAAACGTGGGAGATCTTGGCGCTGGGGACGATCTCGGAAAATTTCCGGAAAGCGTCGTCGTTATAGCGGTTCCGCACAAACGAGATCCTGCCGTAGGAGCCGGGAGAAGCGTGGTCGTTCAGCCCGAGCAGTTCTTCCCGTGAGGGAATGACTTGGCTTGCCGCCAGTTTTTTGCAGAAATCCGCTTTCTGCGCACCCGTTGCGTCGGGAAAGGCGGCGCAGAAGTCCGCAAACCGTTCCTCGGGCGTGTCGGTGCCGGCAGAGCGGCAGATCAGGTCGGCAAGCTGGGAGGAGCACAGGTCGAGCGAGCGCTCCGCCGCCCGTGCCCGTTCCCCTGCAAAGGCAAGGTTTTCGGACACAGTGCGAAGCGGATCGTAGCCGTGTACGGCGTTCTGACTTTTTTCCATGTCAGAGTTTCATCAGCAGATCAAAGCTGTCTTTCATAAAGCCCTGCATTTCCTCGGCGGAAAACTTCTTCTGCGACAGCAGGGCAAGCTTGTAAAGATAGGACGCCATGCTTTCCGCCTTGGCTTCGTCCTCCTTGGCAAGGGTGGAGAGCCGTGCAATCAGCGGGGAAGCGGTGTTGAGGACCAGCGTGCTTTCGGTGGGGAAAGCGTCGGGGGTGTTGCCCATGTTGTACAGGCGCATCATTTCCTCCATCCGGCGGGATTCCTCCGATACGTTGAGAACGGCGGGAACCGACGTGTCCTTGAGAGCGTCGAATTTCAGCGTGGTCTTTTCTCCGATGATCGGCGTAAAGAGCTTTTTCAACTCCTCGTCCTCGGTGGTTTCACCGTCGCCTTTGAGCGCATCCGCAATGCCGGAGTCCACACGGAGGAAGCGGACCTTGTCCATGTACTGCTCCAGGAAGGGCGCAAACTGCGTGTCAATGGGGCGGTCAAAGAGAGCAACTTTGATCCCCTGTGCTTCAAACATAGAGAGATACTGCGCCTGGAGCGCCTTGTCGGTGGCGTAGTACACCGTGTTTTCGTGCTTTTCGGCGGCGTCTTTCAGATATTCCTCATAGGTCATGCTGGTGCCGTCGGTGAGGGTGAGCAGGAGAGCGGGCTTTACCCGGTCGTAGAACTTGCGGTCTCTCATGCAGGCGTATTCCACAAACGGGCTGATGTCGCTCCAGATCTTGGCATAGGCTTCCCGGTCGTTCGTGCACAGGGAGATCAACTTGTCGGCAACCTTTTTGACGATGTGCGCCGATACCTTGGCAACGTAGGTGTTGGTCTGCAGGTAGCTGCGGGAAACGTTCAGCGGCAGCTCGGGGCAATCGAGAACGCCCTTGAGCATCAGCAGATATTCGGGGATTACTTCCTTGACGTTATCGGCAACGTAGACCTGATTGTAATAGAGTTTTACCTGTCCCTCAATGGTCTCGTATTCGTTGGCGATCTTCGGAAAATAAAGGATTCCCTTGAAGTTCAGCGGATAATCCGCATTGATGTGAATGTAGAACAGCGGCTCCCGGTAGTCGTGAAATACCTTGTGGTAGAATTCGCTGTAATCCTCCGACTTGCACTCGGAGGCGGGGCGGAGCCACAGGGGATGCGTGTCGTTGATCGGTTCGGGCGCTTTCGGCTCTTTCTTTTCGCCGTCGTCGGAATTTTCCGGCGCTTCTTCCTTGCCGGCTTCCTCAAAATAGATTTCTACCGGCATGAAGGAGCAGTATTTCTCCAGCATGGCACGGATCTTGGAGGTCTCCAGGTATTCCTTTTCGCCCTCGGCGATGTGCATGGTGACGGTGGTTCCGTGCTCGTCACGCTCACCCGCCTCGGTCTGGTATTCGCCGTTCTCGTTGCAGAGCCAGCGGACGGCGGGGGCGTCGGTATAAGACTTTGTCACGACCTCCACACGGTCGCTGACCATGAATGCGGAATAAAAGCCGAGACCGAAGTGCCCGATGATCCCGTTTTTGGAGCCGTCGGCTTCGTTTTCGTACTTCTGGATGAAGTCCACCGCACCCGAGAGCGCAATGTTGCAGATGTATTTGGTCAGCTCCTCCTCGGTCATACCGATTCCGTTGTCGGATACGCTCAGCGTGCCGGCGTCCTTGTCAAGGACCACGTGGATGGCATACTGCTCGCCTGCCGATTCCCGGACGCCAAGAGACTCCAGCCGCCGGAGCTTGGTAATGGCATCGGAGGCGTTGGACACGATCTCACGGAGAAAGATGTCCTTTTCGGAATAGAGCCATTTTTTGATGATCGGGAAGATGTGCTCGGTGTCAACCGAGATCCCGCCTTTTTTGAATTGTGTTTCGTTGTTTTCCATAGAAAATACACGACCTTTCTGTTTGCCCCACAGGGGGAATTTTATCCTTTGTTATGATGATCCTCCGGCGGCGCATCTGGAGCGTCCCCGGCGGTGTCTGACTTGTTTTTGTGTGCACGGCGGCGGAAAAGTTTTTTCCGGAGCTTTGCGGAAAGCCTGGGCTTGCCGGACGGCTTTTCGTCACACGGCGGCGCCGTACCCTCCGCATAATACGCCGCCGTGTCGGAGGGAAGTCCTGCGGCGGTAAGCCTTGTGTTGATGAATTCGGTGGCAATGGCAATTATCACGGCAAATACCGGCACGCCCACCGCCATACCGATGACGCCGAAATATTCGCCCATGACAATAATGGCAACGATTACGCCCAGCGAGCTGATGCCGGTGGAATCGCCCAGGATTCTCGGGGCGATGATGTTGCCGTCGATCTGCTGGATTACCAGGATGAGAAGCACGAAGATCAGCGCCTTTTGTGGGCTGGCAATGAAAATGATGAAAGCGGAGGGAATGGTGCCCAGAAAAGGACCGAACACTGGAATGATGTCGGTAATGCAGATAATGGTGGCGATCAGCACCGGATAGGGAATCCGGAAGATCAGAAGCAGGATCAGCGTGATTACGCCGACCATCAGGGAGTCGGTGATCTTTCCGAGAAAAAATCTGCCGAAGGTTTTGTCGGCAAGCCGGACGTATCTGCCCAGCCGCTGTTTGACCTTGCCCGGGAAAAAGGCGGTCGCAAGCTTTCTTGCCTGCGCTCCCAGCCGCTCCTTGGCGGCAAGGATATAGACCGAAATGAAGAGGGCGAGGACGACGTTCTTTACGCCGACCACCAGTCCCATGCCGTATTCCCGCAGATAGTCCGCCGCCGCTTCAAAAAGATCGCCGCCGGCGAAGAGCAGACGGTCGATGCCGTCTTTCAGCTTTTCGGCGTCAAAGTAGTTTTCAAAGCGCTCGGAGGACGAAAATTTTGTAATGATGCCATTCAGAAGATCGGCGGTGCCGGTAAGATATTCGTCAAACCGGGAAAACAGATCCTTCAGGCTCTGGATCAGCGAGGGGATCAGCAACCAGAAGAACGCCGTTACGATCAGCAGTGCCGAAAGATAGGTGCAGAGCAGGGAAAGCCTCCGGTTTGCCGGGGCGGATTTCATTCTGCGAAAGACCCTGCGCTCAAACAGTTTGAGCAAAGGATTCAGAAGATAGGCAAATGCGGCGCCGAGGATAATCGGCGCCAGCACGGTGAGAAGTGCCGAAACCAAGCCGGTAATGGCGTCGACGTGGACCAGCGCAAAGAGAATGACGAACAAAACAAGGCAGACGAGAAATACGGTAATGACCTTTTTTCTGTTTTCGGTGATCTTCATGCAGGCTCCTTTTGCCGGTTGGCACTTGAATTTCCGGACAGCTTCCGGATGGGATCTTCGGAAAAATTATTTTTTCAGCTCAGCGCTTTCCTTTTCCGCAACGTCCTCTCCGGCGTCTTCGTTATCGCCAACCTCTGCTTGCGTTGCATCGTCCGGACGGCTTTCGCTGTCGGACTGCCGTGCGGCTTCGGCTTTCTTTTCCTTTTCCGCCTTCTTTCTGGCTCTTTTCGCCTCCCGTTTCTTCTTTCCGGGCAGATGACGGTCGAAAAAGCCGAAGATCTTTTCCCAGAGGCGAACACCGCCTTCCCACAGCCGCTGGCTGAAGGAATGGTGTTCCTCATGCGGATCCACCAGCGAATTGGCAGTATAGTACTCCGCCGTATCGGTCGGAAGTCCTGCCTTGGAAAGACGGGCTTCAATCATCTCCTTGATGATAGCGACCACCAGAGCAAAGATCGGAACGCCGACGATCATGCCTACGACGCCGAAATATTCTCCCATGATCACGATAGAGACGATTACGCCGAGCGAGCTGATGCCGGTCGAGTTTCCGAGGATCTTCGGACCGATCACGTTGCCGTCCAGCTGCTGGATCAAAAAGATCAGAATCAGGAAGATCAGCGCCTTTTTGGGGTTGGCGATAAAGATGATGAAGAAAGAGGGAATGGCACCGATGAACGGACCGAACACCGGGATTACGTTGGTGATGCAGACGATGACCGACACCAGAACGGCGTAGGGCATCCGGAAGATCAGCAGGGTCACGAAAGTGATCACGCCGATGATGAGCGAGTCCACGATCTTTCCCACAAAGAAGCCGCCGAAGGTCTTGTCGGCAAGGCGGACGTAGCGGCTCAGGCGCTTTTGCGTTTTCTCACGGAAAAGAGCGGCGGAAAGCTTTTTGACCTGAGCGGAAAGACGTTCCTTTGCGGCAAGGATGTAAATGGAGATGAAGATCGCAAGCACCACGTTCTTGATACCGACCACCAGTCCCATGCCGTATGTCTTGAGATAATCGGCGATCGTTTCAAAGACGTCCCCGCCGGCAAAGATCAGACGGTTTATCATGTTCTTGAGCCGGTCGGCGTCAAAGTATTCGTTGAAGCGCTCGTTGGAGGAAAACTTGGTGACGATGCCGTTGAGGAAGCTTGCGGTATTTTCCAGATAAACGTCCATTTTGGAAAACAGGTCCATCAGGCTTCGTACCAGGGAGGGGATCAGCAGATAGAAAAAAGCTACCACGATCAGAAAGCCGGTGATGTATGTAAGCGTCAGGGAAAGTCCCCGGTTCGCCGACTTGGATTTCATCTTTTTGAAAACCTTGAATTCATACATCTTCAGGATCGGATTGAGCATATAAGCAAATGCCGCTCCGAGAATGATCGGCGTCAGAACCTTGAAAATGGCGGTGAAAAGTCCTGAAATGGCATTGATATTGACCAGCGCAAAGAGGACGACAAACAGGACAAAAGCAACCAGAGCAACCGTGATGATTTTCTTTTTGTTTTCCGTGTTGAACATAAGTTTCCCCCGATGAATGAATTCGGCGCCGGACAACTCCCGGCAGAAATGCGTGCTTTTTCGCATACACCTATTATTTTATTACTTTTTTCGCCGGAAGTCAAGGGGGAAGCTTTAAATTTTACATATTATTAAGTAGCATATGTGCGTTTTTGCCGGGAAATACGAAGCTGGAAAAATTTTTCTTTTAAAGCACTTGAAAATCCATCGCTTTTATGGTATTCTAAAAAGGGAATTTTATGACGGAATGTCGAAAGGAAATATAAGGAAAACCAAAGATGACCATAGTAGAAAATGCGTATGCCAAAATCAATCTTCACCTGGACGTTACAGGCAGACTGGACGGGGGATTCCACCGGGTGGAAACGGTGATGCTGGCAGTCTCGCTGTGCGATACCCTCATCGTTACCGCCACGGGGGAAAAGGATAAGATCGAGGTCAGCGGCAATCTGCGTGATATGCCGGGGGGAACCGACAACCTTGCCGGAAAGGCGGCGATGCGCTTTTTTGAGGCGATCGGCAGTGACCACGGCGCCGTGATCTTCATTAAAAAGAGGATCCCCATGGCGGCGGGGCTTGCCGGGGGAAGTGCGGACGCCGCCGCCACCCTGCGTGCGCTCAACCGACTTTACGATCTGCCGCTTTCAAAGGAAAAGCTGATGGAAATTGCGGCGGAGATCGGAACGGACGTGCCGTTCTGCCTTAACGGCGGCACGGCGTTTGCCGACGGGCGTGGCGAACGCCTGCACTCGTTTGCATTTATGCCGGGGTGTGCTATCGTGGTCGCCTGCGGCGGAGAGGAGGTGTCCACTCCGTGGGCATACCGGCTTTTGGACGAGCGCTGGGACGGCTTTTCGGAGGCTTCCGCCTATAAACCGAGGGGCGTGCAGGCGCTGAGGGCGGCAATGAAGAGCGGGGAGCTGTCGGCTCTTGACGACGCAACCTACAATATCTTTGAAGAACCGGTGTCAGCCGAGCGCCCGATGGTCTCCGAGATCCGGAAAAGAATGTACGCCGGCGGCGCCGTGGCGGCAAGAATGAGCGGAAGCGGTCCGGCAGTGTTCGGAATCTTCGGGCAGGAGACGCAGGCAACGGACGTGTGCAACGCTCTGCAGAAGGACGGGATTTTTGCGGCTGTGTGCAGACCGCTCGGAATGATGAAAAAATTTTTCCAATAAGGTCGGGATGACCCCTGCGGGCAAGGGTGCTTTTGGCACCTTTGCCCGCTTTTTGTCGCTATGGTTGCGGGTTTGCGGGGAGCGGGAAAAAAGTTGCGGAAAGGTGAGAAATACAGTTGACAAAAGAGGTGGGAGCGTGTATAATTAAAGATGTGGATTTTGCCCCGGACAGGATGTCCGGGAAGACGATAAATATCCGGGAAAAACAGAGAAAAGAGAGGAATTTCAGGTGTCCTACAAAGACGATATGAACGGCTTTTCGGCGGAGATGTCCAAGCGCCGGAGACTGGTTTTCAATATGATAAAAATTACGGTATGCGTGTTGGCGGTGGCGTTGATCGCCATGACGGTGACGATCGTTGTCAGCTTTGCAGGCGGCGGAAGTGCGGCTCCGTCCGGCGGCGGCAGCTC
>ENA-ORMN01003825-ORMN01003825.1-human-gut-metagenome-genome-assembly--contig:-NODE-3825-length-11433-cov-4.714185_pt1 | contig 11433 bp, 9 predicted proteins | sample MGYA00242102_ERZ508993 | MGnify/ENA primary metagenome ERZ508993 (study PRJEB26280, sample SAMEA2338770) | human gut metagenome | biome: human gut; feature: human-associated habitat; material: faeces... | reverse complement strand
TTCTCCCACTGGAGAAGGCTTTCGTTTGTTCATGCGTTGCCTGTCAATAAATATGTGCACCCTATGTCGGAATGTGGTTGTCCTACATTGTTGGAATCGTCAGAACGGCATAAATCCGCCCCTCTGTGTCATCCTGAGCGGAGGGCGAAAGCCCGGAGTCGAACCCGGAGGGCGACCGCAGGTCGGGATCTCCAAATGTCGAGCGCACAAACCAATGGCAACCAACCATTCGCATAAATATTCCGCAAAAACCATAAACAAAAAAGCCGCCCCCACGCTACACCGCATGGACCCGGCTCTTTTGTTTTTTTATTTATCAGCTTATTTCTTACGCAATTTTCCGACCACTCTGCCACAGCAGACGTTTTCGGCATAGTCACGGAGCAGAATATCGCCGAACTCCGGGTTCAGGGAGATCAGGCGGTCGCCGCCGTATTTTTTACAGTAGCCGTTGCCGTCGAGGATGAAAATACCGATCTCTCCCACTTCCACCGAATCCGATCCCTGCACCAGAATCAAATCGCCGTCATGGAATTTCGGCTCCATACTGTTTCCACTGATCCGGAGGGCAAAATCAGCCTCCGCCGTTTTGGCATTGTCCGGAATATTGATCTCCTCGCTCCGGCTTTCGTCAAGATACACGCCGGGACCTGCCGAAACCGGAAGGCTGTACAGCGGGATATTTCTGCGCCCGAGACCGTTGTTGCCCGGCTCATGCGAGGTAAAATCCGGGGTCAGGATCTTCGCCTTTCCGCTTCCCTTCCGCTTTTCTCCTGCTTCAGGCTGTGCAGAAGTTTCACGGCAACGCTGTGCCTCTTTATCGGCAACCAGAAATACCAGCTCCTGTCCGAACGTATCCAGAGAGCGGCAGGTCTCCACCAGTGTGATTTCACGGTGGTTCAGGGTATAGTTATTGTTGTTTTCGGGTTTGCCCGCCACAAGGTAATCCAGCGAACATTCCAGCGCATCCGCAATCGCCACGATATTGGAAAGCTTGGGGGAATCGCTGATACCCGCAAGGATTTTGCTGAGCGTGCCGAGCGGGATCCCCGTCATTTCGGAAAGTTTATCGTTGGTGATCTTGCGCTCGCTTTTGATCTTTTTGATCCGGTCAATGTAGTTCATGAAAGCCCTCTTCCTTTCATCATTCCTGTTCTGGAATTATTATATCACATTTTTCGTGATTTGTAAAGAGGTTTTTGAAAATATTTTCCGGATAAGGTCTTATTTTTGTGTTAAAGCAACGGAATGAGTCTGGCAAGCGCACCCGCCACCAGCTCCGCCGAATATTTGGCTTCCTCCAGGCTGTTTCCACTGCTTCCAAGCTCGATCAGCAGAGAGTACGGAGCCAGTTCCTGGTTATAGGTAGAGCCTTTCAGCGACGTCGGGCGGCAGAGATTGCCGTATTCGGTGTTCAGGGCGTCTCCGAGCTTGAGCGCCAGCGCAAGGTTGCCCTGCCAGTTCGGGCAGGCTTCGCCTTTCCAGTCGCTTCCCACCACGCACATCACCTGCGCCGCCGCCTTGCCGTTCACCGCCGTCACCGGGCGCACAAGTTCCCCGGTGGATTTGGTGACCGAGTCCCGGTGCAGGTCGATCACCAGGCGGATAGTCGGATATTTGGCAAGATACTGCCGGATACTTTCCTCCGAGCGGGCGTAGGAATCTTTATACTGCACCTGGTCGTGCAGAACCGTGCAGTGTGCGGTAGCGATCCCCGCCTTTTCCAGGCTTTCCGCCAGTACGTTCCCTGCCGCTATCATATTTTTGTCGATATCGGAGGTCCGGGCGAAATCTCCGGCGCCCTCCCGGTAGGAGATTGCCCCGTCCTCGCTGTAACTTTCGGTGGCGTGGGTATGTACGATCAGCACCAGAGGCGCTCCGGTAGACGCCAGATATTCAAAATCTGCCGTTTTTTTCAGTTCTCCCGCCAACAGAGCCGCCGTATCCGGCTTGTACCCGGTGGCGTTGTGGATATAGGTGGGACCGTATTTGCAAAGCGAAAGGTCCATCGGAATAATAGGGATCTCGCCCTCGCCCACTTTGGAATAATCATATTGATATAATGTATCCATGCTGACGGTCGGCTTCGAATTGCCCGGCTTGGTCCCGGTCTCCTTATCCCCCGTCGTATCGCCATCCTGCCGGTCCTTGCCGGGGGTCAGAAAGCCCTTGATTACCTCAAAAAAGCCCCGCTTCGTCTGCCCGTCGTCGTCCCCGTTATCGGGTGCATCGCCGGAAATGTTCCGGAAGTCCTGCCCCAGAAGGAAGGACGATACCGCACCGGCACCGTTTCCGAGCGCCGTCCGCAGTCTGCTCCCGCCGACCGCAAGGATCACAAACGCTGCGATGAGCAGTACGATCACCACGCCGCAGATCACGGTCTGTACCCTTACGTCTTTCTTCTGTTTTCTGACCGTATCGGTATCCCACAGCCGGACTTCTTCTTCGCCCGACTCCAGCTCCGGCGGGCGCAACGGCTCAGGCAAAAGCTTCTGATTTTTTCTTTTCATGTCTTTTTCTCCTCCTTTCGTGTTCCGTAATAATATATATGCGCCGCTCAGCCGGAATATGACACCCCGCACGCCGAATTCAGCGCCTGCGCCAAAACTTCCGATACCCGCTGGGTGATGATATCACATTCCTTGGGCGCCACGAAAAAGCCCCTGCCTTTTTCCAGCACGTCGGTCATGGCGGCGTCGGGTTCGGTAATTCCGCCTTTCTGCAAAGCGTCGTAGATCAGCGTGGAGGAATCCACGACGGTAGGCACACCGACGGCGATCACCGGAATTCCCAGCGTGGCGGCGTCTATGGCACGGCGCTGATTTCCGATCCCGGAACCGGGGCAGATGCCGGCGTTGGAGATCTGAACGGTGGCGGCAAGCCGGTCACAGCTCCGTGCCGCCAGGGCATCCACCACGATCACGGCGTCCGGCGAGATACTGCGCACCGCTCCCGATATCACCTCCACCGTTTCAATGCCGGTCTCCGCCAGCACGCCGGGGGCTATCGCCGCCACCGCATGGTTGCCGAGCGCCTGAAACACCTTCGGATAGCTGTGCTCCAGATGGCGGGTAACCGTTACCCGCTTGACCGTTTCGGGACCGATGGCGTCGGGCGTGACGTCGGAGTTCCCAAGCCCGGCGATCAGAACGCCGCCACGCTCGCCGCCGGTGGTAAGGGGCGGCATCAGCGCCCGGATCTCCTCCCCGATCACCTCGGAAAGCACCGACTCCTCGTCCGCCTCCATCTGCCAGATGCGGTTGCAGAACACCGTGATATATACGCCCTTTCCCCGCCCGTATTTCCGGACCAGCGCCTCGCTGTCGATCTTCAGCTTGCACACACGGATATTTCCCCGCCGGTATTCCCGGTATTCTTTCCGCTCCTCCGGCGTTTCTTGGCCGGAAAAATCACGTTCGTAAGCAAGGTCGGTAAAAATATAGGATCGCATGGATTACCTCTTTCTTTTCTTGTTGTAAAATTGCACAATATGTCTGTAAAAATATTGTGCAGATAACCAAAACTTAAAATCTTGTCCGGTTAGACATTGATTTTATTGCAAAAAAATGCTATAATATCAGGAGCATGGATTCGTATGCGATGATCCATACTTTTTCCAATCAATGAGGAGGTTTTCATAAGAATGATGAAAAAAGCCATTTCCCTGTTTCTGTGCCTGATCGTATTGCTGTCGGCTCTTGCGGGATGCTCCAAAGAGGTAGACGAAAACGATAAGGGCGCTTATATCACCATGTACCTGACAGACATGGTGTACGACTTCGATCCCGCACACGCATACGGGAACGAATCCGCTCTCCGGATTGTCAGCCTGCTGTATAACAACCTCTTTGTTCTGGATGAGAACGGCAAGGTAAAGAAATCGCTTGCCAAGGATTATAAGATCTCTGAGGACGACAACGCCGAAGAGTACAAGATGATTATTACGCTCAACGATACCAAGTGGTCCGACACCCAGCCGATCAGCGCTGAGGACGTCGTGTACGCATGGAAGCGTATCCTTGACGTCAGCAACTCCTTTGACGCCGCCGTTCTGCTCTACGATATCAAAAACGCACGGGCGGCAAAAGCCGGCGAATGCTCGATCGACGACGTCCGCATCTATGCGCTGAACGAAAAGCAGATTGAGATCAACTTTGAAGGCAAGATCGACTACGATCAGTTCCTTCTGAACCTGACGAGCTATGCGCTGGTTCCGCTTCGTGAAACAGTTGTAAAGCAGGCGGAAAAAGAGGACGACTGGGCAAAAAGCTCTGCACAGATCGTGGCAAGCGGTCCTTTCCGTCTGAGAAAGGTAAACTACGAGCCGGAGTCTGCCGGTCTGATTCTGGAGAGAAACTCCTACTATTACCGTGACATCACGAAGGACGCTTACGACAAGTCGGTTACTCCCTACCGTCTGATCGTGGATTATACCATGACCGACGAGGAGATCAAACAGGCTTACAACGACGGCAAGCTGTTCTATGTCGGCGATATTCCGCTTTCTCTGCGTGGCGAGTGGAAAGACGTTGCCGAGGTCAAGGACGCTCTCAGCACTCATATTTACAGCCTGAACCAGAACGCCGTGGTGCGTTACTACAACGCCTCCACTTTTGAGACGCTTTCTTCCAACAAGAGCGTTTACAATTCTTCTCTGGTAGCCGGCGAGGACGGCGACAAGATCTTTGCCATCAAGGAAGTGCGTCAGGCACTTTCCCTGGCGATCGACCGTGACGCTATCGCAAACGAGATCGTATTTGCCGATGCGGCAAGCGGACTGATCCCGAACTCTGTATTCAATACCTCCTCCAAGAAGGAGACCTTCCGCAAGGCAGGCTCTTCGCTACTGGCATCCGGTGCGGACATTTCCGCCGCCAAGCAGAAGCTGAGCGACGCCGGTGTGGACGCTTCCAAGTATATGTTTGCCATTTCGGTGCCCGCTTATGACGAGGTACACGTAAAAATTGCGGAAATGGTGAAAGCTTCCTGGGAGGAACTTGGCTTCCACGTGGCAGTCAATGCAATCGACGTGATCGACAACCAGCACAAGCTGCTTACCACCAACGAAACGCTTGCCGGCGTCAAGGATGACGTCTTTGCCGAGGATTACCGTGCGGGACGTTACGAGGTGGCAGGTGCAGATCTTGTTGCCAACTCGGTGGACGCTTTCTCGGTGCTTGCTCCCTTTGCCAAGAACTTCACCGGTCGTGCCGCCGCTACCGAGCAGAGCATCGACTTTGTCGTGCCCACGCACATTACCGGTTATGACAGCGAAGATTACAATTCCCTGATCGAAAAGATCTTCGATGAAAAGAACATCAAATCCCGTGCATCCATGCTCCATGAAGCCGAGGAAATGCTGATGGACGATATGCCGGTGATCCCCGTGATCTTCAACAAGACCGCTACCATGACGAGCAAAGAACTGTCCAAGGTAAAATATACCTATTATGGTACGCCGGTATTCACCAAGACTAAGCTGAAGGATTACCAGGATTACGTTCCGGCAGAGACCGAGTAAGTCTTTCAAAAAGGTAGATTATGAAACTGCAATATCTTGGCACGGCGGCGGCTGAAGCGATCCCCGCAGTATTCTGCGTATGCAGGACCTGCCGGGACGCAAGAGAAAAAGGCGGAAGAAATATCCGGACCCGTTCTCAGGCTATTGTGAACGATTCCCTGCTGATCGACTATCCGTGCGACGCTTATATCCACTCGATTCAGAACGGGATCGACTATTCCGGGATTCATCATTGTCTGATCACACACATTCATGCCGATCACCTGTATCCGTCAGATTTTGAATATCTCCGTTCCGGCTTTTGCAAGTTGCCGGAAGATTATGAGGGATTTCATCTGTACGGCAGTGTGGACGTCGAAGCCAAAGTGGCAAAGATTGCGGAACGTACAAACGGAAAACTGGTATTCCATTGCATAAAGCCGTTTGAACCGTTTTTCATCGGAGAGATGAAAGTGACTGCGCTCAGGGCAACGCATGGAACACCGAACCCTTACATTTACCTGATTGAAGAAAACGGCACCGCCCTGCTGTATGCGCATGACACGGATATTTTCCCGGAGGAAACGTGGGATTATCTGCGGAAGTGCGGAGTTACCCTTCGTGCGGCTTCGCTCGACTGTACGGGCGGAGTGCATGAAGATCTCGAATACACCGGGCATATGTGTGTCGGAAGAAACCAAAAGTGCCGTCAGCAGATGCTGGAATCCGGAATAGCGGATCAAAACACAACCTTTATCCTGAACCATTTTTCGCACAACGGTCTGTCGGTCGGATACGACGAATTCTGTTCCCTTGTAAAACCGCTGGGTTTTGAGATTTCCTATGACGGAATGACGGTAAATATATAAAAATCTAAAAAAGCTCTTGCAATCTTTGACGCAATGTGATATAATATCGTGTAGTAAAAATGCGTGGATGAAGTTTGGCTTCCGGATCTTCTTTGTATCAGAGAGTGCCGCCTTGGCTGTGAGCGGCGTCGGGAATCCGTTTTTGCCCTTCGCTTCGGAGCAGATTCTGTGAAAAGCAAAGTAGCAGTTTCCGGTTGACACCGTTAAAGGTCACAAGAGTGTTGGCATTTATGCCGAAATTTAGGTGGTACCACGGAGTTTTCAAGCCCCGTCCTATGTTTTGTAGGACGGGGCTGTTTTGATTCCGTTCCCCTTGAAAAATAAAGAAAGGATACATGATGAAAGAAAAACTTCTTACAATCAAACAGGAAGCGCTGGATGCGATCCATTCCGCCAATGCAGACTTGGAGCAGATCCGTATCCGCTATCTCGGCAAAAAAGGAGAGCTTACCTCGGTGCTCCGTGGCATGGGCTCGCTTTCGCCGGAGGAAAGACCGGCGTTCGGTCAGCTGGCAAACGAAGTCCGTCAGAACATTGAAGCGGCTCTTGCCGACAAGGTCCGTGCGCAGAAGCAGGCGGCACTGGAGAAAAAGCTGGAAAGCGAAAAGATCGACGTCACCTTCCCCGCTACCTCTTCCCGTGTGGGAACTCTGCATCCTCTGACCCAGGTACAGCGCCGGATCGAGGACATCTTCATCGGCATGGGCTTTTCCATCGTGGAGGGTCCCGAGGTGGAATACGATTACTACAACTTCCAGGCGCTGAACATTCCGGAGAACCATCCGGCACGGGACACGCAGGACACTTTCTATATCACCGACAAGATCCTGCTCCGCTCCCAGACCTCGCCGGTTCAGGTCCGCACCATGGAAAAGCAGAAGCCTCCGATCCGCATCATCTCGCCCGGACGGGTTTACCGTTCTGACGCCGTAGACGCCACGCACTCCCCGCTCTTCCACCAGATCGAAGGACTTGTGGTCGATAAGGGCATCACGATGGGCGACCTCAAGGGAATGCTGGAGACCTTTGCCAAGACCCTGTTCGGAGAGGAAGCACGTCTGCGCTTCCGTCCGCACCACTTCCCGTTTACCGAACCGTCTGCCGAAGTGGACGTATCCTGCTTCGTATGCGGCGGCAAGGGCTGCCGGGTGTGCAAAAATGAGGGCTGGATCGAAATTCTCGGTGCCGGCATGGTGCACCCGAACGTACTTTCCAACTGCGGCATTGACCCCGAGGTATACAGCGGCTTTGCTTTCGGTCTCGGCGTAGAGCGTATTGCCATGAAGAAATACGGCATCGACGACATGAGACTGCTTTACGACAACGACATCCGTTTTCTGGAACAATTCTGAATTTAAAAAATATTTATTTTGAAAGGAAATATTATCATGAACAACTGGCTGAATCTTGAAGGAAAAACCGTCATCGTAACCGGAGGCGCATCCGGCATCGGATATGCTACCGTAAAAGAATTCATCAAGGACGGTGCCAACGTGACCGTCTGCGACATCAACCCCACCGCTCCCGAATTCAAGGGTGCCAAGGAGGGTCAGATCCTGTACGTTCCCACCGACGTCACCTCCCGTGAGAGCGTGAAGAACATGGTGGCAAAGACCGTAGAGACCTTTGGTCACCTGGACGTGCTGGTCAACAACGCCGGCATCAACATCCCGAGACTGCTCGTGGACGAAGCCGGACAGTACGAGCTGGACGACGGCGTGTGGGACAAGGTTATGAACGTCAACGTCAAGGGGCTGTTCTACTGCTCGCAGGAAGCCGCACGGGTCATGCTGAAGCAGGGCTACGGCGTGATCGTCAATATGTCCTCCGAGTGCGGACTGGAAGGCTCTGAGGGACAGAGCGTTTACGCCGCTTCCAAGGGCGCTGTCAATGCCCTGACCCGTTCGTGGGCAAAAGAGCTTGGCAAGCACGGTATCCGTGTGGTCGGAATCGCTCCCGGTATCCTGGAAGCAACCGGACTGCGCACCATTTCCTATGAGACGGCGCTGGCATATACCAGAGGCATCACCGTGGATCAGCTCCGTGCCGGATACAGCAAGACCGGTACCACACCCCTCGGTCGTTCCGGCAAGCTTTCCGAGGTCGCTTCCACCGTTGCATTCATGGCAAGCGAGCAGGCGTCCTACATTCACGGCGTGACGCTGAACGTTGCCGGCGGAAAGACCCGTGGCTGATTTCTGCCCTGCGTTTTTCCGGACGGTACATACCTTTTGCAATGTATGCAACGTATATGAGAAAGGAAGCTTAAACCTATGAATTTATCAAAAAACTGGTTGTCCGATTACGTGGATGTCCATGACATCGGCGTAAAGGATTACTGCGATCGGATGACCGACACCGGCTCCAAGGTGGAGGGCTACGAGATCCTCGGAGACGATATTGAAAACGTGGTGGTGGGCAGGATTACAAAGATCGCCCCGCACGAAAACAGCGACCACCTGCAGATCTGCCAGGTGGATATCGGCACCCGGACGGTCCAGATCGTCACCGGTGCGCAGAACGTGTTTGAGGGCGCCATTGTCCCTGCCGCCATTCCCGTAGCAAAGTTGCCGGGTAACGTAGTTATCAAATCCGGCAAACTGCGTGGCGTGGAATCCGACGGTATGCTCTGCTCCATGGGCGAGCTGAACCTCACCGAGCACGATATGCCCGGTGCCACCCCCAACGGGATCCTGATCCTGGACGAGTCCTTTGCCGACAAGATCGGACAGGACATCCGGGACGCTCTGATGCTCCGGGATACCGTGGTGGAATTTGAGATTACCTCCAACCGCCCGGACTGTCTCTCGGTCATCGGACTTGCCCGTGAAACGGCGGTCTCCTTTGACCGTAAGCTCAATCTGCACATCCCCAAGGTGTCGGAATGTCACGACGGCGACAAGATCGGCAATTACCTGTCGGTCCGCATTGACGCTCCCGATCTCTGCCACCGCTATATGGCACGTGTCGTCAAGAACGTCCGGATCGCTCCCTCCCCGCTGTGGCTGAGAATGCGGCTCCGTGCAAGCGGCGTCCGCCCCATCAACAACATCGTGGATATCACAAACTACGTCATGCTGGAATACGGTCAGCCGATGCACGCATTTGATTATGCCTGCCTTAACGGCTCCTCTATCGTGGTGCGCCGTGCCGCTGACGGCGAGCAGTTCCGTTCGCTGGACGAGCAGGACCACACGCTGGATTCCTCCATGCTCGTTATCGCCGACCAAAGCCGTGCCGTTGCGCTTGCCGGCGTAATGGGCGGCGCCAACAGCGAAATTCAGGAAACGACAAAAACGGTCGTGTTCGAGTCCGCCTGCTTCCTCGGCACCTCGGTGCGTGTAACCGCCAAGAAAAACGGAATGCGTACCGAAAGCTCCGCACGCTATGAAAAGGGACTGGATCCCGAAAACTGCTTTGCGGGACTGGAGCGTGCCTGCGAACTGGTAGAACTTCTGGGCGCCGGCGAGGTGGTGGAAGAGCGCATCGACGTATATCCCACCAAACATCCCGCCGTTACCCTGCCGTTGGATCCCAAGGTCATCAACCGCTTTATCGGTATCGACCTTTCCTACGACCAGATGAAGTCCATTCTGGAAACGCTGGAATTCAAAGTGGAGGGCGATCAGATCACGCCGCCTTCGTTCCGTGCCGACATTCTCTGCATGAACGACGTAGCGGAGGAAATTGCCCGGATCTACGGCTACAACAAGATCGAATCCGGCAAGCTCTACGGCGAAACCACGCAGGGCGGCAGAACGCCCAAACAGCAGTTTGAGGTCAACACCGAACGACTGATGTGCGGACTGGGACTGGATCAGATCCAGACGTTCTCCTTTATCAGTCCGAAATATTACGACAAAATCCGCCTGCCCGCCAACAGCGCTCTGCGGACTTCGGTGGTGATTTCCAACCCCCTGGGCGAGGACACCAGCGTAATGCGCACGACGGCACTTCCGTCCATTCTGGAGATTCTGAACCGCAACTACAACTTCAACAACGACAACGTGCGTCTGTTTGAGATCGCTACGATCTATATTCCAACCAGCACCGAAACCCTGCCGCATGAAAAGCGTGTGCTTTCGCTCGGAATGTACGGCGACTGCGACTTCTACACGCTCAAGGACGCCTGCGAAAAGTTTCTGGAGCTTGCGGCGGTAAAGGGCGCCGAATACGTTGCGGAATCGGAGAATCCCACCTATCATCCGGGCAGATGCGCAAAGATTCTGGTGGGCGATACCGTAGTCGGTATCCTCGGACAGATCCACCCGCTGACACAGGAAAACTACGGTTTTGACAAAGCGGTATATGCCGCCGAGCTGGACTTTGACGCTATATTCTCCATGATGGCGACCGAAAAGATGTACAAGCCGTTGCCCAAGTTCCCTGCTACCACCCGTGACTTCTCTTTCGTCTGCGACGAAGCGCTTGAGGTCGGAAAGATTGAAAAGGTCATGAAGGATGCCGGCGGCAAGCTGGTGGAGGACATCGCCCTGTTCGACATTTACCGTGGAATTCAGGTGGGCAAAAACCGCAAGTCGGTTTCTTTCCGGGTAACGCTCCGTGCCGCCGACAGAACGCTGACGGTGGAAGAAGCGGAAAAGGTGAGCGGAAAGATTCTTGCCGCACTGGAAAAACAGCTGGGAATCGTTCTCAGAGCCTGATTTTTAGGTGAAAGATATGGAAAAAGAAAAAATTGACCGTATCAACGAACTGGCACGGAAAGCCAAGGAAGCGCCGCTGACCAACGAGGAAGCGGACGAACAGAACCGGCTCCGCCAGGAATATCTGGATGAGATCCGGATTTCTTTCGGTGCAACGCTTGCACATACCGTCATCCAATACCCGGACGGCACCCGCAAGCCGCTTACCAAGAAGGATGAGAAAGATTGAAAAACGGGGGAGACTTTTCTGAAGAAAAGTCTCCCCGGACCCCTTTCAAAAGACTTGAAACAAGGGATAGGGCATAATGCTGACTGATAGTTTTACCGTTGCGATAGTTTAGCACGGGTTGGTGCGCTCGCCCATAGTAGATCCCGACCTGCGGTCGCCCTGACGGGTTCG
>ENA-ORMN01003824-ORMN01003824.1-human-gut-metagenome-genome-assembly--contig:-NODE-3824-length-11435-cov-3.941037_pt1 | contig 11435 bp, 8 predicted proteins | sample MGYA00242102_ERZ508993 | MGnify/ENA primary metagenome ERZ508993 (study PRJEB26280, sample SAMEA2338770) | human gut metagenome | biome: human gut; feature: human-associated habitat; material: faeces... | reverse complement strand
CCTGCGTCCGGGGCTGGTACAGCTTGAGATCGGCGTTCAGTCTACGAATCCGCAGACGATCGAGGCGATCCACCGGAAGATGGATTTTGGAAGAGTCACAGAGATTGTAAACCGGATTGCGAAGGGAAGAAACATCCATCAGCATCTCGACCTGATCGCGGGCCTGCCGTATGAGGATTATGACAGTTTCCGCCGTTCGTTTGCGGATGTCTATGCACTGCGTCCGCAGCAGTTACAGCTGGGATTTTTGAAAGTGCTGCGCGGTTCTTTCATGTATGAGCATACCGAGGAATATGACTGTCATTATCAGGAGCGCGAACCATATGAGGTACTGTACACGAAATGGCTGCCGTACGACGATGTGCTGAAGCTCAAAGACGTGGAGGAGATGGTGGAAGTCTACTACAACAGCGGCCAGTTCGTCCACACACTGCCGATGATCGAGCGTCTGTATGAGAACCCGTTCGATTTCTTCCAGGAGCTCGGCGATTTCTACCGGGCAAAGGGCTACAGTGAGGCGGCACATAACCGGATTCAGCGGTATGAAATTCTGCTCGAGTTTTTGCAGGACGAAAAACAGCAGGACGAAGCATTCGTCCGTCAGATGATGGTGCTCGATCTGTATGCGCGTGAAAATATGAAGACACGGCCGCGCTTTGCAAAAGATCCGTCCGAATGGAAAAACGAGTCGCGTGACTTTTATCAGAAAGAAGCCGAAACGAGAACACTTCTGCCATCGTATACGACATACGATTGGAAGCAGCTGCAGCGCATGACGCATGTGGAAGTTTTTGATTACGATGTGCTCGGAAACGGGGAAAAGGCGCGTACGGTACTCCTGTTTGATTATCAGAAGCGCGATCCGCTGACGGGAAATGCGGAGATGATCGACTGCAGTGAGCTTTTTTACGCTTGACATTTCAAAAGAACATGAGATACTAGAAAAGGTAATAAAAGATGAAAATACAAGATTTTGTAGTGCTCGATCTTGAGACAACGGGTCTTTCTGTAAAGGAAGACCAGATTCTGGAGATCGGTGCAGTAAAAGTGCAGGGCGGAGAGGTCACGGCATCGTATGAGACTTTCGTCAATCCGGGCAGAAAAGTGCCGGAGCGGATCACGGAACTCACCGGAATCCGGGATGAGATGATTGCGAATGCGCCCGATGTGGAGACTGCTGTCCGCGGCTTTCTGGATTTCTGCGGCGGCCTGCCGCTTCTGGGGCACAATATTCTGTTCGATTACAGCTTCATCAAGCAGGCAGCGATAAATGCCCGTCTGGACTTTGAAAAAGAAGCGTGGGATACGTTGAAAATTGCACGGAAAGCCCTCCCGGATCTGGAGAGCAGAAGCCTTGAAGCACTCTGCGGCTACTATCAGATCCCGCGGGAACACGCACACCGTGCAATGGACGATGTGCTGGAAACGCTGGCACTGTTCCGAAAACTGGAAGAAGGATTTTCGGAAGATCACCCGGAATGGTTTGCCGCAGCGCCTCTGAAGGCCAAAATGAAACGCGAGGTTCCGGCGACGGAGGCACAGAAAAAATATCTGGCGGATCTGATCCGGTACCATGAGCTGGATCTCGAACCGGAGTGGGGAGCACTCACAAAAAGCCGTGCATCCCGCATGATCGATCAGATTATTCTGGCACATGGAAGAATGGAAAAACGATAGAGAACTGAGAAAAAATAGAAGAGAAAAAGAAAGGATGGAACGATGAGTAATAAAGTCAATCGAAAAGCCCCGACAGAGGCACAGAAAAAGAAGAAAGATCCGCTGGCAAAGAAGAGAAATGCAGCAAAGATGCTGGCATTGATTCTTGCAGTGGTTATGGTGCTTGGTATGGTTCTTCCAGCACTTTTATGGCTGGTGTAAAGAGATTCTGTAAAAGACAGAGTGAAATGGGAAACGGATCAAGAAGAGGCACAGTATGAAAAACAGCAGAAAAATGAGAGGCCTGCTGGTGATGCTTATCGCATTCGCATTCTGCTTTCTGGCAGAACCAGTCAAAGCGGATGACCGGACAGCGCTGGACGGAATCTATGTAGAAGACATTTCCGTCGGCGGTATGACCGAAGAGCAGATCACACAGGCAGTAAACGACAAAATTGAACAGTTAAAACCCTCGGTTATCAACCTGTCTGCCGGAGAGCAGAATGCACAGGTGACAGCAGGGGATCTCGGACTTTCCTGCGCCAACCCGGAGGTGGCAAGAGAAGCCGTCACAATCGGGCAGGAAGGCAATGTACTGAAGCAGTTCCTGACACAGAACCGGCTCAAAAATGGAGAGACGGTGACGTTTTCCCTGAAATATACAGTCGATGGCGAGGCAGCGCGCCAGGCGGTAGAAAACAACACGGCCGTGCTGAACCGCGAGGCAACAGATGCAACGCTGACCCGCGAAAACGGCGAATTTATCGTCAATCCGGGCCAGACCGGATGCAGCGTCAACGTGGATGAGTCCACGGCGAAGGTTGTCAATTACCTGACGACAAGCTGGCGGGGCGGCATCGGCGGCGTAGAACTGGTAACAGAAGAAACACCGGCAGGCGGTAATCCGGAGCAGCTTGCACTTGTCAAAGATCTGCTCGGCGAGGGTACGACGGAGTATGGCAACGGTACGAGCGGCAGAAAACAGAATGTCGCAGTCGGCGCAGAGAAGATTAACGGAACGCTGGTACAGCCGGGCGAGGAATTTTCCGTAGAGGCGGTCGTTGTGCCGTTTGATGCGGAAAATGGTTATGCACTGGCAGCATCGTATGAGATGGGCAAGGTCGTCGATTCGTACGGCGGCGGTATCTGCCAGGTTTCCACAACGCTCTATGTTGCTGTCTTAAAAGCAGAGCTTGAGGTGACGGAGCGGTACAGCCATTCCATGATTGTCCACTATGTGGATCCGTCGATGGATGCGGCGATTGCAGAGGGATTGAAAGACCTGAAATTCATCAACAATACGGATGCGCCGATTTATATTGAGGCGAGCGCGGACGGAAGCACCCTGCATTTTGCCATCTACGGCCATGAGACGAGAGATCCGAACCGCACGGTACGCTATGAGAGTGAGACGACAAGCACGGAGGATCCGACGTCGGGCCTGACGGAAGATGCAAATGCATCGTTTGGAACAATTGAACAGACATCGTACGGCTATCAGGGTTCGACGGCGCGGCTGTGGAAGATTGTGAATGACAATGGAAATGAGACGAAGGAGCAGGTGAATTCCAGCACTTACCGCATGACATCGGATGTCTATACCGTGGGAACAAAGACGGACAATGCAGCGGCGCGTGCGGAAATGCAGGCGGCGATTGCGGCAAATGATCTTGCAAAAGCAAAGGAAGTTGCAGCGAAATACAGCCAGAGCAGTTCGTCATCGAGTTCTTCGGAGAAGAAGGAAGACAGCAGCGATGATTCGGATTCGGATGGTACGGAAAAGACGGACGACAGCAGTGATACAGAGAAAACGGAGGACGATGAGGACTAGGCGTTTTCTGGTTAAAATTCGCTGGGAACCAGTGAACTGTAACATTTTCCGTGAAAAATGGGAAAGCAGAGGGAAAAGGAGTACGGATTCCGTCTGCTTTTTCGTTTGAAACAGGAAGTTCGAGGAGGACAAGGGATGCGAAAGGGTAAATTACAGCAGAGCGTGCTGGTGCGCTCGGTGTTTAAGATGCTGGGGCAGAAAAGAGAGGACGCAGCAGGGCCGGCGGTCGGACGCGGGGTATCGGCACTTGCAGGAGAAAAGGAGACGCAGGTGTTTTCGTGTGCGCCGGTGCTGGTGAAGGATCCGGAGGACGCGGTGCTCGCGGTCTGCCGGGTGTGCAACAGTGTGGCCGCGGCGGGGGCATCGGCAAAAGGAGTGCTGGTGTCGCTGATGCTGCCGGAGGCGATGGAAGAAAAGGATTTAAAGGAGCTGATGCGGGCGGTTGACGGTGCGTGTGTGCGGTATGGAACTGCGGTGATCGGCGGGCATACGGAGGTGACGGACGGGGTTTTGTATCCGGTGCTTACCGTGACGGCGGCAGGCGGGACAACGCGTGCGGGGCTGTTTGATCCGTCGTGTGTGACAGCGGATTTGGATCTTGTCGTGACGAAGGGGATTGCGCTTGGCGCGGTGTCTTATCTGGCAAAGACAAGAAGGGATGAGCTTCTGACGAGATTTTCTCCGGGATTTATCCATGGGGCGGCGGATTTTTCGGAGGATTACTCTGTCTGCCGTGAGGCGGAGATTGCGATCGGGCACGGTGTGGCTGCGATGCAGGATCTCTCGGAGGGCGGGATTTTCGGGGCGCTCTGGGAGATGGCGGACGGCGCGGGTATCGGGCTTGATGTGGCGCTGAAGAGGATTCCGATCCAGCAGGAGACGGTGGAGATCTGTGAATTTTTCGGGGTGAATCCGTATCAGATGCTTTCGACGGGGGCGCTGCTGATTGCAGCGGCGGACGGCGAGGGGCTGGTGCAGAAAATGGCACTCGAAGGGATTCCATCGGCGGTGATTGGGCGGACGACATCCGGGAAGGAGAGGATTCTCCGGAACGGGGAAGAGGTCCGGTATCTGGATAAGCCGCAGATGGATGAGATGTACCGGGTTGGCAGATAAGGCTTAAATATACGACAGGAGTGATTGGTAAAATGGCACATTTGAATATTGTTCTTCATGAGCCGGAGATTCCAGCAAATACAGGTAATATCGGACGGACGTGTGTGGCGACGGGGACGAGGCTGCATCTGATTAAGCCGCTGGGGTTTGATATTTCGGACAAGGCGGTGAAGCGCGCGGGGCTGGATTACTGGCCGAAGCTGGATGTGACGGTGTATGAGAGTTACGAGGATTTTCTGGAGAGAAATCCGGGGGCGAAGATTTACTATGCGACGACGAAGGGGCCGCAGACGTATGTGGATGTGCAGTATGAAGAGGACTGCTTTATCATGTTCGGAAAGGAAAGCGCGGGGATTCCGGAGGATATTCTGTACGATAATCAGGAGACGGCGGTGCGGATTCCGATGATTAATGATATTCGGTCGCTGAACCTTTCAAATTCCGTGGCGATCGTACTGTACGAGGCACTGCGGCAGAATAACTTTGACCATATGCAGCTCGCGGGGCATTTGCGGACGCATGAGTGGAGGTAGACGGACGGGACTCTGGTGATCGTAGACGGAGCTGCATTCTTTTTATAAGGAAGAAGTTAAGATCATTTCCAATTCGGCAAAGACCTGCTCTGCGTAAAGCTGTTTGATTTCGTGGCGGGTCATGCCGGAGACGTTGGTCTGGAAGGTGAAGGTGTGGGCTTGGGCTTTGTATAAAATACAGAAGTAGACGACGCCCTGTACGCTGTCAGCGTTGTTGGGGTCGAGATTTCCGGTTGTGCCGGTGATTCCGATGGCGATGGCGGTGTGCAGGTTTTCTTGTACTGTGCGGGCCATGGCTTCGGCGCATTCGGGGGAGTAGACGCCGTGGATTTCGATGACGGAAGGGTTGACGCCGACGAGGACTTTGGTTTCGTTCAGATACGTGACGTAGCCGCCGGGGAAAATGGCGGAGGCGCCTTCGGTGTCGGTGATCAGGGAGGCGATCAGGCCGGAAGTGCAGCTTTCCATGGTGGAAATGGTGGTGTGGGATGCAATGAGCTGTTTGATGATGGAATCAATGGTGTTTGGGTTCATAGTGAAAATTACCTCCAGAGTTAGTTTGATATGTCTGGCAAAAAAGCCCCTCGGCGGAGGGGCTTATTTTGGTGCTTCGCCTTTGGCGAGTGTAAAGATAAATTCGGTACCAACGCCCTCTGTACTGATGACATTGATATTCTGGTTATGCGCAGTGATGATCTCTTTGACGATCGAAAGCCCAAGTCCCGTTCCTTTGCGGTCCTTGCCGCGGGAGGCGTCGAGCTTGTAGAAGCGCTCCCAGATTTTCGTGATGCTTGCCTTTGGAATGCCGCAGCCGGTGTCCTTGACGGAGACGAAGACTTTACCGTGCTTCTCCGTTGTCTCAACTGTGATGGTGGAATCGTTGTTGCTGAATTTGATTGCATTATCAATGAGATTGTACAGCACCTGCTGGATTTTTCCCATATCGGCGCAGACATACAAAGTACGCGATGCGAGGATCAGTGAAATGGAAATCCGCTTTTTCGTGCAGGTTCCCTCAAACGAAGCGGCGGTATCCTTGATGACGGCGTTGATGTCAAACGAGGTCAGATCAAGCATATTCCCTTTATCGTCGATGTCGTTCAGCGTCAGCAGGCTCTGCGTCAGCTTGTGCAGCCGTTCTGTCTCAAACAGAACGATTTTCAGATATTTTTCCTGCATTTCCGGCGGAATCGTTCCGTCAAGGATCGCCTCCACGTAGCCTTTGATCGAGGTCAGCGGTGAGCGGAAGTCGTGAGAGACGTTCGCCACAAATTTCCGCTGGTATTCGCCGGTCTTGTTCAGCTCGCCGGACATGTAGTTCAGCGTGGAAGCGAGATACCCCATCTCATCGTGAGATTTAACATCAATTTTGTGGGTCAGGTTGCCGGAGGCATACTCCTTTGCACCGTTGATGATCTTTTTCAGCGGCCGGTACACGACGAGGGAGAAAAAGATCAGAATCACAAACGAGAGTCCGAACACGAGCAGGAACAGAAAATCAATCCGTGCCAGCAGACTTTCCCTCTGCTGATAGACGTCCTGCAGCGGAAGGTGGATGGCGACATAGCCATTGATCCGGAAATCGGAGGTGACGGGAACCATGACGCTCAGCATCTTGTCTTCGAAATAGCCGAAAAATGTTCCCGTGCTGTAATACTCGCTGCCGAGCGCAACCGGATCAAAACCGTCGATGATCTCCGGGTTTTCCTCATCGAGTGCAGCTGCCGTGTTCAGCAGAATTTCCCCGTCTGCGCTGATGAGCCAGATCTGGGAATTGTGATAGGAAGCCAGTGCACTGAGCGAATTGTAAAGATCCGTCAGGGAACGCTCACTGTGGTAATAAAGGTCGCCCTGTTTGGAAGCGATCTGCGTGGCCTCCCGGTACAGACTGGTGCTCGCGCTGGAGACCAGACTGTCCTCCACCATGCGGGAGCCGACCGTTGAGATCAGCGTAAAGCCGGCAATGGCGAGAATGACATAAATGAGAATTAATTTCCGGTAAAGCGTGCGTCGCATTATTTTTTAACCTCAAACTTGTAACCGATGCCCCAGACCGTCGTGATGGCCCAGGAGGCATGGTCCTTGATTTTTTCGCGGAGACGTTTGATATGAACGTCTACCGTGCGGGTATCGCCGATGTACTCATAGCCCCAGATATGGTCGAGGAGCTGTTCCCGCGTAAAGACCTGGTTTGGTGAGGAAGCAAGGAAGTAGAGAAGCTCCAGTTCCTTCGGCGGCATATCGACGGTGCGGCCCTGGTAAATGACGGAATAGTTCGTCTGGTTGATGATAAGATCCGGGTACTCGACACATTTTCCTGCGGTCGCGGACACCGGGATCGTGCGTGATGGCTGAAATCTCCGCAGCACTGCTTTCACACGGGCAACGAGCTCCTTGGAATCAAATGGTTTGATGATGTAGTCATCCGCGCCGAGCTCCAGGCCGAGGACTTTGTCGAACACCTCGCCCTTTGCCGAGAGCATGATGATCGGAACATCGGAATCGTGCCGGATTTCGCGGCAGACCTGGTAGCCGTCCATGCCGGGCAGCATCAGGTCGAGCAGAATCAGGTTCGGCTGGAAGGAGTGAAACTCCCGGACAGCCTCTTCTCCATCGTTTACAATTTTTGTGTCATAGCATTCCTTGGTCAGATAGAGAGAAATCAGTTCTGCGATATTGTTATCGTCATCGACGATCAGAATTTTCTGTTTGGAAGCCATAAAAGATTCTCCTTCACTGGGGACAGGACGGAACCGCATACAGTATGCGTTCCGTCCCATATTTTCCTGAGTTTTTATTTCTTAAACGTAACAATCGTAACGCCGGCATCGCCCTCGCCGAATTCCGCTAAATGGAAGTCCGCTACGTGTTTCTGGCGGCGCAGATAATTGTGAATGCCTTTCCGCAGTGCGCCCGTTCCTTTTCCGTGGACAACGCGGACACTCGGCAGATGGGAGAGATAAGCGTCATCGAGATATTTGTCGAGTTCGGCAACCGCTTCATCCACCGTTTTTCCGAGCAGATTGATCTCGGTAGAAATCGTGGCAGCCTTGGAAAGCTTCGATTTTCCGCTGCTTGTGCGGGAGATGGACGGGCCGGTGATGACAGCCTCGTCGATCAGCACAAGGTCGGAGATATGCACCTTGGTCCGCATGATACCCATCTGGACGAAGAGATTTCCCTTCGAATCCGGGCGGGTGCTGACAGTACCTTTGACATTCATGCTTAAGACTTTGACGGCATCGCCGAGATGAAGATCCTGCGGGCGGAGATTTCCGGTGCGCTTCGGTACTTCCTTCGCCTTTTTCTTATCGAGCTTGTTCATTTTTTCACGCAGAGCGGTACGTTTCTGCTCCATTTCGCGGACGGAAACATTCTCTTTTCCAAATTTCTGGAAATCGCGCATCGTCTGGTCGGCGTATTCCTTCGCCTCGCGGAGAATTCTCTGTGCCTCCTCGGTTGCATTGGAGATCATCTTTTCTTTTCTTGCGTCGATCTGTTCCTGATTCTTGGCAAGGCTCTGCTTCAGGGATTCGACTTCCGCGCGGGTGCGGGCAAGCTCTTCTTTTTCGCGTTCCAGTGTGATCCGGTTCTGCTCGAGAGTGGTCAGAACGTCCTCAAACGATTCATCCTGCTCGCTGATTTCGTCTTTTGCCTTGTTGATGATGTAGTCCGGCAGGCCGAGTTTGCTGGAAATCGCAAACGCATTACTCTTTCCAGGAACGCCGACGAGCAGGCGGTATGTTGGGCTTAAAGTCTCGACATCGAATTCACAGCAGGCATTCTCCACGCCCGGTGTGGATAAGGCATAGATTTTCAGTTCACTGTAGTGTGTCGTTGCCATGGTGCGGATGCCGCGCTCGTGGAGCGTAGAGAGGATCGCGATGGCAAGCGCCGCGCCCTCTGTCGGGTCGGTACCGGCGCCGAGTTCATCGAACAGGACGAGGGAATTGCGGTCTGCCTTGTCGAGGAAAGAAACCACATTCGTCATGTGGGAGGAGAAGGTACTCAACGACTGCTCGATGCTCTGCTCATCACCGATATCGGCGTAAACCTCGTCGAAAACGGAAAGGGAGGAGCGGTCGAGTGCCGGAATGTGAAGTCCGGACTGGCCCATCAGTGTTAAGAGTCCGACCGTCTTTAAGGAAACCGTCTTACCACCGGTATTCGGTCCGGTGACGATCAGAAGGTCGAAATCTTCGCCGAGCGACAGATCAATCGGAACGACTTTTTTCGCATTGATCAGCGGGTGGCGTGCCTTGCGCAGGTGGATTTTACCTTCGGTGTTGAAGATCGGCTCATTGGCGTTCTGCTCCATTGCAAGAGCGGCGCGCGCGAAGATGAAGTCAAGCTCTACCATGTTTTCGAGGTCGTAACGGATCTCATCGCGGTGCAGGTCTGCCTGGGCACTCAACGTAGAGAGGATGACCTCGATTTCTTTTGCTTCTTCAATTTCCAGCTCACGGATATCGTTGTTCAGTTTGACAACGGCCATCGGCTCGACAAAGAAGGTGGAACCGGTCGAGGACTGGTCATGTACCATGCCAGGAACCTGGCCTTTGTACTCGGATTTGATCGGGATACAGTAGCGGCCGTCGCGCATCGTGATGACGGCATCCTGCAGATACGTGCGGTAGGAACCGTTGACGAGCGAGATTAACTGGCTGTGGATTTTTTCCTCACACGATTTGATGGAACGACGGATGCGGCGTAGATTCGGGCTTGCATCATCGCTGATTTCATCCTCGGAGAGAATACAGCGGCGGATTTCCGTGGAAAGCAGCGTCAGAGGCTCCAGTGTTTCGAAGAGATCTTCGAGGCTGTCCGGCGTCTGGTCCGCATTTTCGCGGCGGCCGTACGCTTTGACGCGTGCCGTGTTTTCCAGAAGTGCGGCGGTCTGCAGAAGCTCCGTGATGTTCATGGAGCTGCCGATTTCGAGACGCTTTAATGCGCCGCGGATATCTTTGGCATCACCAAAGGAAATGTGGCCTTTTTTAAAGAGCCGGGTGAGCGCGTCGTGTGTCTCGTGCTGCATCCGCGTAATCTGGGAGAGGGAAGAAGAAGGAACGAGCTCCAGACATTTCTTCCGGCCCAGCGGAGAACTGGCATATGAAGCCAGTTGTTCGATAATTTTGTCGTATTCGAGCGTTTTTAATGCTTTCTGATTCATAATACTTACCTTTTCGTAATTCATAATTCAGTCATTGTCTACAGATAACGCGGTATTTTTGATGCAATACCGCACGGATCTGATGTTACAGTTCACAGGTACCCTGCGAACTGTAACATTCGCAGCCCTCATTTAAAGTTTTGCTTCGCAAAAGGAGGGCTGCTCACACCTGAATCACTTTCTTACGCAGCGAAACAGCAAGTGTTTCACTGCTGAGTGAACAGTAGCGATCTGATCATATATCTGCACGGGAAGTACAGACCGGAAGTGGAATGTGGGTCACAGGTTTTTCCACTCCCCCAATTATACCTTAAAAAAGAAAAGAAAGAAACCCCAAGAACGAGAAAATGCAGGATGTTGCGCAAATGAGAAAAAAATGTAACAGTCTTCATAAAATGTTCATATCTATCTGGTAAAGTTTTTTATGTATGTGAAGATTGCGGAAGCGCATATGCGCAGAGCAGTTCGGTATGGAATACAGATGTATGGAGAAAGAAATGTATGGAAAATGACCCAAAACCTTACAAATTCATGAAAGAGAGCATCAAAAAGCAGCCGCCTGACTGGAAAAAGATCGTATTGCTGATTGCCGGATGGCTGGTTCTTGCAGCACTTGGCGGTCTGGTTGCGGCCGCGGTATTTGCGGTGACAGAGCCAAAGATTGCAGAAGCAGTTACCAGGGAAGAGCCGCCGGCGAAAGTGGATATCCCGGGAGATGAGGATCCAAACAGCGGACAGGAGCGTAACGAAGGCAACCAGCGAAACGAACACCTCCAGAATCCCCTTGGCCATGCGCGGCATCGGCAGCAGAAGCTGGTTGCGGATCTCGATTCCGCTGAAACCGGAGAGATAAACCGGGTACGCCCACGAAATCGGGAACACCCGGTTGTCCGGAATGATCATGACGTGCCGGAAATACTTCGAATAATTTTCCAGCATTTCGGTGACCAGCGTGATCGGGATGCAGCAGATCATGTAGTCCGTATTGTACTTTCGCGCGGCTTTCCGGGCATATCCGAGCGTGCCGACCACCGGGACACCTTCGACGGGACAGCTGCCGCGCAGCTTCGGGGAGTCGTCGAGGAAACCGACCACGTCGAACCCGAAATATTTGTCGCGGCGCAGCTCC
>ENA-ORMN01003818-ORMN01003818.1-human-gut-metagenome-genome-assembly--contig:-NODE-3818-length-11444-cov-32.276670_pt1 | contig 11444 bp, 7 predicted proteins | sample MGYA00242102_ERZ508993 | MGnify/ENA primary metagenome ERZ508993 (study PRJEB26280, sample SAMEA2338770) | human gut metagenome | biome: human gut; feature: human-associated habitat; material: faeces... | reverse complement strand
CTTGGCAGTATGGCTGCAATAGACCGAATGCTCTGCCAAGCGGCAGAGCATTTTTTGTATATCGGTACGGAGGAGATATTTATGTCTGTGAGTTATAAAAAACTCTGGAAGCTGCTCATCGATAAGGACATGAAGAAAAAGGACCTGTGTGAAAAGGCAGGTATTAGCCCAGCATCCGTCACCAAGATGGGGCGGAACGGACATGTTACCACGGAGATACTCGTGAAGATTTGCGCTGCGCTGGATTGTAGAATCGAGGATATTGTGGAGATCGTGCCGGATAAAAAGTAATCTTTGGCGCTTGCTGGTGATATTGGAACTAAATCATTACAAAGCTCTAATTATTGAGGTGGGTAAATGCAAATCATCGATAATATCAATCATATCGTCAAGAACGACCTGCAAGAAAGCATTCGGACAGGGAGTAAACTATCTATCGCTGCGGCATGCTTTTCGATTTATGCATACCAAGAGTTGAAGAAGCAGCTTGAAAGCATCGATGAGCTGCGTTTCATTTTTACCTCCCCAACTTTTGTAACTGAAAAAACACCTAAAGCACAGCGGGAATTCTACATTCCCCGCATTTCAAGAGAACGTAGTTTATATGGCACAGAGTTTGAAGTAAAACTCCGCAATGAGCTGACACAAAAGGCGGTTGCAAAAGAATGCGCAGACTGGATCAGGCGCAAAGCCATTTTTAAGTCGAATGTCACGCAGGAGCAGATGATGGGCTTTATGACAGTCGATGAAAGTACCTATATGCCGATCAACGGTTTTACTACTGTTGACCTCGGCTGTGAGCGCGGCAACAACGCTTATTATCCGGTACAGAAAACCGAAAGCTATGAGAATGCCAATTATTTTCTCAAACTTTTTGAACAACTTTGGAATGATAAAAATAGACTACAAGAAGTTACAGACGTTGTGATTGAAAACATTTCTGCTGCATACCGCGAAAACGCACCTGAATACATCTATTTTGTTGCGCTTTATAATATTTTCAACGAATTTCTTGATGATATATCTGAAGACGAATTGCCTAACGAGGCAACGGGTTTTAAGGAAAGTAAAATCTGGGGGATGCTTTATAACTTCCAGCGCGACGCAGTTCTTGCCATCATCAGCAAACTTGAGAAATTCAACGGCTGTATTCTGGCAGACAGCGTTGGTCTCGGCAAGACATTTACTGCGCTTGCAGTGATCAAGTATTATGAGAACCGCAACAAATCTGTGCTTGTCCTTTGCCCGAAAAAGCTCTCTGAGAACTGGAATACATACAAGGGCAACTATATCAACAATCCCATTGCAGCAGACCGGTTGAGGTACGACGTCCTCTATCATACGGATCTTTCCCGCGAGCATGGACAGTCGAACGGAATTGATCTTGACCGCTTGAATTGGGGCAACTATGACCTTGTTGTCATTGATGAGAGCCACAACTTCCGTAACGGCGGTGAGGTGTCCGGTGAGGATGCAAAGGAAAACCGTTATCTGAAACTACTCAATAAAGTAGTTCGTGCCGGTGTAAAAACGAAGGTACTTATGCTCTCGGCAACGCCAGTCAACAACAAGTTTATCGATCTCAAAAATCAGCTTGCACTTGCCTATGAGGGTGATGCCTCACAGATGAGCAAAAAGCTCGACACAACCAAAAGCATTGATGAAATTTTCCGTCAGGCACAGAAGGCCTTCAACGCATGGAGCAAGCTCCCTGCCGAAGAACGCACGACGGACGAACTTCTTCGGACGCTGGATTTTGATTTCTTTGAATTGCTGGACAGCGTGACGATTGCGCGCTCAAGAAAGCACATCGAAAAGTATTACAATACTTCTGACATCGGCAAATTCCCGGAACGTCTGCCGCCGATTTCTCTACGTCCCTGCTTGACCGATTTGAATGATGCGATCAACTATAACGATATTTACAATCTGCTTATGTCGTTGAGCCTGACGATCTATACGCCGTCGAATTATATCATGCCGTCGAAACTGGCAAAGTACATCGACATGACGCATCACAAGGGAAACAGCCTGACCCAGCAAGGACGTGAAGAAGGCATTCGCCGCCTTATGAGCATCAACCTCCTCAAGCGCCTGGAAAGCTCGGTGGCTTCTTTCCGCCTGACGATTGACCGTATTAAAAAGCTGATTGACGATACGATTGGGACGATAAAAAATTATCAGTCTGGGGACTGTGTCCTGAATCTGACTGAGATTTCCGACACAGAAGATTTTGATTACGATGATCAGAACACTGACTTCTTCTCTGTCGGCAAGAAGGTTAAAATTGACCTCGCTGATATGGACTATGTTTCATGGATGCGCGAGCTGGAAAAGGACGCAGATAATCTGGAACTCCTGTCCCTCATGATTGCCGACATCACGCCGGAGCATGACACGAAGCTGCAAACATTATTTGGTTTAATCCAGAAGAAAATCGAGCATCCAATCAATCCTGGTAATAAGAAGATCATCATTTTCACAGCGTTCTCTGATACCGCAGACTATCTCTTTGCGAACGTCAGTAAATTTGCAAAAGAGAATTTCGGGCTGGAAACGGCAGAGATCACCGGCACGGTTGACGGAAAGACCACCATTCCAAAGCTTCGGGCAGACCTCAACACAGTGCTGACCTGTTTCTCGCCTGTTTCCAAAGGAAAATCCGTACTTCTGCCCGGAAGCACTGATGAGCTTGATATTCTGATTGCAACCGACTGTATTTCCGAAGGTCAGAACTTGCAGGACTGCGACTACCTCATCAACTATGACATTCATTGGAACCCTGTGCGCATTATCCAGCGGTTCGGACGAATTGACCGTATCGGAAGCAGAAACGACCATATCCAGCTCGTAAACTTCTGGCCGGATATGGACCTCGACGAGTATATCAACCTGAAAAGCCGTGTGGAAACCCGCATGAAGATTTCGGTCATGACCTCCACCGGCGACGATGATCTGATCAATGCCGAAGAAAAAGGCGATCTTGAATACCGCCGCGCACAGCTCAAGCGGCTGCAAGAGGAAGTCGTGGACATTGAAGACATGACCAGCGGCATTTCCATCATGGATTTGGGACTTAACGAGTTCCGGCTTGATCTGCTCGAATACATGAAGCAGCACGAGGACATCGAAACCGCACCAAAGGGGCTACACACCGTTGTCGGGCAGACGGAGGATTCTCCAGCCGGTGTGATTTTCGTCCTCAGAAATATCAATGACAGCGTGAACATTGACAACCGGAACCGCATTCACCCCTTCTACATGGTTTACATCAGTGAAGAGGGCGAAATTGTCTGCGATTACCTGAACCCGAAGAAATTGCTCGACACGATGCGTCTGCTCTGCCGTGGCAAGGGTGAGCCTTGTGCGGAGCTTTGTAAGCGATTCAATGATGAGACGGATGACGGACGCAAAATGGGTGAAATCTCTGAGCTACTGAGCGAGGCGATCAATTCCATCATTGACGCAAAAGAAGAAAACGATATTGACAGTCTGTTCAAGAGCGGCGGCACATCTGCGCTGCTCAGTGCGGTTTCGGGGCTGGATGATTTTGAGCTGATTTGCTTCTTAGTCGTGAAATAAGGATGGTTATATGAAGAATATTGTTGATTTTTTGAAGTTGCCCCCGCGCATACTTGGCGCTTTGTCGGTTGCAAGCGGATTACTGCTTTTTCTTCCGAATGCAATAATAGAGAAACTGTATATGACAAGCTTCCGTGACAAATACGGATTTGCAATTGGAATTGTATTTGTTGTATCGACATCAATTCTGGTAGTGTTTTTAGTTGTAATCATCGCAAAAAAGATCAAGGACAAATATTATAATAAGCGGCTGAAAAAAGCTCGGATTGCTTATTTAAAACGAATTGACGGCAATAAAGTAGAACTAATAAGGTATCTCCTTAATGAGTCTACTCATACAGCGATGCTTCCGATGCATGATGGGATGGTTTTAGAATTGCAGCATTTTTATGTCATTTTGCCTGCGGGATCAACCCATGCAGTAAATATGGCAGACCCGCAAATAAATTATTTTTTGCAGCCGTGGGTAATTGAAGAGATAGATGGTGATCCGGAACTAAAAGCTAAGTTTGGCAGGTGACTTTAAAAGTGGTAGGTTTTCCTCAAGCTACTGATTTTAACAAAAGAATACCGAAGCAGAAATTCTATGAGAATCTTGATGTTTCCCCTGCTTTGCGCCGTGTGTTTGTCGATCAGATCCAGCTGGTGTACTGGCGAAATAAGCTGGCAGCGTCTACGCTGAATATCGCGGCGGGCGAAGCAGTGACCGAGATCGAAGTGTTTGAGGTGCGGCTGAACGATCCGCAGCTTGACGAAGCAGTGCTGAAACAAATCGACAAGGAGATTCCGTACCACATTCTTTTTATTCTGACCTGTGACGGCAAGGCTCAGGCGTGGATTGGCTACAAGGAGGCTGCTGCGTCCGGCAGCAATGCCTTCAAGGTGAGCCGCTATTATCATACCGGCTGGATGCCGGAAGATGAGCTGCATCTTAGTATCGACGGCTTGAACATGGATGCTATCTATGAGAGCCTCGTTCGCCAGATTGCCGGGGACAAGCTGCAAACAGATTCCGGCGAGAGCCTGAAAGAATCTGTTGAGCGTGATGAAAAGAAGAAGCAGCTTGAAAAGCAGATTGCCGCACTGGAAAGCAAGATGCGGAAAGAGAAGCAGCTAAACCGATGCATGGAGATCAATACAGAATTAAAACTGCTAAAGAAACAACTAAATAGTTGACGGAGGTGAGGATTGGTGCGACTAAAAGAACGAACTCTACAAAAGCTGAGAGAGATAATTAACGGAGATAGCACTCCGCGTTATAAATCTGGTCCTAAGTTGGTTGAATTTTTCAATAGTCTGGGCAGCAATGACCGCTATGGGCAAGGGTTTCCATCTCGGTGGTTCTACACCGACGAAAAACTCAAAGAGATTAACGGCACCCCAGAACTTGACAAATGTATCAAAAAGATATTTGCCGTTGAGGATTATATCGAGAATATTGAAGAACTGGATCAGATGATTGCAGACTTCAATAAATATTTGGCATTTGATAAATGGAAGGTCATTCGTGACAACGACACAATTACATTCAAGCGATTGGATAAAGTTGTCGTTGCAAAGCCAAAAAAAGTCTCTGCCGATATGCAGGAAGAAGATTTCCTCAAATTAACATTTGATGTTAATGTTGACGCATTAAAATTAGACACAAGCATCAGCGGCATTATAAAGGAGCGACTTTGCGAAGTGGAGTCCTGCATTAAGAATGGAACACCATTAGCATCAATCTTTATGATTGGAAGCATCTTGGAAGGTATCTTATTGGGTACTGCATCTGCCTTTCCACGGCAATTTAACCAAGCGCAATGCGCCCCAAAAGACAAAGACACTGGGAAGGTGAGAATCTTTCCGGAGTGGACGCTGAATAACATGATTGATGTTGCTGCCGAAATTGGGATTCTTAAACAGGATGTAAAGAAATTCAGTCATGTAGTCAGAGACTTTAGAAATTACATTCATCCATACCAGCAGATGTCCTTTCAATTTTCGCCAGACAAACACACTGCAATGATTTGCTTTCAGGTACTAAAAGCGGCAATCTATCAAATTGGTGATTATCGCAAAGTAACCTGATTGCAGATTTATGGATAAGGAAAGGCAATGAAAACTATGGCAGAATTATTTTCTTCCCGATATGGGTATGAACCGCCCAAAATTATTCAAATTGATACTTTAGATGATGCCTGTAAAAACAGGTTGTGGAACAAACTGAAAGAATGCTGCGAATACTATGATCCCGATGCGTGTAATGAGCACTTTTTTGAAGTCAACTATGTGCTGGACAAAATTGGCAAGGAGAAAGTGTCGGCACCGATTGAAACACGAAAGAATGCTATTTCAACAATACACGAAGTATGGAACGAAACATGGTATCGGGCGTTTGATGTCCTTGAAGCTTACATTTCCTTCTTTGTTGAATTTGAAATGGCAGAGCAAGAAGCAGAATGCGTGATTGCCTTCAACAAGGTATTGGAAGAAGAAAGATCAGGGTATCGCTTTATTCGGAATAAGGCGGTTCCAATTAGCAACCAGGACGAACTGGAATTACTTGCCCAATCTACACAATCTGACTTCGATAATGTGAATACACACTTTGAAAAGGCTATTGTTCTGTATGCAGACCGTCAAAAGCCGGATTACGAAAATTCCATCAAAGAATCCATCAGTGCTGTCGAGGCCATTTGTTGCATCATAACTGGAGAGACCGGTTCTCAAGCCACATTGGGGAAGACTCTTAAAAGGCTCGAAGATCATGGGGTTACTATTCATCCTTCTATGGGACAGGCATTTTCAAAGTTATACGGATATACTTCTGATGCTGATGGGATTCGTCATGGAGGGATTGACTTCACAAATGCTCCTGCGGAAGATGCAAAATATATGCTTCTCTCATGTTCGGCCTTTGTGAATTACTTGATAGAGAAATATAGCAAAATGGGAGGGAACTCATAATGGACAAGATGAAATTTGAATCGCCGGATATGACGGCGCAGAACATAGACCGCATTGCTGCCCTGTTTCCGAACTGCGTCACGGAGATGCCGGATGAAAACGGCAAAATCAAGCGGGCGGTCAATTTTGAGCTGCTGAAACAGATGCTCTCGCCGGACGTGGTGGACGGCGACGAGGCATACGAGTTCACATGGGTCGGCAAGAAGGCGGCTATCGTGGAAGCCAACAAGCCGATCCGGAAGACGCTGCGCCCCTGTGTGGCGGAGAGCAAGGATTGGGACACCACCGAAAACCTCTACATCGAGGGCGATAATCTGGAAGTCCTCAAGCTCTTGCAGGAAAGCTATCTCGGCAAGGTCAAGATGATCTATATCGACCCGCCGTACAACACCGGCAACGACTTCATCTACGCCGACGATTTTATGCGCTCACAGGAAGAAGAAAACGAGCAGATGGGAATGTACGACGAGGACGAAAACCGCCTGTTCAAGAATACCGACACCAACGGACGGTTTCATTCCGACTGGTGCAGCATGATTTATTCCCGGTTGATGCTGGCAAGAAATCTGCTGACGGACGATGGGGTTATCTTTATTAGCATTGATGATGGTGAAGTGGGAAATCTCCGAAAGATTTGTGACGAGGTTTTTGGCGCAAATAATTTCCTCGCAAATCTGATTTGGGAGAAAAAATATACGGTTGCAAACGATGCACTGTTTTTTTCGGATAATCACGATCACATCCTGTGCTATGTGAAAGATGTTTTTAAGTTTTCAATAGGCAAGCTGCCACGAACAGATGAAATGAATGCAGCCTACAAGAATCCTGACAATCATCCTAAGGGGCCATGGAAAGCAACGCCGTTACATGCAAAGAGTGGTTCGGCAGAAAGCGCAAGTTTTACATATACATTCAAAAACGGCGTAACATTCAAGCCGCCCGTTGGAACATACTCAAGATACTCTGCTGAGACACTGAAAAAATACGACGAGAATAACGAGATATGGTTTGGACGCGATGGGACGGCGGTGCCTTCTCGCAAAACATTTCTTTGTGACTTGAAGAATACCGGAATTGTACCAAGAACAATTATCCCATTTTCTGTAGGTGGACACAATCATGAGGCAGTAGATGAAGTTCGAGCATTGATGCAAGATAATCTTTTTACAAATCCAAAACCGACCAAATTACTTCGCCATCTTGCAACAATCGCAAATTGTTCAGATAATTCTATTATTCTCGACTTCTTCTCCGGCTCTGCCACCACTGCCCACGCCGTCATGCAGCTCAACGCCGAGGACGGCGGACACCGCAAATTCATCATGGTACAGCTTCCCGAACCGTGTGATGAAGCAAGCGAAGCCTGCAAAGCAGGTTACAAGAACATCTGCGAAATCGGCAAAGAGCGCATCCGCCGTGCCGGTGAAAAACTATTACAGGATGTAACTTCCGGCAAAGGAAACATAAAGGGCGAAGGCTGGGGGTGCGGAATGCCTACGACGCAGGAAGACCGCGCTTTTGCTATCAAAAATATTCTCGACATCGGTTTCCGCGTTCTCAAGCTGGACGACACCAATATGAAGGACGTTTACTATGCACCGGATGATTACAATCAGAATATGCTTGCCGGTCTGGAATCCAACATCAAGGATGACCGCACCGACCTCGACCTGCTGTTCGGCTGCCTGATTGACTGGGGTTTGCCGCTGTCCCTGCCCTACAAGTCCGAGCAGATCGACGGCTGCACCGTCCATACCTACAATGACGGCGACCTGATCGCCTGTTTTGAGGCGAATATTCCCGAAAGCGTGGTCAAGGAGATCGCACAGCGCAAACCGCTCCGTGCTGTCTTCCGCGATTCCGGCTTTGCGTCCAGCCCGGAGAAGATCAACATGTTCGAGATTTTCAAGCTCTATATGCCGGAGGACGCAGGCGACATTTCCAAGCGCGTGAGGGTGATCTGAGGGGGTGCGGAAATGGACAATAACAGCTTAATACCAAAGACTCCGGATACTCTTGCAGTCAACTTGAATGCTTTGTGCCGCAACTCCATTGAACTGATTCAGCACGCTCGAGAAATTGCAGTCAATCAGGTCAACCTCGTTCAGCTTATGACGTACTATGCGCTGGGCTATTGGATCGTGGAAGAACAACAGTCCGGGAAAGGCCGCGCCGGATACGGCAAAAAAGTCATTCAGACACTCTCCGATGCGCTGAATACAGAGTTCGGCAAGGGATTTTCGGTTGATACTCTTGAAAACGCAAGAAAATTTTACCTGAGCTACCAGGACCGAATTTCCGAAGCACTGTTTCGGAAATTCGTTGAGGGAAAATCCGACACGCTGTTTCGGATTTCGGATGAGTCTGCTCCGTTTACGCTTTCGTGGTCGCATTATCTGCAACTCATGCGAATCAAAAATCCGGATGAACGCAGCTTTTACGAAATTGAAGCGACAAAATCTGCATGGAGCTTACGAACGCTGCAACGGCAGTACAATTCGAGCCTGTACGAGCGGCTGGCACTCAGCCGGAACAAGGGCGAAGTCATGCGTCTTGCGCGTGAAGGCAATGTGATTGAAAAGCCTACGGATATTGTCAAGCAGCCGACTGTTCTTGAATTTTTAGGGCTTGAAGAACAGGCGAAGTATTCCGAAACAGACCTTGAATCCGCAATTATTGACAAGCTGCAAAAGTTTTTGCTTGAATTGGGCAAAGGCTATCTCTTTGAAGCGCGTCAGAAGCGATTTACCTACGACGAGGAAAACTTCTATGTTGACCTTGTTTTCTATAACCGTCTGCTCCGCTGCTATGTGCTGATCGATCTGAAAATCGACAAGCTCACCCATCAGGACTTGGGACAGATGCAGATGTATGTCAACTACTATGACCGCTGCCAGAAGCTCTCTGACGAAAACCCGACCATCGGCATTTTGCTCTGCAAGGAAAAGAACGACGCAGTAGTTCAGATGACCTTACCTGAAAACAGCAACATCTTTGCATCAGAGTACAGCCTGTATCTGCCGGACAAGAAGATGCTGCAAAAGAAACTGCAAGAGTGGATCGATGAGGAAACCGGAGGTGAAGACGATTGAAGCTGCAATTCAAACATCAAAAATTTCAAGCGGATGCGGCAAAAGCAGTTGTTGACGTCTTTGCCGGGCAGCCCTACCTCACGCCTACCTACATGATGGACAGAGGCTACGGTCAGCAGACCATGACAGACGATGCGGATTTCACCGGCTGGCGGAATGAACGCATTGTGCCGGAGCTTTCCGACAAGCTGATTCTGGAACATCTGCAAAAGGTGCAGCGTACCAATCAGATCAAGCCGTCGGACAAGCTGGAAGGTCGCTACAACCTGACGATTGAAATGGAGACGGGCGTCGGCAAGACCTATACCTACATCAAGACTATGTATGAGCTGAACAAGCATTATGGTTGGAGCAAATTCATCGTGGTCGTGCCGAGCATTGCCATCCGCGAGGGCGTTTATAAGTCCTTTCAGGTGACGCAGGATCATTTTGCAGAGGAATACGGCAAGAAAATCCGGTTCTTCATCTACAACTCTGCACAGCTTACGGAAATTGACCGCTTTGCATCGGACAGCGCCATCAATGTCATGATCATCAATGTGCAAGCATTCAACAAATCTGTTGATGCGAATGAAAAGCTGGAAAGCGGCAAAAGAGCGGATAAAAACGCAGCAATTATATTCAGAAAACTTGATAATTTCCGCTCCCGCCGCCCAATCGATATCATCGCCAAAACAAACCCGATTTTGATCATTGACGAGCCGCAGTCTGTTGAGGGACCTGCTGCCAAGAAAAATCTGAAACTTTTTTCTCCGCTGCTGACGCTGCGCTACTCCGCCACTCATAAGGCGGACAGCATCTATAACATGGTCTATCGCCTTGATGCGATGGAAGCGTACAATAAGCGGCTGGTTAAGAAAATTGCCGTCAAGGGCATTGCCGAGTCCGGCAGCACGGCAACCGAGGGCTTCGTCTATCTGGAAAGCATCAATCTTTCCAAATCCGACCCGACGGCAACCATTCAGTTTGATTGCAAGGGTGCGTCCGGTATCCGCAAGAAAACGGCAACAGTCGGAATCGGTTATAATCTTTATGACAATTCCGGCAATCTGGACGAGTACAAAGTCGGCTTTGTGGTGAAGTCCATTGACGGACGCGACAACTCCGTGGAGTTTCTGAACGGCGTCAAAATCTTTGCCGGTGACGTCATCGGCAAGGTCAGCGAAGACCAGCTTCGCCGCATTCAGATCCGTGAGACGATTCTTTCTCACTTGGAGCGGGAACGGCAGCTTTTCCATAAGGGCATCAAAGTCCTGTCCCTGTTCTTTATCGACGAGGTTGCGAAGTACAAGCAGTATGATGAGGTTGGGCATCCGTTCAACGGCATCTACGCCGATATGTTCGAGGAAGAGTACAACGACATTCTCAACTCCATGCAGAGGGAGATCGGCGACGAGGACTACATCCGGTATCTGGACGCGATCTCTGCCCATGATACCCACGCCGGTTACTTCTCCGTTGATAAGAAGGGCAAAATGACCGACAGCAAGCTCTCCGACAAGAAGGAGGGCACGTCTGACGATATTGACGCCTATGACCTGATCATGAAGAACAAGGAACTGCTTCTGGATCGTGACCCGAAAAAGTCCCCTGTGCGTTTCATTTTCTCACATTCCGCACTGCGCGAAGGCTGGGACAACCCGAATGTGTTCCAGATTTGCACACTGAAACAAAGCAGCAGCGAGGTTCGCAAGCGGCAAGAGGTCGGTCGCGGTCTGCGCCTGTGCGTCAATCAGGACGGCGAGCGCATGGATGCCAACGTGCTCGGAAATGATGTGCAGTCCATCAATGTTCTGACCGTCATCGCCAGTGAGAGCTATG
>ENA-ORMN01003816-ORMN01003816.1-human-gut-metagenome-genome-assembly--contig:-NODE-3816-length-11448-cov-3.665409_pt1 | contig 11448 bp, 26 predicted proteins | sample MGYA00242102_ERZ508993 | MGnify/ENA primary metagenome ERZ508993 (study PRJEB26280, sample SAMEA2338770) | human gut metagenome | biome: human gut; feature: human-associated habitat; material: faeces... | reverse complement strand
ATGTACTCATATTATATAAATATTATGTCAAATCCACTTACATATACATTAAATAATCCAATACAAATGATATTCATAATATTAGGAATAATTGTAGGTGCTGTTATATTTATTAAATTAATGAATTATTTATTAAATAAATACTATTCTACTACATATAGTTTAATAATTGGATTTGTTTTAGGATCATTAATAGTTATGTATCCCAATACTATTAACATAACAGGGATACTGACATTGTTCATTGGAATATTAGTTTCTTATTATTTTTCGACATATTTGCGAAAATAAACTTAGAAAGTATTGACAACCGTTGCTTTAATTTAGTATACTAAAGAGGCAATTGTGAAATGGTTCTATGGTGTAGTTGGTTAACACGCCTGCCTGTCACGCAGGAGATCGCGGGTTCGAGTCCCGTTGGAACCGCCATTATGGCTCTGTAGCTCAGTCGGTAGAGCAGAGGACTGAAAATCCTTGTGTCGTTGGTTCGATTCCAATCGGAGCCACCATAGTGAAATTTACGCCCGTTATATAGTTATTATGCGCCCATAGCTCAATTGGATAGAGCGTTTGACTACGGATCAAAAGGTTATGGGTTCAACTCCTATTGGGCGCGCCAATATCGGGAAATAGCACAACTTGGTAGTGCGCGTGGTTTGGGACCATGAGGTTGCAGGTTCAAATCCTGTTTTCCCGACCATTAGTCAATTAGCCCTTATTTTATAAGGGTTTTTATTTTTCACATCTAGTTCGACATCTAGTTTATATCTATTTTAAATTATTTAATAGGTCTATAACTTGACCTTGTTCTGTATCAGGAAACAAATTTGCATAATATTTCATCATAGTTTCTACAGTATGTCCATTTCTATTGGCTAGTGCAGATAAGAAAGCATATTTGTCTATTTTTACATTATTATTTTGTTGGTTTTTTATATATTCTTGAATAAGTATCGTTGTCAATGAGTGCCTAAATTGATGATTAGTAATAGGAACAACACCAGCCAAATTGAAATAATTAATTCTTTTTCTATCTGCTGTTGTTTTAGATATTGGAATAGGGCCTCCAAAAACATACCATGACTCTTTGTAATCTTTGTATTTCATTTGTTCTTTTTTATAATCTAAAAGTACATTGTGTAGTGTATCGTTCATTATTATAACTCTACTTTTATTTGTTTTAGTAGTTGTTTCAAAAATGGAACCAGCAATATCTACTTGTAGTGTGGCTTTAATGGTTATTTTTTTATTATCAAAATCCACATCACTCCAATGTAGTGCCATTGCTTCACCTTTTCTTGTATCTGCATAAAATAGAAAGTTAAAATATGCATACCATAGTGGATCATCAATTACTGATATAAATTTTTTAAATTCTTCAAATGTAATATAATTTTTTGTTTTTTTCTCTACTTGACCAATTTCTTTTTCAAAATGACCATACATAGCAACTGGATTTATTTGCAAAGAATAGTTTCTTATTCCATAATCAAAAATATTCTTAATAATTTGATTACATTTATTTAAATAGTCAACAGACAACTTAGAATTGTCCTTACACTCTTTTTTATTACTTGATAATTTTACTTTATTTCGCATATACTCCTGCCATTTGCCTATATCTTGAGTATTTATACGATTTATATAGGAGTTTCCAAAATAGGGCAATATATGTGTGTTGTATGCTTTTATATATGAATTAATAGTTGAGGGTTTTCTTTTTAAGTTTTTAAAATAATCATTTGCGACTAAATCAAATTTTTTATTTATTGGATTATCGTTTTTTAAAACAAACATAGATAATGCTTTTTGACACTCTTCACGAGTTTTATATTTTCTTGATGTGTATTGTTTGTTTCCTTTTGATTTTCTAAAATAGTAACATCTTCCATCCTTTGTTGGTTTTCCTTTGAAAATTAGCATAAATATCTTGCCTCCTTTGAAAATATTTGCTATAATATAATAGAAAAACTGATATGAATATATTTCATATTTAATTGTTTCTCGACAATAGTTTTTCATTTCAACACTTGTTCCTTTTGCAGAAGGAGCAAGTCCTTTTTTTTTATTTAAATTTTTAATTTAGTTGTTCTAATAATTTTACTACTTCATCGTGTTTTGGAAATTCATTATCAATGACATATGCATATCCATTTTTAACTTTAGCATCAAAAGATGAATCTAATCCGCTTAAAGTAAGTTTTTGTGACTTTTCAGCATTTTTATATGCATCACTTGATTTATCAAATTTATATATTTCTACTTTTGTTTCGCCAGATTTTAATTTAAAACCTTCTGATGCGCCAACCATTTGATAAAATGCATCGCTTTTTTCACAAGTAATTCCTAAGTCTTCAATTTTGCTTTGTATATTACTCATATTAATTTTTTCTTTTTCTACAGGATTATTGTCTTTGTCTTTAGGTGTGTCATTATTATTTTTTTCATTTCCACATCCAACTAATAATAATACAAAAGCAAACATTAACATTAATTTACTAAATTTTTTCATTTTTACACCTCGCTTTCTACATCTATTTTAAAAATACCTGTACTAGCATATTTTTAATCAATATTTAGTTTTATTGAATTTTCAATAAATTTTATATAATCGCTTGCTTCATCTTCGTATTTATCTACATAGAAAGCAAACATATCTTTATTTATTTGATTTAAGTGACATAATTCTATATGTGCAAGTTCATGCAATATAGTTTTTTTCTTTTTGTAATATGATAGGTTAGAATTAATGATTATATTATATATATCTCTATATGTGAATACAAAGCCATTAATTCCATCATCTAAACTAACATATGTAATGTTAGCATTGTAAAAATTTAATAAGTCTTGCTGTGTTATACTGCCATTTAATAAATTTATAATCATACTTAATACCTCATACTAAGTACCTATACTAGCATACTTTAATTATTTTGTTCTCCATCGAGTTCTTTATCTATTTCTTTTTTTCTTTGTTCAAAAATAGTTTTAATTATTGCTTTATCTGATTCGGTTAGTACATCTTTATATTTATCAAAAAGTATTTCCAAATCATTTTTGGGTAAATTGGTTTTACTTAAATCTTTATTGATTAAATCATCCACTGTATAATTTAAAAAGTTTGCAATCTCAATCAGATCATTTGTCATGATGTTTCTTTCTCCACTTTTCCACATTGAAATTAAACTAGGGCTATTATGATTTGTAATTTTTAATAAAGTTTCAGCACTAACTATATTATTATCAATCAAATAACTTATGTTTTTAGGAAAATAATTTATCATATACTACCTCCTTACGACATAATTATACCTCTTTTTTCACTAATTTACAATATTTTTTTCACAAAAAGTGAAAAAGCACTTGACATTTCACGCAAAGTGAATTATTATTGAAATAGTCAAGGAGGTGTGCATGGAAACAAATGAAGTACAAGTAATTAGAAATATAAAAGCAGTTCAAAAAAGATATGGACTTAGTAATACTGATATTTCTAATAAATTGGGTATTTCTGAAAGGACTTATGTTAATATGAAAAATCATCCGTTTGAATATCCAATTTGTAAATTAAATGATATTGCTGAAGCGATAGGTTGTAATATCAATGAATTTTTTTTACAATTATAATTCACTAATAGTGAAGAAAGAAATTTGCATGAAATAAAAATCAAAAATTGAAAAAGATGCTGCAACATCTAAAAAAACAAAAGGAACAATGTGTTGAAATGAAACTAAAGGAGGAACAAAATGGAAACGGAAAAACTAACAAAAGACAAAGAATATATGAGTGCATTAGACTTAATGAACATAATTCCAAATCTTACTTATGACAATGCGATTAAATACATAAATGAAATTAGAAAAGAAATGGAAGAAAAAGGTTATTGTGTACCAACTACAAGACCTAAGTTAGCATTAACCAAATTAATAAAAAAGAAGTTTGGTTGGTAAGAAGGTGAGTTTTATGAAAAAAATTAAATGGAAAAATGTATTTATAGCAATGTTGTTTTTGATAAGTGGTGGGTTAATAGTACATGATCTATTTATGTTAACAATATATTCAATAATCACAAGTTATACAACAACATTATCGGTGTTTGGATGCTTAACTTTAGGATTAGCAATCTATGTATTTAGTAATTGTTATGAATATTTTAATGCATTAATGGAGATGTAAAATGAAGGATAGTTTTGTACTATACACATCACAATATGTTGCGATTAAAGAACTTGAAGATGAACAATTGGGTAGGTTGTTTAGAGCACTTTTTGAAAAACAACTAGGAAATGAGGTTGTTTTGACAAATGATATAAAAATTGCATTTAACTTCATAAACAACCAAATGGTTGTAGATAATCAAAAGTATAAAAAGAAGTGTGAAACCCTTAAAAATAACGCGAAAAAGGGTGGTGCACCCAAAGGAAATCAAAATGCAAAAAAACAAAAACAACCAAATCGAGAAAAAAACAACCTTAATGATAATGATAATGATAATGTAACTATCATAAATGATAGTTTAAAAGAAAAAATATATAAAAAAGAAAAGTTTCGTTTTGGCGAGTTTAAAAATGTGTTGTTGAGTGAAGAAGAATTGGAAAAACTAAAACAGCGATTTTCAGATTACGAATTACGAATTGAAAAATTATCGAACTACATTGCAAGTAAGGGAGATAGATACAAAAGCCATTATGCCACAATTTTGAATTGGGCAAGAAACGAAAAGAAGGAAAGCGATGTAGCTGAAATAAAACCTGAGTGGTATGGAAAGGAAGTTAAGAAGAAAGAAATGTCTCAGGAGGAAGTAAAAGAACTAGAAAACTTACTGAGTGAATTTAAAAATTAAAAAATAGGAGGAACAATGAAATTATTAAACAGTGTGAAACTAGCAATGGAAAATAGAACATTGCGATTAGAAAATGAATCATTAAAGAAAACATTAAAAGAACAAAGTTTCAAAATTTTAATGGATAAGGTAAATGAACCGTATGAAATAGAAAAGCTTAGAACTGAAAATAAGAACATGAGAGTAACGATAAAAAATCTAAGAAAGATTTTGAAAGAGGAAAGGCAATGATAGAAGAAAGAGTGCCTGGAACAAATCCTTTATTCGAAACAAGAAAAGAATCCGAATTACAAGTAGATAGGCAAAAGAGATATAAACAAATAACGGAAATATTAAAAGACAATCCTGATGGATTAACTGCAAAAGAAATAAGTGGTGAAATGAAAAGGAGGGGTTATACACCAACCGATGAAAGAAACTTCTCAAGCCCAAGAATAACTGAAATGTTGATAAGTGGATCAGTTGAGTGTATTGGTAAGAAAAAATGTATTTATACGAATAGAAATGTAGGAGTTTTCAAATTAAGAGTTAAACAATCAACATAATTCTATCTAATTCGATACAAAAATCTCGCAAGAGCAATGTTTTGATAGAAATAGTATAAATATACCAAAATGGCACAAAAGTGCCTTAAAAAAATAAAGAGAAAAATTAGAAAGGAATACAATATGGCAAAAAAATATACATTTAATGAACAAGAAGAAGAATACGATAGCGAAGTAAAAGATATGCTTCCAGTTTGGCAAAGTTCAAAGTATCAACAATCAAAGAAAAAAGTAGTTGAAATGTTAGATAGTGGAAAATACAAAGGGTTAGATGAAACTGATTTTTGGATTTTAAAAGGTAAAACATCAAAGAAAGATAAAATTGCATACAACGGGTTGATTATTTCACATAATGGTTGTTTAAAAATAAATGATTCGTTAGAAGATAAATTAAAATTCAAACCTAGTTGTGTAAAAGAAAATAAAGAAGGATATGAGAATAGTCTTGTATTTACTTATTGCAATGATGAGCAAGGAATTTATGAAGTTGGAGAAATAAGTTCTAGTAATTATAGGCAATCGCAAGGAAGATATCCGTACGCGATGGCTTATAAAAGATTATTTGATCGAGTAGTACTTAAAAATAGCAAGTTAGCATATGCAGGTGTCTACTCTGATAGTGAAGCGGAGGAATTTGCCGAAAGAGTAGTGCAAGAAGACAAACCTCAAAAATCAAATGAAAAAAATAAAACTGAGGTTAGCACTTCATCGAAAGCAATAAAAAAAGACAGTATGTTTAGTGATAGTGAATTAGACATGATGCAGTACATGGATTCACAAAACGAAATGATAAATCAAAATCAAATATTTGAAATTAAAACAATAGTTGAAAAGAATCCAAAATTATTAGATCAATTTAAAAAAACTAATCTAAACGATTTAACATGGAGTGAAGCATTTACAATTGAAAAGCAAATAAGAATTGCTAGAAAGAAAAAAGAAAAAGAGATGGAGGAAGTATTTTAATGAACGAAGTACAAAACAATGAATTTGAATTAATAATAACTGAAAAAAATCTAGGAAGTTTAACAACTAATGCAAAGGCAATAAGAGATAAAATAAAGGAAATTCTACCGAAATACAGCGCTGAAAACTATAGTGAAAATAATATAGAAAATGCAAAATCAGATAAAGCAATGTTAAATAACACAGCAAAGAAATTAAATGATAAGAGAATAGAGTTGGAAAAAGAATTTTTAAAACCATTTGATGAATTTAAAGCAACCGTAAAAGAAACAACTGACATGATAAAAGAAGCAAGTTCAAAAATAGATTTAATAGTAAAAGAAGTTGATTTAAAAGCAAAGCAAGAAAGAAGAAATTATATAGAAAACCTATTTAATTCAATTGTAGGTGAATTAAAAGAATTAGTAACACTAGATATGATATTTGATGAAAAATGGCTAAATAAAGGCAGTTTTAATGACAAAGGCGAATTTAAATTATCAAGTGAACTAGAAAATAAATTAAACAAGATAAGAAACGATTTAGAAATTATAAAGACATTAAAAAGTAGTTATGAAGTATCTCTAACAAATCAATATTTAAGAACATTTGATTTAGGAAGTGTTATTCAAGAAAATAATAGATTAATTGAACTTGCAGAGAAGACAAAACAAATTGAAGTAGTAAAAGAAGAAATCGTTAAAGAAAAAGTAGAAGAAATGGTGAGTAAACCAGTTGAGGTGGAGGAGTTTGATCCAATTAAAACAGAAAAAATAGCAATTACTGGAACATTAAGTCAGCGAAGAAAATTAAAAGAATTTTTAGATTTAAATAAAATGAAATACGAAAGAATAGAGGATTAGTTATGGAAAGATGTGATATTTGTGGAGAATCAGAGGAGGAATTAATTGATACAACAGGCATGATAAATGGTGATGTTGGTTACGTATGTTATCAATGCTTGGAAGATAACGATATAGGAAAATAGGAGAATATATGAAAAGTAAACTATTAGATGAATTATTTAAAAAGTTTGAGAAAGATAAAAAAGTAATAAAAGAAAACGTGTTAGTTGTTATGGATAATGTAGTTTTAGAAACAAGTGATAAATATGGAAAAGTAACTATGACAATTACTTATGAGAGGAGTGATAAATAGATGAATACAATCATATTAAGTGGAAGATTAACAAATAAACCTGAATTAAGAAGTACAAAAAGTTTAAAGTCTGTATGTAATTTTACGATAGCAGTAAATAGACAATACACAAGTAATGGAGAAAGAGAAACTGATTTTATTAATTGCCAGGTATGGAATAAAACAGCCGAAAACTTATGTAAGTATCAAGACAAAGGAAATTTAATATTAGTATCTGGAAACATAAGAACTGATAGTTATGATGATGAAAAAGGAAATAAAAGATACAAGACTTATGTTGCAGTAGATAACATTGAATATTTATCAAGTAAAAAACAAGAAAATAGTCAATCAGTAGAAGCAGAAGAACCTAATTCGGATCAAGTGTATATGGATTTCGGAAATGAAATTGAGTTAACTGATGAAGACCTTGGCTGGTAAAGGTGAATTATGGATTTAGTAAATGATATACAAGATTTGAATAGACTATTATCTAACAGTATTAACCTACTTGCAAAATATGGGAAAGATTATGCTGAAGCCGAAATGAATTATAAAATAGCACTTAATCAAGAGTGCTTGAAATTAAGAGATGGAGGTATGGCAGTTACATTGATAGATAAAGTGGTATATGGGGTAAGAGAGGTTGCTGAGAAAAGATTTAAAAGAGATAGTGCCGAAATAATGTGGAAAACAGCACAAGAAAATGTTAATGTTTTAAAAATAAGAATTAAGATACTAGAAAATCAACTAAATAGAGAGTGGTCCAATGAAAATAGATGAGGTTACAAGAGATTTTATAGTAAATAAGTTAACTGAATTATTAATAAAAAATGATTTTTATGAAAAGAAGAAACAAGTCAATGTATATATCAAAAAAAGTAGTGCATACAAAGACTTAATTAAATTAGTAAAAAATCTAAGATAAAGGAGGAACTATGAAGATACTTACTAATGCAAATTACGAAGAAATAATAAATAAATTGAATGATCAACTTGGGGAAATAGTTGAATTACAAAGCAAATATGGATTATTAAAAGCCAATTATAATGCGAATCTTAATGTAATAAAAGAGTTAAACGGAAGAATTGGAGGATTAACAAAAGAAATTAACAGAACAAAAGAACAAAATGATGTACTAATTACGAGTGCAAAAATAAAAGATAAATCGAATGCTGAACTTACTAAAGCACTAGCAAATTATGGTGAGGTGATAAAAGAAAGAGATTGTCTTAAATTAGAACTTGAAAGAGCTAAAAAAGCATTAGAAGAAAGTCTTACAGATAAATATTTAGTTAAAAGAGTTCCAGCAGGAAAACTACCTAAAACTCAAGTAATGAAATTAAAGAGCCATGCAAAACAAGATAAATTAATTAAGAAAATTTATGCTGATTTAGAAAAGGATAAATAACTATGTTTACAATCGAATATAAAGGATACAAAATATCACAGTCGAGTAATAATCACGTTTCTATATTTAAAGATGGAAAAATGGTTTTTCATGCGAGTTGCTCTGTAAAATACAAAGAAGAAAACTTAAAAGAAATATTGGAATTTTATTTAAAGTTACTTGATGATGAATAATAAGGAACAAGTGTTGAAATGAAAAAAAACTATAAATTAACAGATAAAGAATTAAAAATAATAAATAAAGCAAGTGATATAACACGAACTGATTATGAAGTAAAAAATAGAAAAATAACAATCAACGATTTAATAAATATAATTGAAGATTTACTTGATGAAATAGAGCATAAAGAAGAAATAATAGAAGAATTAGAGAAACCAAAAGAACCACCTTGTGATTATGAGGATATGGCTTAAAGAAAGGAGAAATATTATGAAACCTAAAGTAGGAGATTATATTAAAACAATTAGAAACTCGGCAGTTGGAAATAATGTTATTGCAAAAGTTAGATTTATTAATTATGAAGATAGATTAGGGTTTGGCAAATTTAAAAACTATTATAGTTGTTGGCAGGAAGATAATAGTTGGTTTGAATTAACTGATAATGATTTTAAAAAAGGTAGAGCAATTGTTATTGAAAAGGAGAAATAAGAATGACAAAGTTTAAAACAAACGAAGAATATATTTTAAATGAATTATATAAAACACAAGAAGAATTGTATTTAGCAAATAAAAAAATTGAAGAATTACAAGAAAAATTAAACAAAGATGATACTAAAGAAGAAAATATGAATTGTATATATTTGAGTGATAAACCGAACTATTGGTATTCTTATAATATTCAAGGTGTTTATAATTGGAACAAAATACTAAAAGACAATAAAAAAACACCAAAGTTTGTTGAAAAAGCATTAAATGATGATAAATCACTAAAACAATTATGTAAGTTAAAAGAAAATGATAGTTGGAGAAGTGAGCTGGGTTGTATTAATGAAAGAGTATATAACTATCTATTTAAGGGTAGAAATGGTTTATATTCAGTAATAGAAACTAGTAAAGATAGTACTTACATGTATGGCATATCATCAAATGATAAACATTTTTTAACTAAAGAAGAGTGTGAAAATGCTTTTAAAGAAGAAATGATTAAAGAGATTAACTATTACTTAAAGAACTATAAAGATAAATTTGAAGAAGGAAAATAAGAATAATGGAAAAAAGATTTGAGAATGATGAAAAATTAAATTATATATATGAGGTGTTAAATAAAGCAAAGTTTAGAAATTATATTTATGATTATGATGAAAAAGTTAATTATTGCGATTATATTGATGAGTGTGAAACTGCTATTGATGATAGAAACGATAAAATTGCAAAATTAGAACAAGCATTAGATGAGATTGAAAAAATTTTAAATGGTGTTGGTGAAATGGCTTGTTATTCAAAAAGTATGTGTTTATATGAAGAAGATATTGAAGATATTTTAAAAATAATACAAAAAGCAAAAGGAGATGTTAAGAATGAAAATAACAATATATGACTTACTAGGATTAGTTAAAGATGACAAAGCGCCACAAAAAATAAAATATAAGTACTCAATATATGAATTAACATCTGAAAGAAATGATTATTATTGTAAAAATGAAATGAGATGGTTTACAAATGAAATAAATTCTTTAGGAGTATTAAATGACGAAGTAGAAATCATAGAAGAGCCAAAGAAGATAGAAAAATTGCCTAACAATATTACTGATAATGCTGGTGCAACGAGAGACCAAAGAATAATAGCAAATAAAATCAATGAAATAATAGATGAAATTAACAATTTAAAGGAGAAATAGTTATGAGATATTATTATGAATATAAAGAAAAAAATGGTTGTAAAGTGGGTGGACATAATTTAGAAAGAATTGAATTTTATGATAATTATATAAAATTATTAGGTACAGATGTTATTCAAACAAATATTGGTTATAAAAGACAATATTGGAGGACACTTTTAGATATGAATGAAATAGAATATTTAAAAATAACGCCTATGTTAGAAAAGGAGAATGATTAAAATATGAATTTATGGATTAGAAGTCAAGATAAAGAAGTTTTAACAAGAGTTGTAGATATTTGGAAAGATGCCGACAAAAATGAAATATGGTCAAAAAGTTCATTTGCTACAAAAAATTGTTTAGGTATTTATAAAACAAAAGAAAGAGCATTAGAAGTATTAGATGAAATACAAAATTATATATTATTGCCAAATATTGATAATAGTGCTTATGTTTATAGAATGCCAGAAAATTAAAGAAAGGACTGATATTATGTTTAAAATAAGAGAAGATTTAGTTGTAAAGGTGGAGGAATAATGAATAGAGATTATGCAGAATCTTATGAAGAACACAAAAGTGGAAAATATGAATATGTAAAAGGTTTTGGAAGATTAGGATGTTATCAAGGTTTAGATTATATAGAAAATATTTTAAAAAATGATAAATATTATTCAGAAGAATTAGAAGATAATTTTATATTTATTAAAAGCTATATAAACTATATTGAATACCAATGTAAAAA
>ENA-ORMN01003814-ORMN01003814.1-human-gut-metagenome-genome-assembly--contig:-NODE-3814-length-11451-cov-38.954019_pt1 | contig 11451 bp, 3 predicted proteins | sample MGYA00242102_ERZ508993 | MGnify/ENA primary metagenome ERZ508993 (study PRJEB26280, sample SAMEA2338770) | human gut metagenome | biome: human gut; feature: human-associated habitat; material: faeces... | reverse complement strand
GTCGGGGCGGTGTTGACGATTTTGGCAGCACCGCTGATCGTTCCGGCGCTTCCGTATCTTCTGAGTTTTGCCGCCGGGGCTATGCTCTATGTGGTGGCCGCCGAGCTGCTGCCCACGCGCGGCGATTCCGGCCCGGGGGCGCTGGCCTTTGCCGCGGGCTTTACCGTAATGATGATCCTGGACGTGGCATTGGGGTAGGGAGGAGGGTTGACAACGGCCAATTCCTGTAATATAATGTCGCTGACAAGTAAATAAACAGTCTGTTGATCCAATGTCGCCGGCGGCCGTACAGCCCACCACGGGCCAGGCGTCGGCATAGAAGGAAAGGGGTGGCCAAACCCCGCACGACCGGTACTGTGAGCGCAAGGATGCACCGAAGCGGCGAGAGCCGCCGGGACGAAAGTCCGCCATTGTGGGTAAGCCCATGAGAAGGTAGGCTGCAAACGAGGAGGGATATCTGCCCCCCCGCGGCGCGAGCCAGGAGAATTGCATTGTGTAGGACAAAGTTGCAGCGGGCGCGCTCTCCGTGTGCGGGAATCTTGTACCACCATGTAGATGTACCACGCTGACCTCCTGAACGGGAGGTCGGTGTTTTTTGCACCACCTTTTTCGCGGCCGGCCCTTTTGGGCGGGCGGCGGGGGCGGCGATGTCTTTCCGTGGTGCAGGGGTCGTATCTATTGCGTTCGCTGTCCGGCTTTGCGCCGGGCAGCGTTTCATTTTCGCGGGACAGAGTGCACTCTGTCCTGTTTTTCATGCCCTGCATGAAAAATACTCTCCTTGCCAGACTGACACGCTGCCATACACAGCGAAGCGGTGCGGAAAACTCGACTGTCAAGCTGAGGCGCCGTGCGCTTTCCATCTGACCGTGAAACTGTGCAGACGAGTCCCCTTTGTCAAGCTGAGGCGGCCATTGGCCGCGTGCTTTTCCATAAGTGGGGCGGGGATGTTGCCGCATCCCCGCCCACCCCCTCACGTCGACAAAAAATTTACATAAAGGAGAAAGAGACATGAAGAAGAGAGTCATAAGCTGGCTGCTGACCGTCGTGATGGTCGTCAGCCTGCTGCCCACCTCCGTGTTGGCCGACACGCTGGCCGCGGATCAGGAGCAGCAGACCCAGCAGGAACAGATAGCTCCGGTGGACACGGAGAACACCGTCCCTGCCGAGAATGAGGAGACGCAGGAGCAGCAGGAGCCTGCTCCGGAAACGCCTGTGTCCCGGTCTGCCCGCAGCGGCGGCACGGCGCTGGCGCTGGCGGAAGGAACTGTCAGCTCCGCGAAGGAGTTTGCGGCGATGGACGCCAGCGGCAGCTATACGCTGACGAAGGATATCATCGTCACCGAGCCCTATGCCAGCGACTTTTCCGGCACCTTTGACGGCAACGGCCACACCGTGACGCTGGCGATCAGCGGTGATAGCGACTATCAGGCGCTGTTTGCAAAGCTGGCTGCCGGTGCAGTTGTGAAAAACGTTACGGTCGAGGGAAAGGTGACCGGTAAGAAATGTGTAGCAGGCATTGCTGGACAGGCTACTGATGCAACGATAACTGGCTGCGCGAATAAAGCTGATATTCTGGCTACCGACCGTTATGTAGGGGGCATTGTCGCTGAGTCGAAGAATACGAGTATCAGCAATTGCTACAACACTGGAACGATTTCCAGCGATCGAAGCGATAAGGGCGTGTGCTTAGGCGGCATTGTAGGAAATGCTACAAATAACACCGGCGGAGGAACAACGGTTACAAATTGCTATAGCATAGGGACAATTTCTGCAACTGCGGATACATCGAATTACGCCGCTATCGCCGGTTGGTGCTACAACTCCACCGTGACGAATTGCTACTATCTGGATACCACGGCATCTGCCGGTGCCAACGGCAATAGCCAGACGGCAACGTCAAAAACCGCCGATGAAATGAAATCCCCCGCGTTTGCGGCTTTGTTAGGGGATGGCTTCATGGTCAAGAGCGGGGACTATCCCGCCCTCAGCTGGGAGACCCCCACCGCGGCGGTACGCTTTACCATTGCTCCCGCGAATGCCACGCTCGAAATCAACGGCGGCACTTATACCGGCTCCACCACCGTGGCGCTGCCTGCCGCCGATGCACCGTATTCCTATACCGTGTCCTGCCCCGGCTACACGCAGCAGACCGGCAGCGTGACCGTGACCGATAAGGACAACCCCGTGGCTGATCCTGCCAATGTTACTGTTACGCTGGCGGAGGATGCTGCACAGTGGGTCACCGTGACCTTCACCGTGACTCCGGAGAATGCCACGCTCACCCTCAAGGACGGCGAGACGCAGGTTGCGCCCACCGAGGGAACGACCTATCAGATGCTGAAGGGTCACGCCTATACTTACACCGCCGAGACGACCGAGGAGGGCTATGAGCCCGCCTCCGGCACCGTGACTCCCAACGAGAACAGCACCCAAACCGTGGCGCTGAAAAAGGTGCAGAGCATTGCGGTGACCAAGGCTCCCACAAAGACGGAGTACTACAAGGGCGATGCCGAACTTGACCTGACCGGCATGGTCCTCACGGTGAACTATGATGGCACCAATGAAACCCGCACCATTGAAGGCGACTATGCCGCCGCCGGTGTGACCTGTGAGGGCTTTAGCACCGAAAATCCTACAGATAGCCAAATCGTCACTGTCAAGTACAGGGGCAAAACCGCCACCTTTACCATCAAGGTGAAGGACGCAATGCTCTTTGCTGACTTTTTCACGGGACTCAATGGCATTGCCACAGCGCAAAACAGCACCTCCTACAAATTTGAGCCGGTGCTGCTGGATGGCGGTTATGTCCTGAAATCCACCAATGAAAAGAAGGGCAACACCACCTCCAGTCTGACCCTGACCTTTGCCAAGGCTGCCCAGTTGACCTTTGACTGCAAAACCGACTCCGAAAAAAATTATGATGGCCTGCGCGTAGATATTAACAATCAACAGGGAAACCAATTTGGTTCAACCGGCGGCGGATACAGTGGTGAAAAGCAAGATTGGAAAGAGTTTTCCATCGCTGTAAATGCCGGGGATAAGGTCACCGTAAACTACCGAAAAGATAGCAGCGGGGACAAGGGGCAAGATTGCATTTGGCTGCGCAATTTCCGCGCCGAGGTGCTGCCCACCGTGCGCTTTGATGTCAAGGATGCGGCAGGAACGGCAATTGATGCCACTGTGACGCTGAAAAAGGGCTACACCGGCCTGACAGCGGGTACAGACGGAAGTTATGCCCTGACAGTTGGCGAAAAATACACCTATACGGTGGAAAAGAAAGGCTACGAAAAGGTAACGCAGGAGTTTACCGCCCAAGAGGGGAACAACACCATTACCGTTACCCTTGTCAAGCTGCCGGTCATTACCCTGAAGTTTACCCCCGATGATGCGGCGGTAACACTGAAACAGGGAAACACCACCGTTTACAAGGAGTCTGCGGACAGCGAAAAAGGCAAGAATGTCTATATCGCTGCCAAGAATACCGACTACACCTACACCGTCAGCAAGTTTGGCTATGAGACGGCCACCGGCACGATCAGTGTTGCGACCACCGATGTGAACAAGACCGTCAAGCTGACCGAGTTGGCAAAGCAGACGGTGACCTTCAACATCACCAAGCCGGAGGGCGTGAACGCCGAACCGACCATCACCGTCAAGTCCGGCAGTATCACCGCCTACACGGGCAGCGGCGCGAACTGCACTCTCCCCGCCGGGGACTATACCTACACGGCCAAGTTGGATGGCTGCGATACCTTGTCTGGGAGTTTTGTGGTCAAGGCTGCCAAGACCATAGGCCTGGAGTTCGTCAAGTCGCTGACCTTTAACGATTTCTTTGCCGGCCTGGACGGTATCACCGCCGAGAACGGCACACGATATGGCTTTGAACCGGTACGGGCTGCTGGTGGGAACTATTTGGAGAGCAATAGAAGGAGTTACGGTGCGACTTCCTTGACCCTGACGGCGACAGAGTCCCGCTTGGTGTCCTTCCGGTATCTTGCAAAGGGAAATAAAGCCGAATATTCATGGGAAGACGATTCTGCCTTTACCGTGAAAAAGGGTACTACTCTGCTGACAGCCTACGAGGAGAACGGTTGGAAAACCTTTAGCACGGTGTTGAATAAGGATGAAAAACTCACCTTGTCTTTCAGCGAAAGTGGCAGCAGTTACTATGTCCGGCTCAAGGATTTTGCCGCCGCCGCAGCCCACACCCTCACCCTTAACACTCCCGACGGTGCAACGGTGGTGCTGAAGGACCGTAGCGGCGCGGAGATCACCGGCAAAAACGGCGCATACACCGTTGCCGCCGGTACCTATGCCTACACCGTCAGCAAGTTCGGCTACGAGACCAAGACGGGGAACATCACCGTTAGCGCCGATGTGAACGAGACCATCACGCTGAGCGAACTTGCCACCCGTACCCTGACCTTTGCCGTAACTCCGGCGGACGCCACGGTGACCGTGACCCACCCCGTGGGCGGCACGATCACAGCAGACGAGAACGGCGCATACATCGTCTACGCCGGCGAGACGTATGCCTATACCGTCGCCAAGGCGGACTATATCACGGTCAGCGGCAGCTTTACCGCTGCCAAAAACGACACCATCACGGTAACACTGACCTATGCCGGTGAGGGATGGGACGGCACGACCAAGACCGCGCCCACGCAGGACGAGAGCGGTGTCTACCTGATCGATACCGCCGCGAAGCTGGCCTGGTTTGCCGATGCCGTCCAAAACGGGCAGAGAGATATCAGCGCCAAACTCACCGCCAACATCAACCTCAACGGCAAGACCTGGACGGCCATCGGCACCAGTAGCAATAAGTTCGCCGGCACCCTGGACGGCGATAATTACACCGTTAGTGGACTCGTTACAACCGGCCTTGTGGGGGAACTTGCAGAGGGCGGCGTAGTTGAAAATCTGCGTGTGAATTGCGCGATTGTCAGTACTTCGTCGCTTTTGGGAGGTGTTGCCAATTCCAGTGCAGGAACGATACGGAACTGCATGGTCAGTGGTAGTATCACGTTCTCCAGCGGGGGATATAATGGTGCATCGGCAATCGGCGGCATTACTGGACGGAATACCGGCAACGGTGTGATTAGTGGTTGCGTTAGTAGGGCTGTCGTCAAGGATGCTTACGATAATAGTACATATGGTGCATCCGCATCTTTGGGAGGCATTGCCGGATATGCATACGGTGTTGTCGAGAACTGCTATTTTACCGGTACTCTCGCGGTAAAAAAGACGCAGCCGAATAAGATTATCAATCAAAAACGCGGCGGCCTTGTAGGCGAACTGAACGCTAATGCAGAGCTCAAGGGTTCCTATGTGGCAGGAGAGTTCGCAATAGCAGATGAGAGTAAGTTCGGTGCGGTGGTAGGCAAGGTGAACTCCGGCGCCACCATCACCAACTGCGCTTATCTGGACACCGTCGCACCACAGGCCGCGGCGGATGGTACCACCAGCGGCATGACCGCCCATACCGCGGACTATATGCGCTCCGCGGAGTTCGCCGTGGACATGGGCATGAATCAGGATGACGGTACCCTCAACGGCGGTTTCCCCGTTCTGCCCTGGCAGGGCGGCACCGTGCTCTCCGCCGACGACCTGCGGGCCGTCAGCCAGGCCCAGCAGAGCCTGTCCCTGCGGGGCATGAGCGCCGCCGACGCCGCCAAGAAAGCCAAGGCCGACTGGTACGCCGAGAATGTGCTGGGACTCTATGACCTTGAGAACTATAACGATAAGGCCGACCTCTGTGAGCAATACGGCATCGAAGAGCCCGGCGAAGCGGTCACGGACCTGCACGACTACTTCCTGACCGCCCTGCAAAAGCACTTCTATAAGGAACTGGGGCTCGATGCCGAGAATGCAGACCTTCTGAAGGCCGATGCCACCGGCGTCTATCAGCTCCGCGGCCTTACCCCGGTGAGCGGCGACCCGGAGGAGGAAGAGGAGACCGCGCAGACCTATACCGGCTTCCTGACCCTGCCCACGAGCGTCACCGTTCCCGCGGAGGGCAGTGGAGAGAAGACCGTTTCCCTCACTTGGACGGCGGATAACGCTCTGGTGAACACCGCCACCGGCGCGCTCACCGCGCCTGCCGGCGGCAAGGCTACTGTCACCCTCAAGGCCACGCTGACCTCCGGCAGCGAGAGCAAGGTCAAGACCTTTACCCTCTGCCTGTGGTCCAAAGCGGCGGAGCAACAGCAGACACTGGACGACATCGCCGCCGTGATCACCGCACGCAATGCGGCGGTGCGGCCTTTGCAGGGGGTGGGCCTCTACAACGACACCACCGACGCCAACGGCAAGGGTGTTGAAAAAGCCTTCCGCCGCTTGCTGGAGGAGATGGGCTACGAGGATGTGGCAGACAAGGCTGTCATTACCTATACGGACGGCAGCGCTAAAGCCAGTGGTTTTGACGGTGCGGCACATGAGTACATCACCGCGAACGGCGATGTCAAGTTCTTTGACGGCGCTGTCCAGCTGAAGGAGGCGTATTACGCCGGCCTGGAGTTCAAAGTCGCCTACGGCGGTGCGGAGAAGACTATCACCACCCGCGCGATCGTGGGCCGCAGCTTTGACGATGTGCAGGCACAGCTGACGGAAGCTGCCAAAACGCTGACCTGGGAGATGATCCGCGGCGAGAACACCAACGAAGCGGAGACGAACACCGCCGGCGCCTGGGATCGCCACGCCGTGGTTGGCGGCATTACCTCCAATTTGACGCTGCCCTACAGCATCTCCGGCCGCTACGATATGCAGGTCCAGTGGGCTGTTGTGGATGTCGCGGAAGACTCCAACTGCCTGTATATCAGCAGCGATAAAGACAGCGCCTCCGGCGTGGGCAACATTGTCCGCCCCGTGCGGCCTGCCGAGGGTGAGCTGCCCGAGGATGCCGGCAAGGAAACTTTGATCGCCCGCGTGACCTATACCGACTTTGACGACGATCCGTATATAAAGGAGCATATCACGGGGCAGAACGGCGTGGAGGTCTATGCCGATGTGTTCTTTGACATCACGGTAGCGCCCTTTGACATCGACGCCACCAACGAGATGCAGACGGCCCTGACGGACAACTATCAGTCTCTGCTGGTGGACTTCGTGGACAAAACGACGAAGCCCGATCTCAGAAAAGTCGATGCCGATTTGCAGATGCCCCGGCCCTATCTGCTGCAGCAGGAGGGCATCATGACCGACAGCTATAACCAGAAGGTCACGATGGTGAGCCTCACCCCGGACGTGCTGGGCTTCAACGGCTATCATGCCATGGTCTACCGCCCGCTGCCCGGTGAGGAAGCGGCAGAGGCCAGATACGTGGTCACTATCACCACCCGCAGCTCCGGCCAGCTGCTGGCCCGTCAGGAGTTCAGCTTCACCATTCAGCCTTTTACCAAGCAGGAGTTGGATGACGCTGCCGCCTTTATGACGGCGGCGCTGACCGGGGATGTCTACTGGGACGGTATCAAGAACGAGAATACGGATAAGACCAATGTCACCTCCGACCTGTACCCCTTCGCGGAGATCTGCAAAAACGAGAACGGCACGCTGGAATACGTCCGCGGCACGGTGAATATGACCTTCGACGGCATCGAGGCCGACGATATCCCCGGCTGGCTCGATACAGAGAAGTACCGCTGCTTCCGATCCTCCCGACCCTCCGTCATCGAGAATGAGCTCCTGCGTGTGCACCAGCCGGAGTACAATACGACAGTTACGCTGGACAGCGTCCTGACCTACACCAAGTACGCCCAGTACTGGGAGAAATTCGGCCTGAACGGCACTGAGGAGACAAAGGAGAAGTACAAGCTCTTCGAGCAGTTCTACAAGCAGCCGGTCAGCGTTGATCTGAGGGTCACGGGCCTGACGGAAAAAGATGATCCCAACGAGAACGCGATGATCACCGTCACCGTCCAGGTGGACAGCTATAACGAAAACAAGCACAGCTTTACCGGGACCAACTACACCTTTACCGGGAAGGCCAGCAATGACTGGACGGCCTGGGATGCCGTCAAGGCCTGCCTGGACAATGCCAAGTACGAATATACCGGCAGCGGTGCGTATCTCAAGAGCATTACGGACACAAAGGGCCAAACACTGGGCGAGAAGGATGACGGCAAGTCCTCCGGCTGGATGTTCGGCGTCACGCCGGCCCAGGGTGAGGAGACGCTGCCCAACACCACGCTGGATGCGACCTTTATCCATGACGGCGACACTGTCCGCCTGTTTTTCACGAACAAGTATATCCCCGTGGACCCCGATGAGCCTGTGGATCCCGGCACGGAGGTCCCCAACTTTGACAAGGTGTACGCCGACACCAAGAAGTACATCCAGAACAACGTGCCCGCACCCGTTGTGGCCAGTGACCGCGGCGAGTGGGCGGTGCTGGGCTTGGCCCGCGCCGGCGTGGAGCTGTCCGATGCATACATCCAGGCCTACTACGGTAAGGTCGTGGCCTATGTGCAGAAGAATATGGGCGCGGACGGCGTTCTTGTCGATCCCGAGAGCCATAACCCCACCGTCACCGACAACGAGCGTATCATTCTGGCCCTTACCGCCATTGGTAAGGATCCCGCCAACGTGGGCGGTAAAAACCTGCTGACGGCGCTGCAGGACCGGAATATCATGCAGGTCACCGATACCAGTAAAACGGATATCAACGGTCTGGTGTTCGGCCTGCTGGCCCTCAACAGCGGCAACTATACCCAGGACAGCTACTGGCTGGTACAGGCCATCCTGACCCAGCAGAATGAGGATGGCAGCTGGAGCGCCAGCGCCGACACAAAACCCGCCAGCGACGTGGACATGACCGCCATGGCGCTGCAGGCGCTGGCGCCCTACTACAACGAGGGCGGCGATGCCACGGTGAATACCGCCGTCAATAAAGCGCTGCAATGGCTGTCCGCTAAGTACAAGAACACGGGCTATACCAGTGCGGAGAGCTGCGCCCAGGTGGTGGTGGCCCTGTCCGCCCTGCAGCTGAACGCCAACAGCGACAGCAGCTTTGTCAAGACCGTGGATGGTGCGTCCACCAGCGTGCTGGGCGATCTGCTGCGGTATTACCTCGGCGAGGGTCAGGGCTTTAAGCATGCGGCCTCGGGCAAGACGGCTGACCAGAAGGCCACCGAGCAGGCCCTCTATGCCATGGCAGCCTACGAGCGCTATTGCCGGAGGACCAAAGCCCTCTACGATATGACCGACGCCGTCTGCGCCCACAGCTTCGGCGATTGGCAGGTAGTCTCCCCGGCCACCTGCACGGCGGACGGCTCCCGCCAGCGCGTCTGCACGCGCTGCGGCGCGGTGGAGGTTCAGACGCTTCCTGCCGCAGGCCACAAGTTCGGTGAGTGGACGACCACCAAGAAACCCACCTGCACCGAGACCGGCACGGAGAAGCGCATCTGCACCGTCTGCTCCAAGGAGGAGACCCGCGTCATCGCTGCGTTGGGCCACACCCCCGGTACGAAGGTGTCTGTGGACAAAAATGACCATTGGAATATCTGCGAAGTCTGCCATCAGCCGGTGAACAAGACCGAACACACCTATGTGAACGGCATCCAGTGCGTCTGCGGCGTACGTAAGAGCGCGGAAGGCGACGCGGATACCACCATAAAGCGTGTGGTGGTGTCCGACGAGATCACGTTTGTGCTGGAAGACAATGACAAGCTAAATACGCCGGACAAGGTCAAGGCCGAACTGCAGCTGCAGATCACATTGAAAAACAGCAAGAGCAATAAGGACAACACCGTTTTCATGGATGTGTCGCTGCTCGTATTCGAGAACAACGGGTGGCGTCCTGCCGCCAAGGAGGACCTGACAGCCGGCAAGATCACAGTTTTGCTGCCCTACCCGGAGGCCGTGGCCGCCAAGTACGGCCAGTATAACTTCACCGTAGCGCACATGGTCGCCATGGAGGGCTGCGGCCTGGATGTGGGTACCGTGGAGTTCCCCGCTGTTACCAAAACCCCCAGCGGCCTGCTGGTGACGCTGACCGGCCTGTCTCCTGTGGCCATCAGCTGGACGGAGTCCACCAACCACTATTACTACAACCCCGCAACGACGCCGGACAAGACCGACTCTGCCAATACGGCGGACGACAGTCAGATGGTGCTGTGGCTGGGCAGCGCGGTCCTGGCGGCGGCAGCCGTTGTGGTGCTGACCCGGAAGAAGCGCGTTTCCAAGTAACAACAGAACAGCCGACGCAGGGGCGCGAAAGCGCCTCTGCGTATGGCGCTTTTATGAGGAATGAGAGATATGAAGAAAAACCACCGATTTTGGCTGTTGGCGCTGGCGCTGTCCCTGCTGCTGACCTGCGCCGCCTGCGGAAAAAAGGCCGTATCGTACGCCCCCGGCAACATTCCCACGGCAAAGCAGGAGCAGACCGCGGACACCAGGAAGGACGATACAGCTGAAACGGGCACCACCAAGGCTGACGGCAAGCAGGACGCGGCAAAGACTGAGGATAAGACCGCGGACGATAAGAAGCCTGACAAGCAGAAGTCGGCTGATGATGCCAAAAAGGCCGAGGAGGACGCCAAAAAGCAGGAGGAAGCCAAGCGCCTGGAGGAGCAGAAGCGGCTGGAAGAAGAGAAGAAACAGCAGGAACAGGAGCAGCCTTCTGCGCCGGACCCGGACCCTGCGCCTGCACCTGACCCTGCGCCGGCGGCATCCGTATCGCTGTACATCTCCTGCGCCACGGTGCTTGATAATATGGACAAGTGCTCCGACGGCGTGAAGGGCCTTATCCCCGCCGACGGCGTGATCCTGTCCACCACGGTGACCATCACCGAGGGTGAGTCTGTCATGTCCGTACTGAAGCGGGCCTGCGGTGACGCGGGTATCCCGGTGAGCTCCAGCGGCAGCTATGTCAGGGGCATCAACGGCCTGTTCGAAAAGAACGTAGGCAGGAGCTCCGGCTGGATGTACTGCGTGGGGGGAACCTTCCCCAACTATGGCGCGGACAGCTATACGCTCTCCGGCGGCGAGAGTATTCAGTGGCTCTACACCTGTAATATGGGTGCAGACGTGGGCAATACCTACATGGGCTGACAAAAGGGCGGCTTTTGCCGCCCTTTTTCCGCACGCAGGATTGACGTATCCCCTGGCGGCAGGGTATAATCAAAAGGTTAAGACATCATGTATGCAGGAGGTGATCCCATGGACGATACGCTGCGCACTTGCCATCCGGCGGTGAGCTTTGCCTATTTCGCCCTGGTCATCGCCTGCGCGATGCTGCTGATGCACCCGGTGTGCCTGGTTCTGTCGACGCTGGGCGGCGGGTGGTATGTTGCCCGCCTGTTGGGCGGCAAGGGCCTGCGCCGCCACCTGCTGTGGCTGCTGCCCATGGCCCTCCTGGCGGCGGCGGTGAACCCCGCCTTTGTCCACCAGGGCGTCACCATTCTGGCCTACCTGCCCTCCGGCAATCCTTTGACGCTGGAGAGCCTGCTCTCCGGT
>ENA-ORMN01003812-ORMN01003812.1-human-gut-metagenome-genome-assembly--contig:-NODE-3812-length-11459-cov-3.003771_pt1 | contig 11459 bp, 9 predicted proteins | sample MGYA00242102_ERZ508993 | MGnify/ENA primary metagenome ERZ508993 (study PRJEB26280, sample SAMEA2338770) | human gut metagenome | biome: human gut; feature: human-associated habitat; material: faeces... | reverse complement strand
CTCCGTATTTCATTCAATATTTGTTACTGTTTACTCCGTTCTTATAACAATCTTTTATATCTATTTTTAGCTTTTTTTATGGAAATATGTATTGACAAGGAAGATTATTTGAGATAATATATATAAGCATGTTCATAGGAGCGCCCGTGTCTGTTTCTATGACAGGAGTATAATAATATTTTATCGAATTAAATTGGAGGTGTACGAATTGGCTAACATTAAATCTGCTAAGAAAAGAATTTTAGTAAACAGAACTAAAGCAGCAAGAAACAAAGCAATCAAATCTGCAGTTAAAACTTCTATGAAGAAAGTTGAAGCAGCAGTAGCAAATAAAGATAAGGCAGCTGCAGAAGTAGCATTAAAGGATGCTGTTTCCACAATCAGCAAAGCTACATCCAAAGGTGTTTATCATAAAAACAACTGCGCAAGAAAAGTTGCCCGTTTAGCTAAAGCTGTTAACAGCATTGACTAATTATAGATTGAATTTTTAATTATAAGCTTATGATTAAAAAGGACAGCCATCACCGTCATGTGGCTGTCTTTTTTGTTATTATCTTTTGTAACTGCCAGCATATCCGGCAGTTACCGTTTTTCTTATTTTACTTTACTGCTGTACTTAATGATCAGTAATTCTACGCTCAGCTTATCTTCCAGGCGTCCTGTTTTCACCGATTCCTCTGCATCCACAAAATCTTTTACTGCCTGTTCCAGTTCTGATATAGTATAGGCTCTGGCACATGTTGTGATATTTTTCACAACAAACCCGGGCACTCCCAGTTTTGAGCCTATCTCCGTCTGCGCAAGTCCTGCTGCTGCAAACTGTTTTGCCAACAGCAGCTGGCGATACTGCTTCGCAAGAAGAAACAGGATCCTCATCGGTGGCTCTTTCAATGTCAGCAGATCATAATAAAGTTCCAGTGCACGCTTCTGATTTTTCTCTGTTACTGCACGCACCATATCAAAAATTCTGTTGGTTGTCTGGGTGGTGCAGATTTCTTCAATATCCTCTGCAGTCACCACATCCCTGCCTTCTGTATAACTGATAAGCTTCTCCATCTCCATCCTGAGATTCCCCATGTCAGTTCCTGTTTTGGTCAGCAGAAGTTCCATGTCTCTCTGGGTGATCTTTTTTCCGGCTTTCCCCAGGATCCCTGCTGCCCAGCGCATCAGAGTTTTTTCATCCTGTCTGATAAATTCCGCAATACTTCCGCAGGCTTTTACTGCTTTGTACATGCGGTTTCTCTTGTCTACTTCCGTTTCTGCAAAAACCAGATACAGATAGTCCGGCAGCTCTTTCATATAATCTGCCAGTTCCTCACACTTATTTTTGAAAAAACCTGTATCTTCCAGCAAAACAACTCTGCGCTCTGCGAAAAATGGCATGGTTTCACAGAGGTCGATCAACTGTTTTACATCAATCCCCTTGCCTTCATAGTGATTGAAGTTCATAGTATCCCCATCCGGATTCAGTGCCTTTACCAGATTCTGTTTATACTGTTGTTTCAGATATGCTTCCTCTCCATAGAGAAGATACACCTGTTTAAAATTTCCTGATTTAATGTCTGCCTGTATGTTTTTCAATTTTCTACTCCTGAGGCTGTTTTGTCTGTAACTGTTCAGCAATCTGTTGTTCTATTCACAGATACCAAGATATCAGACTGCAGAGCAGTTACTTTGTTACTGTTCTCAGTAACGTTACTTTTATTGTATCAATTCCATGACATAATAGCCAGTAGAAAATTTCAGATTATTATTCAGCCGCCCAGTTCCACCATTCTGTGAATGCATCTTCCGGCGCCTTCCATGATATTTTCCGGAAGGAAGATTTCTTCCCCGCCCTGTCCTTTCAGGCAGTTGTAGATGTCCATTAAGGTGGTAACCTTCATATTCATGCATGTAAGCTGTACTGCAACCGGGTAAAATTTCTTATCAGGACATTCAAACTGAAGATGCTCTACAATGCTGTTTTCTGTTCCGATGATAAATTCTTTATGTTCAGATTTCTTTGCAAATTCCATGATTCCTGTGGTGGAGCCTACATAATCAGCCTGCTCTACTACTTCCTGACGGCATTCCGGGTGTACCAGGAAAAGTGCATCCGGATGCGTTGCGCGGGCTTTTTCTACATCTTTTGCACTGACCACGATATGTCTCGGACATCCGCCTTTATAAAATGCAAAAGTTTTCTCCGGGAGCTTTTCCGCCACATAATGTCCCAGGTTCGGATCCGGAATAAATAAAATCTTATCCTGCTCCAGCTTTTTGCAGATTTCAACTGCTGATGAGGACGTAACGCATACGTCACATTCTGTTTTCAGTTCTGAAGTTGTATTAATATAGGCGACAACTGCATAATCCGGATACTGTGCTTTTAATTCACGCAGACCTTCCAGATCCAACTGCTCTGCCATGGGACATCCGGCTACAGGATTAGCAAGCCATACTCTCTTCTTCGGGCTTAAAATCTTGCAGGTTTCTGCCATAAAACGAACGCCGCACATGATCACACCGCTGCAGTCTCTTTTGGATGCCTGTACACTCAGGCCATAGGAATCTCCTGTATAGTCCGCCACTTCCAGAATCTCCTGACCCTGATATGCGTGTGCAAGAATACAGATATCCTGTTCTTTTTTCATTCGCAGGATTTCCTGCTGAATTTCTGCTATTGTCATCTTCTGAATCCCTTCTTACTTATATATTATGATGTTTTTCCTTTTCCCATGGCTGAAGTGGTGCAAGGAAACCTGCTTTCTTTAACTGTTCTCCGATCAGATCCAGCCTTTCCTGGCTGGATGCTTCTATCAGATGATAGTGATACCCGGAAGTAGCACTGCTTAATACGCTGGAATGGCTGCTATTGATCGCCTGGACAAATTCATTCACATCCTGTCTGGAACGAATATCCATTTCTGCAGTGACACGGCCATAAACCCTGTGGCTGATGCTGATATTTTTCACCCGCCCGCCACAGTCCACGATCAGATTCAGTTCCTCCGCTGCCTGCTCCTGCCCATGGCGTACTTTAAATTCCCTGGTGCATGCAATATCTTTATCCTGCTGCAACACATATCCTCTGGTCGTTGACAGGATTCCCGGTGTAGATGCACGTATCACAGCCATATCCTGCACGATCACCTGTCTGCTTACTCCAAACTGTGATGCCATCGCCCTGGCAGCCACAGGTTTTTCTTCCTGCTGAAGGAGCTTTAAAATTTCAGTTCTTCTCTGAGCAGTATTCATACTTTCCCATCCTTTCTCCACGATATAATCCTATAGCAAATTATCCGCTGCAAAACAGCTTCGCTGCCATGTTATTATATTGCATGAAGATTCTTCATGGAAATGTCAAGGATTGGAGCAGAATGTGTCAGTGCACCGCTGGAAACAAAATCCACACCTGTTTCCAGGATTTTGGCGATATTTTCCTTTGTGATATTTCCGGAGCATTCTGTCTGTGCCCGGCCTGCGATAAGCTCTACTGCTTCTTTCATCATTTCCGGTGTCATATTGTCAAGCATAATGATATCTGCTCCTGCTTCTACTGCTTCTTTTACCTGTTCCATAGTCTCTACTTCAATCTCGATCTTACGGACAAATGGTGCATATTCTTTTGCCATGGCCACTGCTTTCGCTACGCTTCCGGCTGCTCCGATATGATTATCCTTAAGCAGTACTCCGTCAGAAAGATTATATCTGTGGTTGCATCCGCCGCCTATGCGTACAGCATATTTTTCAAAAACACGACAGTTCGGAGTTGTCTTTCTGGTGTCCAGAAGTGTTACCTTACTTCCTTCCAGAAGCTTTGAAACCTGTTTTGTATAAGTAGCGATACCACTCATTCTCTGGAGATAATTCAGGGCAACTCTCTCTCCGGAAAGAAGCACCCGGATATCTCCTGTTACTGTTCCAAGAAGATCGCCCTTCTTTACTGCCTCACCGTCTTTAAAGTTGAAACTGATCTCTGTTTTCTCATCCAGAATCTGGAATACTCTCGCATATACATCCAGTCCGGCAATGATTCCGTCTTCCTTTGCGATCAGATCTACGGTTCCTTTTACTGCGCTTCGCATCACTGCATTCGTGGAAACATCCTCACTGGTAATGTCCTCCTGAAGCGCCATACGGATCAGCTTGTCTGCCTGCATTTTCATTGTAATACTATTCATGACTTTTTTTCATCCTTTCAATCTCTTTTAATACGGTTTCATGGCAGGCATTAAGCAGTTCTTCTCTGCTTTCATACATATTCATATCAATTTCATCTGCCCGCACATATTCCGGTATCTGTCCAAATATCATATCATCTGCAGCCTTTCTTGCAAAGACCAGAGATTCCAGAAGAGAATTACTTGCCAGACGGTTTCTTCCATGGACACCATTACAGCTTGTCTCTCCACAGGCATAAAGTCCCTTCATGGAAGTTTTGCTTCCCAGATTCACCTTGATTCCACCCATAAAATAATGCTGTGCCGGAACAACCGGGATTGGCTCTTTTCTCGGATCAAAACCTTCTTCCACGCATTGTTCATAAATATGAGGAAAATGTTCCAGAATTGTTTTCTCTCCCAGAGGGCGCATATCTTCCCATACAAACTCTGTTCCATCCTTTTCCATCTGGGCAAAAATCTTCTGGCTCAGCAGATCTCTCGGCTGTAATTCGTTTGTAAAACGCTGTCCGTTCTTATCATACAGAAGAGCACCTTCTCCTCTGACTGATTCTGAAACCAGGAAACGCCGTCCGGGTTTCTTTGAATAGAGAGTTGTCGGATGAATCTGGATATAGTCCAGATTTTCCATTTCCACACGGTGCTTCATTGCAATTCCCACACCATCTCCCGCAATATGCGAAAAGTTGGTAGAGTTTTTAAAAAGCCCGCCGATTCCGCCGCAGGCAAGAACCACATACTGAGAATAAACAGGAAATGCCTGGTCATTCCGGTCCATTGCAATGATTCCGCAGACTGTATTGTCTTTGGAGATCAGGTCTACCATAGTCATATATTCACAAATTTCAATATTTTCTTTTATTTTTGCAGCAGTTAAGAGAGTCTGTGTGATTTCTTTTCCTGTAATATCCTCATGAAAAAGAATTCTTGGCTGGGAATGTGCTCCCTCTCTGGTAAATGCCAGATTTCCCAGACCATCCCTTGCAAAATCCACATGATAACGCAGAAGATCTCTGATAATATCATTGGAGCTGCGGATCATCAGATCTACTGCCCGTTTATTATTCTCATAATGTCCTGCCCGCATGGTATCTTCAAAATAATTTTCATAGTCATCTTCGCCACGCAGCATACAGATTCCGCCCTGTGCCAGGAATGAATCTGACTGGTCTGCCTCCTGCTTGGTGATAAGCAGGATTTTCATTTTCTCCGGAAGGTTCAGTGCACAGTACAGTCCGGCTGCCCCTGTTCCCACAATAATGACATCATAATGTTCTTTCATCTTTCTTTCCTCACATCATGCCTGATTTTCGTTTGTCTGTGCAATTATACTCCCCGGATATACAGGTGTCAAGACACCTGTATATAATTATGACAACATTGTTTGCTTTGAGTTACTGTGAACGTAACCACTTTGAAAATCCTACTGCTTATTGCTTTTCACATCTCCACAGGGGTCTTACTTGATTCGGTTAAAGGCAGAAACAGATTTTCCATTTACTATTGTAACCGCCCCACAGTCTCTGGTGATCAGTACTCTGCTTCCACTCTTCTTCAGCCGTTCCAGCGTATCCGGCGACGGATGCCCGTATGTGTTTGTTGCAGAACAGGAAACAACAGCCAGTTCCGGTCTGACGATTTCCAGAAACTCTGCTCCTGTAGAATATCTGGAACCGTGATGAGCAGTTTTCAGGAAGTCCACATCTTCAAGACACCCATTCTGTATCAGTTTTTCTTCTGTCACCATCCCGATATCTCCGGTAAAAAGCCCTTTGAAATCTTTGCTTATCATTTCCAGAACCATCGCATCTTCATTTACTTCCTTCCCTGATGCTGTGGACTCCGGCCACAGAACCTTCAGTCTGACAGTTCCATATCTGATCTCATCTCCTGCTTTCACAGTAAGCACCCGGACTCCCGCTGACTCTGCCAGCTCTGTCAGCTCCTGATAATTTTTATTCTCTTGAATATCGCTCCATTTGGGCAGGATCAGATTCTCTATGCGCAGAGAAGTCAGATCTTTCTCAACAAATTCCAGAAGTTCCCGCACCCCGCTGATATGATCTTCATCTGTGTGAGAAACATAAATTCCGTCCAGTCTGGAAATCCCTCTGCTCTTCAAGTATGGGAGCAGCTGATATTTTCCCAGTTCATTCTTATTCGTACTGCCCCCGTCAATCAGGATATTCCATCTGTTTTCTATTTCCACCACAATTCCGTCTCCCTGTCCCACATCCAGACAGGCGATACGGAAATCTTCATGCGGTCTGTAACTGATCAGCAGAATTGCAAAGCATACCATACCTGCATATACAGCCCGGATTTTCCACGCAAGGATCTTACCATTTTCACTTTTCTTCACACCCGCTCTGTATATCCACACCGCTGCTGCCAGAACCAGATAATATCCAACGATCTGCCACACTTCCGGCTTTCCGCCAATCCATGTACAAAACGAAAGTCGCCCCAACAGCACTGTCAGAAACTCATATCCTCTCAGAATAATCCTGCCCGGAACAACAGCCAGAAACGCGCCTCTGACAGTGACTAATCCAAGTAATGCACCGGCAGTTCCGCTTCCCAGTACAATCCCCACAGTAGGAAGCACCAGCAGATTCAGAAAAATCCCCAGCACCGACACTTCTCCGTAAAACCACAGCACTATGGGAAGTGTGGTAAGCTGCACAACTCCGGATGCCAGAAATGACATCAGAAGTTTATCTCTGATTTTTCCCTTCTCATTAACCTCACTTCGTTTTTTCCGGTTTAATACATCCATCCCCTCCTGCACCATTGGCCAGACACAGCCAATCCCAATCACCGATCCAAAAGACAGCAGAAAACCTCCATCAAGCAGATACACCGGATTTTCCATAAGGATCAGGATCGCTGCAGCCGCCATTCCTGTAGGCATATCATAAATCCGTCCTGCAATCTTTGCACCTACAGAAAGTAAAAACATACATACTGCCCGCATAGTTGAAACAGTCCCTCCTGTCATCATCCCATACTGAAGCATGATCACCAGCGCCAGCAATCCTGCCGGCCAGATACCCAGACCGATTTTTTTCAGCAGATTATACAGTCCCATTCCAAGAAGACTGATATGGAGCCCCGAAATTGCCAGGATATGTATAATTCCTGCCATCTGATAACGCATTTTCAACTCCGGATCCAGATTTGTTTTATCTCCCAGCACGATTGCTTCAAACGCTCCAGCTTCCATTCCACAGGTCTTCTCCAGAATACCCGCAAATTTCTGCTGCATATCGATCAGGAACTGCCCATATACAGAATGACTCTGCGACTGCTTCTTTATCTTTCCTTTCTTCATCACATAATAGATCCTCTGGCAGCCATAGTATGCTTTACTGTCAAACTCTCCCGGATTCGTGGGGCTTTGCACCTCTTCCAGTTTTCCGGACACCAGAACAAGACTTCCTGCCAGAAGTTTATCAACATCACTGTTACCGCTATGATTCTTTTTTTGTTTTAAATAAACCTTTATATTATCAATGGAAACTTTTTCAGAATTGTAAATAAGATAAGTATTTCTAAGATATACAGATTGAAAATCTTCATTCTCCCGGCACCTGACCACCTCCCCGCAGATGGTGGATTCCGGATGCTTTCTGATCCATGTCTGCACAGACTGTGGCAGTGGATTCCCCCTTATCAGGGAAAATCCCAGCCAGTCTGTCACACACAGAAAAACAACCAGAAGCATGCACAGGATACACACAGGGCGTCTCCTCACTTTTGTGCCTCCTCTTCGTTTATGAATATCACTCTTTTTCCTTGACTACCAGCTTATCATTTCTTTCATAAAAATGATACAGCTCCATCTTCTTACCAAAGGTATCCAGCCTGTCCTTCCCGCCGACCGTAATCTGCACTTTGTCTGCATCCAGCGCATCCAGCAGCGAATTTACCACAGAATATACCGGTATTTTCTCCGATACATCCAGCGCATAGGAAGAAAATACTCCGTCAAATGCCACATAGCAGATTCTGTCTGCTATGGTCACATTCAGAACCTCCGTATTCTCCGGAATTGTGGGGTAATGCCCTTTTTCCAGCGGTCCCTTCATTAACTGTTCCAGAACGATCCTCTCTTTGGGGATACTGCGTTTATACCGCACAGTACGCTGTTCTTTTACCAGCTTCTGACCACTCTTATCAGTAAAATAAAGCGTAAAGGTATTGTTGCAATAGGCATCCGGTTCAGTTCCTGTGAACTCGGCAAAGGTATCTGCAGTCATATTTCCCACAGCCTGTCCCCTGGAATCTGTCAGATCTTCATTTTCTATTGTAAAACGCACAGAATTAATCCCCGGAACCTGAAGAAAAGTCTTCACAACACCTGCACGCACAAGTAATTCCCTGGCGCGGCTCATGCTGCTGTACTGACTGTTAAAGTTGACCACCAGCACGTCCTCTTCTACACTGTAATTCATCTGTACTCCTTCAGGAAGCAGACTGACCCGGTTCTGCGAATCTGTCTGCTGGCTGTTCATCCGCTGCATCATATCCTTAAGCATATAGTCTGCAGTTGTCTCCTCCGGAGAGTAGCTTTCCTTCTGAAGCTGAGTTTCATCAGAGCTGATATCGTACAGATAATATTTGGCATCCTGTTTACCCGAATCTTCATGTATCTCCACAGAACACCCGGCCGCAAGGATGCTTAGTATTAACGCTGTTATAATGATTGAAAGTTTCTTTTTCACAATGGCACCTCCTATGACGGTATATAAGACAGAGGAATACGCACAGAGAATGTAGTTCCCTCTCCTTCTTTACTGAATACTTTGATCGTTCCATGGTGCATTGCAATAGAACTCTTGGTGATCGCCAGTCCCAGACCGGTTCCCCCGATTTCCTTGGAATGGGACTTGTCCACACGATAGAAACGCTCAAAGATTCTCTCTATACTGTCCTCAGGGATTCCCATACCGGAATCCGCCACTGTTATATAGAAATATTTATGGTCTGCATCCAGAGACACACGCACCCATCCATCATCCACATTATATTTAATTCCATTCTCCACCAGATTGCTGACAGCAAGAGTAAACTTCACCTCATCCACATCTGCATCCACAGGTCGGAAGCAATCCAGGATCAAATCGATATTGCGCCTGTCTGCAATGGGACGCAAGCGCTTGAGGATATCCTCCAGAAGCTGATTGATATCCATATGGGTGATGTTTACATCTGCTGCTTTCTTATCCATCTTTACCAGCGAGAGCAGATCTGTAATGATCTTATTCTCACGGTCAATCTCTTTTGCAATATCACCCATGAATTCCTGATACATCTCAACCGGAAGGTTCTCCTGCTCCAGAAGTGAATCGGCCAGTACTTTCATCGATGTCATCGGGGTCTTCAGTTCGTGAGATACATTGGATACAAATTCTTCCCTGGAATCATCCAAAAGCTTTAGCCTTCCCATCATCTTATTAATTGCTTCGCTGATACTTTTCGTTTCTGTAAATGTATCCACATGCAAAACATCGTCGCTATACCCTGCACTTACATTCTCGATCGTAGCTGCAATCTGATGCAGCGGACGTACTACACGATCTGCTGCAAACACTGCAACAATCGTCAGAAAAATCATCACAAGACCAATAATCACGCTCCCCTGTGTATATAATACATCCAGAGAATCCTCAATACTATCAGTTGAAACACTTGCCAGCATTACACCGCGAATCTGATCATCTCCGGGTATTGCAATCGGTGCAGTCACCTCGATATAATGATTCTTCTTATCATAATTATTCGTGCTCGTCCCCTTCATACAGCGCACTACACTTTCAGATACATCCAGCTTTCCCTCATCCAGACTGTAAGTATCTTTGACTACCCTCAGCTGATCGTCAATTACCATAACTCTTCCGTTATAAATGTTAGTCAGCTGATTCAGGCTGTCATTGACCACCTCTTGTGAAGTGTCCTCAAAATAGTGGCTCGCACTGATCTGATTCGTTAAAATTGTACATTGATTCTGAATTTCTGCTGTTCGAAGTGACACAGCACGTGACTCATAGACTTTTACGATTCCAAATAGTGCTACTACGCTGGGCACAAGCCCGGCAAGAAGCACCATAATAAAAATTCGGAATCTAAGATTGTTAAAGATCTTTTTCTTAAATGAAAATGTATTCTTACCCCTGGAAATAATAACCCACTCCCCACTTCGTATGTACGTATTTTGGTTCACTTGGATTCTGTTCTATCTTCTCTCGTAAACGACGGATATGTACATCTACAGTTCTTGCATCACCCGGATAATCATATCCCCAAACGGTATTGAGAAGTTCTTCACGACTATATACTTTATTAGGGTGAAGCATTAAAAGTTCCAACAGGTCGAATTCCTTTGCCGTCAGATTCACTTCTTTGTCATCAATGTAACCTCTACGGCTGTCCAGATCAATGCGAAGTGATTCAAATGAAAGTACCTTTTCAGGCTCTTTGGCTGTTTTGGAACTGCTTCGGCGAATAATAGCACGGATCCTTGCCTTTACTTCCAAAATGTTAAAAGGCTTCGTAATATAGTCATCCGCACCATACTCCAGCCCCAGGATCTTATCCATATCTTCACCTTTAGCAGTCAGCATAATGATAGGAACATCCGAAGATTCACGAATCTGCTGGCACACTTCAAAACCTGTAAGTTTTGGCAGCATCACATCTAATAATATGACATCATATTGATTGGAGGATGCAAGTGAAAGAGCTTCCTCACCATCATAAGCACAATCAACTTCCATGCCGTCCTGTTCCAAGCTAAAACGAATTCCCTTAACAATTAACTTTTCATCATCTACAACCAATACTTTCTTTGCCATATTTCCCTCACTTTCGACGTTAAACATAAACGTCTCTCTTTATTTCAAATAGTTATTTTGTCTTTAATCTTATCGAAGACACCATTTTTGATGCCGGATATATTCATAATATCCTCGATCTTTTGGAAACTGCCATGCTCCGTGCGATAGGCAACGATAGCGTTTGCCTTGGATTCCCCAATTCCAGGCAACGATAACAATTGCTCTTTCGTAGCTTTGTTGAGACTGATCTTGTCCGACGAAGTGGCAGATGCAGTCTGTGCATCGCCGTAAGGTTGTCCACAGACTGCTCTATGCCGCCGTGATAATTTATGCGGTCGAAATATGTCTTTATCTGCTCGTAGGTGTACATCTATTCATGGTGCTTGCCTGTAATATCATTGGAGCGTATGCGCAGTACACAAGTGCGGGCGAATGACGCCTGCGGAAATGAAAA
>ENA-ORMN01003806-ORMN01003806.1-human-gut-metagenome-genome-assembly--contig:-NODE-3806-length-11474-cov-5.424030_pt1 | contig 11474 bp, 11 predicted proteins | sample MGYA00242102_ERZ508993 | MGnify/ENA primary metagenome ERZ508993 (study PRJEB26280, sample SAMEA2338770) | human gut metagenome | biome: human gut; feature: human-associated habitat; material: faeces... | reverse complement strand
TCTGTTACCTTGCATTTTATGCCTATATTCTTTTAAGAATATACTTCTTGACTGATTTTCGCATTTAATTCTTTTGTTATATCAACTCCAGTCCATCTAGTAAACATAAATTTTTGATACTTTAAATATTCTATAACTTCATCTGCCTCTTTTCTTGACAGCCCTATTTTTTGCAATATTTTTCGTTTGTCACTTAAACGAATAAATGGGCAAGCAGCTAAATCCAAGGCTAAGATAATATATTCCGCTGATATTTTTACTCTATTTTCGGGAATATTTGAAATTTTTTCAATCGTAGCATATATTAGCCTGGATTTTAATGACATGAACATCTTTCTATTGCCGAAATAATAAAGTAATATAGTACTAGAAAGAGCATTAAGAGATGGAAAAGATTTAGTTTCCTTTTCATCTACTCCTTGTTCAATAGATATTTTTAAATATTTTTTTAACCTTAATGTAATTAAATACAGTAACATAGATTATATTTACAACTGTAGCAATTACTAAAGGATATAATCCAATTTCGAAGAATGATAAAATAATAATTAATGCAATTTTTATAATACTTCCAACAAGAGTGCTATGCATTGCATCCTTTGCTTTATCAAGTGCTTGCATTACAGATACTAAAGGTGTCTGAATATATAATAGCAAGAAAAATGGTGCAAGTTTTCTTATGTATGAAACACCTTCATTTTTGTTATATATAAGTTTCATAAAAATTTCAGGGAATATCATTAAAATTATAGTAAAGAATAATCCAATAGCAAATGATAATAATAATGATTGCTTAATTTTTTTCTTAACATAAGGTATTTTATTATTTGCGTATCCGTTTGAAATAACAGGTAATGTAGCTTGACTTATTGCCATCGTAAAGAAAGATGGAAGAAGTAGTAGAGGCATAACATATCCAGTTAAAACGCCATATTCATATGTAATATAATTAGTTGTATAACCATTCATTAAAAGAAAACTAGTTAAAACAATTGGTTCTAAAAAATAACCAATAGTACCAATTATTCTAGAACCTGTTGTTGGAATAGAAATATTTAAAACATCCTTAATAATAATTTTTTCAGGTTTTAACATTTCTTTAGTAACTTTTATTTTCCTAGGTAAGAAGAAATATAAAATTATTATAGATGTTGTTTCACTAATTACATTTGATAAAATAAGAAATGTAACACTTACTCTTGGTTCATAATTAGATAATAGTGGCAAAAATATTATATTTAAAATAATTCTAACGACTTGTTCAAAATTATTTGAAAGAACATGCGGTAACATATTTTCTTTTCCAAAAAAATAACCTCTTATTATTCCAGATAAACTTATAAATGGAAGAGTAAGACCAATACACATTATTGGAAATGAGAGACTATCATTATGAAGAAATTTTGCGATTAATGGAGATATAAAAATAAGAAGTATCATTAGAAAGAATGTAGTACATATTGATATAAAAATAGATGAAAATACAATTTTTTTATTATCTTTTTTATTTTCTGATACTATTTTACTAACAGATATAGGAAGTCCACCTTGAGCAAGTGTTATAAACAAATTAAATGTTGGCATTATAAGCATATAAAGTCCAAGAGTTTCTGTTCCAATTATTCTAGTAGTTATTATTTTTATAAGCATTCCAAGTACTTTAGTTAAAAATCCACCAACTAGTAAAATTAAAGTACTTTTAATAAATTTACTCATTTTCATTAATTTTGCCTCCAAAAATAACATTTATATAATAAATATATGCTTTTACCTCTTTAAAAATGGGTAATTTTTTTGTATAATTATATTGCGAGGGCAAAAATGGTGACTAAATATGGATATTGAATTTAAAAGTGCAAGAGAATTATATATGAAAGTAATTCCTGCATTAAACACAAAAAGAAGAATATTAAATAAAAAAGGAATAAAAATAAGTGATAAAGAAATATTTGAATATCTAGTAAAAAACATATGGTCAACAAAAGAAGGATTAGCACTTTGTGATATAGTAAATGATATACTTAGTACTAATGATGATGTATTTAGGAAGGTGAAAGAATGAATGTAATGTTAGTAATTTTAATAAGTTTAATTTGCTATTTAGCGCTATGTTTTGTCTTGTCAAAAATATTTGAAAAAATAAATATTAAGAAAGGATATGCTTATATACCATTTTTTAACTTTGTTAAGTTATTAGAAAAAGCAGATTTGAAGTGGTATTATATATTTGGATTTTTAATTAGTCCTATTAATATATGGTTTTCTGTATACTTTAATATAAAACTTGGTAAAAAGTTTAATAAAAGTAATGGATTCATAGTAGGAATGATATTACTTCCTATAATTTTCTATATAATACTTGCATTTAATAAAGATAAATATGACTCAAAAGTAGTATATGAAAAAAGTGGATTTAAACTTGCAACTGTACTTGTTTCAGTTTTAACAGTAGCATGTTTTGCAACAGTTTCAATACCATTTATCTTTAATAGCATTACAAAAGGTCTTGATTTGGCAGGTGGATTTGAAATACTTTATAAAGTAACATCAGCAGATGATAAAACAAAAAAACTAACTAAAGAAGACTTAGAAAGTGCTTATAAAACAATGGTTAGAAGAATTGATAAACTAGGTGTATCAGAACCAGAAATATCAATTGAAGGAAATGATAAAATAAGAGTAAAACTTGCAGGAGTTAAAAATCCAGATGAAGCAAGAGATTATATTACTGTTACTGGTGAATTAACATTCAGAGATAGTAGTGATAATAAATTAATGGATAAATCAGTTATATCTGGAGCAAAAGTTTCAGCAGATTCTGATGGTAATCCAGCAATACTTTTAAATGTAAAAGATAAAGATTTATTTTATGAAACAACAAATAAAATAAGTCAAACAAGTGATCAATTGATAGTTATATGGCTTGACTATGATAAATCATCAGGTGATAGCTATAAAACATCAAAAGACAAATGTGGTGACTTTGAAGATGAAAATACAGTAAAATGTTTATCAGCTGCCACAGTTAAAGAAGGATTTAGTAGTAATGTTATAATACAAGGTAACTTTACTTATGATCAAGCAAAAACACTTGTTGATTTAATTAATTCAGGATCATCAAATGTTAAATATGAAGAAATATCTTCTAAAACAGTAACTGCAGAATTTGGTACAAATTCACTTTATAAAACAGAAATAGCATCTATAATTGGAGTTGCTGCTATTATAGTATTTATGATATGTTTCTATAGATTTTCAGGACTTATATCATCACTTTCAATACTTATTTATACATCACTTGTATTCTTAGTATTCTATTTAATAGATGGTGTACTTACTCTTACTGGTATAGGAGCATTAGTTCTTGGTATTGGTATGGCAGTTGATGCGTGTGTTATTACAAATGAAAGAATAAAAGAAGAATTAAGAAAAGGTAAAAGTCTTAAAACAGCATTTATTAATGGTAATAAAGAATCATTCTCATCAATATTTGATTCGAATGTAACAACATTAATAATCGCACTTATATTATTTGCATTTGGTGAAAGTTCTGTAAAAGGATTTGCTACAATGCTTATAATTAACTTAATAATGACAATGCTTATAATTGTAATTATTAATAGATTTATTACAAAATTATTTGTTAATACAAAGTTCTTTGATAATAAAACAAAAGCATTTGTTAATTATGATCCAAATAAAGAAGTAAAAAAGAGCAAATTTAATTTTGTAACTAACTTTAAAACACATTTTATCGCACCAATAATTGTATTTGTGTTAGCAGTAATAGTAACAATAATTACAGGTGTAAACCTTGGTGTTGATTTTAAAGGTGGATCTGATATATCAGTAGTATCTAATAGTAAAATAAATCCAAATGAAGTTGAAAAGAGTGTTCAAGATTTAGGATATAAAGTATCAGATGTAACTACTCAAAATGATAGTACAGTATACGTTAAAGTAGAAGATGTATTAACTGAAAATGAAATTAAAACAACACAAAATAAATTAGAAGATAAATATGATGCAAAAATAGAAATTGCAGTTGTATCAAATGTTGTAAAAAGAGATTTAATTAAAAACGCAATTATAGCATTATTATTTGCATTTGTTGGTATAGCACTTTATATTTCATTAAGATATAAATTTAGTTATGCAGTTAGTGCTCTTATTGCACTTGCAAATGACATAATAATGATGTTCTGTTTATTCTCAATATTTAATATTGAAATAAATACTATGTATATTGCAGCTATTCTAACAATCGTTGGTTACTCAATAAATAATACAATAGTAATATTTGATAGAATAAGAGAAAATATGAAGATAATGAAACTAGAAAATAAAAAATCAAAAGAAGATTATGACAAACTAGTTGATACAAGTATTAAACAAACATTATTTAGATCAATTAATACAACTATTACAACAATGCTTCCAATAATTACATTGTTACTATTTGGAGCAAGAGAAATATTTGAATTTAACATTGCTATATTATTTGGTTTAATCGCAGGAGCTTATTCATCAGTATTCTTATCAGCACAAATTTGGAGAAGAATAGAACTTAGACCAAAGAAAGAAAAGAAAAATTCAAAAAAAGATAACAAAAAGAATGATAAAAAAGAGAAAAAACAACCAGAGGAACTATTAGTTAAAGGAATAAATTCTTAAAACAAGGGAATGATTAAATGAAAAAAGAAATAAGTACACTTGATGAGTTAATTTTATCAGCATCCTATATAACAAATGTTGATGAAATTGATACAATCAAAAAAGCATATGAATTTGCATACAATGTTCATAAAGGTGAAAAAAGGCTTTCAGGGGATGATTATATTCTTCATCCTCTTAATGTTGCTTATATTCTTACAAGTTTATATGCAGATAGTGATACACTAGCAACTGCGCTTTTACATGATGTAATTCATAAAGGAAATAGTACAATAGAAGAGGTACAAAAAAACTTTTCAAAAGAAATAAGTACGTTAGTTGAAGGTATTACTACAATTAATAAACTTTCATTATCTGCCGAAAATGAGAGTATGGTTAATTACTATAAAAAAATACTTGTGGGTCTTACAGAAGATGTTAGAATAATTATTATTAAACTTGCTGAAAGATGTCATAATATGAGAACACTTTGGGCAATACCTAAAGAAAAACAAAGATTAAAAGCAAAAGAAACTCTTGAAATACTTGCGCCAATTGCGCATAGATTAGGTCTTTCATATATAAAGGCTGAACTTGAAGAATTATCTTTAAAATATTACAAACCAGAAGCCTTTGATCAAATAGAAGAAGAACTAAATAGTACAAAAGAAGAAAGAGATAAATCTGTTGAAGAGATGAAAAAAAGAGTTTCTGATATTTTAATAGAGAATAATATTGAATTTGAAATAAAAGGTAGAGCAAAAAGCATATATTCAATATATAATAAACTTCAAAAAGGTAAAAAATTATCAGATATATATGATATTTATGCACTTAGGGTTATAGTAAATACTAAAGCTGAATGTTATCAAGTTTTAGGTTTAATTCATGCAAAATATAAACCTTTACCTAAAAGATTTAAAGATTATATTGCAAATCCAAAAACAAATATGTATCAATCTCTTCATACAACAGTATTTGGTTTTGATGGTAAACCATATGAAATACAAATTAGAACGTTTGAAATGGATAAGGTTGCAGAAAGAGGTATCGCATCACACTGGTCTTATAAAGAACAAGGTAAAAAAATACAAAATTCTATGGAACAAAAACTTCAGGTATTTAGAAATATAATGGAACTTAATTTATATGATGTTTCTGATGAAGATTTTGTTAAATCTGTACAAAATGAAGTACTTGGTGAAAATATATATGTATATACTCCAAAAGGAGATGTATTTGAACTTCCTAAAGGTGCAACTCCAATAGATTTTGCATATAGAGTTCATACTAAAATAGGTGAAACTATGGTAGGAGCAATTGTAAATGATAATATTGTTCCACTTGATTATGAACTTCATACAGGTGATATAGTAAATATTAAAACAAATAAAAACTCTAAACCATCACAAGAATGGCTTTCTATTGTAAAATCTAGTCAAACAAAGAATAAGATTCGTGCATTCTTTTCTAAAATAGATAAAAAAGAAGCAATAGAAAAAGGTAAAGATTTATTATTAAAGGAAATTAGAAGAAAGAAAATATCAATAAATGAATTTAATGAAACTATTCCAGATATTTTAAAAGACCTAAAAATAGAATCAGAAGATGATTTATATTATTCTATTGGTACTGCAAAACTTTCACCTAATACAGTAATAAATATATCAATAAAAGAAGAAATAAATAAAGAAGAATTTATATTATCTAAATTATCAAAAAGAGAAGTTAAAGATATAGAACTTAAAAATGATATTTTAGTTAGTGGTATTGATAATATAAAAGTATCACTTGCGAACTGTTGTAAACCAGTTAAAGGTGATAAAATAGTTGGTTATATATCAAGAGGTAATGGAGTTATTGTTCATACTAAGAATTGTTACAATTTAAGACATATGGATGATAGAATTATAGATGTTAGTTGGAATAAAGAACAAGTGCAAAAGTATAAGACTAATATATCTATAGTATCAGAAAAATTAGAAAATGTATTGCTTGATATAATAACTAAGACAAATAACTTAAATATAAGTATTACAAAAGTTGATACAAAACAAAAAGAAAATGAAACTATTTTTAACTTAATAGTTGAAGTAGATAATGTTGATACTTTAAATAAATATATGACACTTTTAAAACAAAATTCTAGCATTATAAGTGTAGAGAGATCAATGAATTAATGTACTTTTTTAAAAGTACATTTTTTTGTGTACATTTTTATGTATATAGGTTTAAATTTTTCCCTTGACAAAATGCTTCCGGGGGGGGGTATACTTAATATGATAGGTATATAATGGAGGTAAATAAAGATGAATAAAAATAAGGGATTTACATTGATAGAATTATTAGCAGTAATAGTAATATTAGCAATACTAATGGTAATATCAGTACCAAAGATATTAAATGTAATAGAAAATTCTAGGAAAAGTGCAGCAGAAAGTAGTATTAAGCTAGTAAAAGATGCGATAAGGTCGCAAGTAACATCAGAAAGTATGATGGGAACAAATTTTACAAGTGATGAAAGTGGATGTTATACATTTAATTTTGATGATCAGGAAAATGGTAACGCAAAAGAGTTACAATTAAAGAATAAAGAAAATATAACAGGAGCAATAAAATATTGTAATGGAAATTTTACAAATAATACACTTAGTTTTGATGGACAAGATATGAGTAGTATAGTATGTAAAAGAGCAATTAAACTTCATACAGAAAAATGTGCGCAAACACATAATACATATTATTGTTCAGGAGCAGGATTAACAGGAAAAACAATAACATATGGTTCATTAGGAACAAAAGGAACATTAAAATCAGGAGATGCATTTGATTGTGATGTAAATGGAGATGGAATATATGATAGTGACACAGAAAGATTTTATTATGTAAGTGACTATTATAATACAAGTACAAAAGATTTTGAAGATAATACAGCAGTATTAATATATTATAATAATGTATCAAAAGGAAAACCAAGTAATAGTACAACATACGCATATGATTTAAGTGGAAAAAATAATAATGGCCCAGAAACAGCTATAGAAGAATTACCAAGTACAAGTGAATGGAAAAATGTAAGTTTATCAAGTAGTGTAAGAACTATAGCAACTGAAAAAGGTACAAATAATACGACAGGAGGATCATTACCAGATAGTTTTAATTATGCAGGAAAGCCTGCAAGATTATTAACTGTTCAGGAAATAAATAAAGCATGTGGTATAACGGCAGGCCATTGGATAACAGGAGAATTAGATACATGTAATTATCTAATGGAAAATACAAAATATTCAAATGCTGATAATACAGCATGGGCATGGTGGCTAGAGAATCCTCATTCTGGTTCTTCTTCCGCTGCTTGTTATGTAATCGGATATGATCGTGATGTCAGCATACATACTGTTTCGAATGATGGAGGCTATGGTGTTCGTCCCGCCATCGAAGTTTTAAAATCAAATATAGAATATTAGTGCTCTTTAGCACTTTTTTCTTTATAAACTAATTGACAAATATATGCATTTTGTGTTAAAATTCTATTGTTTGTAAAGCCTCTTGGCTCTACAACCGCACTAATAAGGTTTAAGTAAGCTTAAATTAAGCACCTTAAAGGGCGAGTCTTAGAATATTAAAGAAGGAGGTACTAATATGAAAGCAATAATTGAAACTGGTGGAAAACAATATACTGTTACTGAAGGAACTGAAATTTATGTTGAAAAAGTAACTGGTGAAGCTGGAGATACTGTAACATTTGACAAAGTATTAATGTTAGATGGTAAAGTTGGTATGCCATATGTTGAAAACGCTAAGGTTGTTGGTGAAATTGTTAAACAAGGTAAACAAAAGAAAGTTGTAATTTTCAAATATAACGCTAAGAAAAATTACCATAAAACTCAAGGTCATAGACAACCATATACTAAAATTGTTATTAAATCAATTAAATAGTTAGGTATAAAATGATAAAAGTTGAAATAGAAAATAATAAAATAGAAATAAAAGGACATGCTAATTATGATGATTACGGAAAAGATATCGTTTGTGCATCAGTTAGTTCAATAGTAATAACAACAATAAATGCTATTATAGAATTTGATCCTGAATCTATTTATTATGAAGATTTAAATAATAGAATTTTAATTGAAAAACTAAAAGATGATGATATTACTAATAAACTTATTAATAATATGATAGAACTTTTAGAAGAACTTGAAAAAAGTTATAAAGATAATATAAAAATAATAAGGAGGTAAACTATGTTAAAAATGGTTTTAGATATACAAAGATTTGCCCACGTTAAAGCACAAGGTTCAACTCACAATGGTCGTGATAGTGCTGGTAGAAGATTAGGCGCTAAAGCAGCAGATGGTGAATTTGTTAGTGGTGGATCAATTATTTACCGTCAAAGAGGAACTAAAATTTATCCAGGTCACAATGTAGGAATGGGTGTTGATCATACATTATATGCTAAAGTTGCTGGATATGTTAAATTTGAACGTAAAGGTAGAGATAAAAAACAAGTTAGTGTTTATGAAGAAAAATAATATCATCTTAGGGTGATATTTTTTTGTATATAATTTTGCTAGTTTTTTTAGTAAATTTATGGTAAAATCTTCTTTAGAGGTGAAGTTTATGCGTTATAATGTTGTTAAAAATGCAAATAAGATTATAGATAGTAGTTCATATTTAGTTAAAAATCCTGAAAGTTATAAAGGAAAATGGAAAGATGTATTTTCTAATAATAATCCAATATGTTTAGAACTAGGTATGGGAAGAGGAAGTTTTATAATTGAAATGGCTAAAAAACATCCTAATATTAATTATATAGGGCTAGAACTAGATAGTTCACAAACAGCAACTGCGATTAATAATATAAAAAATCAAAATATAAGCAATCTTAGAATGATATGTGCAGATGCTAGAAATATTATTAATTATTTTGGTAAAGAAATAGATACAATCTATTTAACATTTTCAGAGCCATGGCCAAAAAAACAAGATGCAAAAAAAAGATTTTCAGATGAAAGCTATTTAAGATTATATGATAGAATATTTAAGAAAAATAAGCACATAATTTTAAAGACAGATAATAAAATATTATTTTCTTCTGCCTTAGAAAGTTTTAGTAATTACTGGTATACATTTGAAACGGTTAGTTTAGATTTACACAATGATGAAAGAAAAATAGAAAATGTCATGACTGATTTTGAAAAACAATATTATAAAGAACATAGACCAATATTTTATGTTGATGCATACTTTAAAAATTAATAGAAAGGATATGGTAACATGTTTGTTGATGAGGTTATAATTGATGTTAAAGCAGGTAATGGTGGAGATGGTTGTACTGCTTTTAGAAGAGAAAAATATATTCCAATGGGTGGACCTTTTGGTGGTAATGGAGGAAAAGGTGCTGATATTATATTCAAAGTAGATATGGGGCTTAGAACATTACTTGATTTAAGATATAATAAACATATTAAAGGTCACAAAGGATCAAATGGCCTTGGTAAAAATATGAATGGTAAAAATGCAGAAAATATTATTATTAAAGTACCTCAAGGAACAACTGTAACTGATTTAGATACAGGACTTATTTTAGCAGATTTAACTCATGAAAATGATGAAGTTGTAGTTGCTAAAGGTGGAAGAGGTGGAAGAGGTAATACTGCATTTGCAACTCCTGCAAATCCAGCACCTAACTTTTCTGAAAATGGTGAACCAGGTGAAGAAAGAAGATTAAAAGTAGAATTAAAATTACTTGCGGATGTTGGATTTGTTGGTATGCCAAGTGTTGGTAAAAGTACACTTATAAGTAAAATATCAAAAGCAAAACCAAAAATAGCAGAATATCATTTTACAACTTTATCACCTAATTTAGGTGTTGTTAAAACTATTGATAACAGAGTATTTGTTGCGGCTGATTTACCAGGTTTAATAAAAGGTGCTTCACTAGGTGAAGGTCTTGGAGATAAATTCTTACGTCATGCATCAAGAACAAAAGTAATTGCGCATATTATTGATATGAGTGCGTATGAAGGTAGAGATCCATATGAAGATTATATTACTATTAGAAAAGAACTTGGAGATTTTGATAAAAAATTATTAGATAAACCAGAAGTAATAATCGCAAATAAAATGGATATGGAAAGTGCTAAAGAAAATTTAAAAGAATTTAAGAAAAAAGTAAATAAAGAAGTATTTGAAATAAGTGCTTTAACAGGTGAAGGTATTGATAAAGTTTTAGTAAAAATAGCGGATGAACTTGATAACATTAAAGATGAACCATTATATGAAAATGAACAATTTGAAAAATATGTTTTATATAAATTTAAAGAAGAAAAACCATATAGAATTTATAAAGATAATGATGTTTATGTAGTTAGTGGTGAGGAAATAGAAAAACTTCTTAGAATGACTAAGTTTACTGATGAAGGAGCAAGAAGATTTGCTAAAAAACTTAGAAGAATGGGTGTTGATGAAGATTTACAAAAAATGGGTATACAAGAAGGAGATACTGTTAGAATACTTGATTTTGAGTTTGAATATAAAGAATAAAAAACACAAAATGTGTTTTTTATTTACTATACAAAAATATCAAAAATTGTAATTTTGTATTTTATGAAATACAAAATTGACAAATAAGAATAAATGTATTACAATTAGTAGGAAAGGGTGATAAAATGATTATTAGAGAGAAATATTTGGAAAAGATAAGACCATTTTATGATGTTGATTTAATTAAGGTTTTAACAGGTATAAGAAGATGTGGCAAATCATATTTATTGCGAACTCTATTTAAAAATCATCTGCTTGAAAATGGAGTGGAT
>ENA-ORMN01003805-ORMN01003805.1-human-gut-metagenome-genome-assembly--contig:-NODE-3805-length-11477-cov-3.717125_pt1 | contig 11477 bp, 9 predicted proteins | sample MGYA00242102_ERZ508993 | MGnify/ENA primary metagenome ERZ508993 (study PRJEB26280, sample SAMEA2338770) | human gut metagenome | biome: human gut; feature: human-associated habitat; material: faeces... | reverse complement strand
GTTGAGAACAATCAGAGAATAAACAATAATTTAGCGGCTTAAAGGTCGATGTCGGAAACATCAAGCTCGCCGGACATTAGTTTTGGTAGTAATGTATCCCTAAGTGCTGTCAAATTATCTATTTCAATTTGATTAGCCTTAATCTTCGCAAACATTGGTGCAGCAAAGCCGTGAAATTCTTCCAATTCGTCATTGGTAGGCACAATAAAAGGCATACCTTTGATAATTTTTGAATTGACGGCTGTTGCTATTGAAGATGTACTTCCCATAGTTTGATAGTTAAAACATTTCAAATAGCAATAGAGATATTCATTTATTTCTTTTTTATCTATAAAATTACATATTTGCTCAAATAAATTATAACCATAATTTTTATCTACTTCTTTCATATAATAAATTCTATTAAATATGTAAAATAGTTCACTAGGTCTATCTTTATATAATTTAGCAAACTCCTTTTTTAAATTAAAAATATAATATTCTTTCATAAAAATCATCCCTTCCATTTTTAGTATAAAAGGAAAGAATGTCTAATTATGCCTAAAAAAGAAGAAAGATTAAAATTTTATTCTTTCTTCAATATATTTTTCTAAATCATCTAAACTTATCACTATTTGTTCCATCGTATCTCTATTTCTTAATGTTACTGTATTATTATTTAAAGTATCATCATCTATTGTAATAGCATAAGGTGTTCCAACAGCATCACTTCTTCTATAACGTTTTCCTATACTACCACTTTCATCATAACTAACAGAAAAATTCTTAGATAATTTATTATAAATAGACATAGCTTTTTCACTATGAAGTTTTTTAATCAATGGAAGAACAGTTACTTTATATGGTGCAAGATATGGAATAAGTTTAAGTACTTCTCTTGTTTCACCATTTTCTAATTCTTCTTCATGATAAGCATTAAATAAAGTAGCAAGTACAAGTCTTTCAACTCCTAAAGATGGTTCAATTACATAAGGAATATATTTTTCATTCGTTGTAGGGTCTAAATATTCTTGTGATATATTTGAATATTCTTGATGTTTTGATAAATCATAATTAGTTCTTGATGCAATACCCCAAAGTTCTCCAAAACCAAATGGAAATTTATATTCAATATCAGTTGTTCCATTACTATAGAAACTAAGTTCCTCTTTAGAATGATCCCTAAATCTTAAGTTTTCTTCTTTAAATCCTAAATCTTTTAAGAAGTTTTTTGCTTTTTCCTTGTAAAAACTAAACCATTCAAGTTCAGTACCTGGTTTACAAAAGAATTCTAATTCCATTTGTTCAAATTCACGAACTCTAAAAATAAAGTTACCAGGGGTTATTTCATTTCTAAAACTTTTACCAACTTGTCCTATACCAAATGGTACTTTAAGCCTCATACTTCTTTGAACATTTAAAAAATCAACAAATATTCCTTGGGCTGTTTCTGGCCTTAAATAAATTGTATCTTTAGCATCCTCAGTTACTCCTTGGAATGTTTTAAACATTAAATTAAATTGTCTTATATCAGTAAAATTACTTTTACCACATTTAGGACATTTGATATGATTTTCTCTTATATAACTAATCATATCATCACTAGTCATTTTTTCCACATCACTAACATTATTATCTTCAAGTAGTTTATCAGCACGATATCTTGAATTACATTCTTTACAATCAATTAATGGATCACTAAATGTTTTTAAATGACCACTTGCTTCCCATACTTTTGGATTCATTAAAATCGCGCTGTCAAGTTTAACACAATTTATATCTTCTTGAATAAATCTTTTAAGCCAAGCATTTTTTAAATTATTTTTAAGTTCTACTCCTAAAGGACCATAATCAAAAGTATTAGCAAGTCCTCCGTATATTTCACTTCCTTGAAATATAAAGCCATAATTCTTACAATAATTTACCATTTTTTCCATATTCATAATACTATTCCTCCCATTTTAATTGTCTTTTCATATTTTTTTCTTTTTCATATTCTTGTTCTAATAAACCTGTTTCATAAAGTTCATTAACTAAAGTTTTACTATTTATTATTACTTTTAAATTATTTTCATCTATTCTACATGAATTTTTACTATTATCAAATTTTATCTTAGATGTTGTTAAATCTTTTTCAAAAACACCATTAAGTAAATAGTTATAAATTGCCTTTCCTAACATATTATCTTCTAAAAATAAGAAGTATGAAAAACCAAATCTATTTTCATATGAGTTAATTGATGTTTTATCACTTAATAAAACATTAAAAATAACATTTTCTTCTTTATTTAAAGCTTCATCTATTTTCTCTGTTATACCATTAAAAGCTGATATATTTATTTTTTTTAAGAATTCTTCATCTAAAACTACACTATCTTTATCTATATATAATTCTTTACCACTTTCATTAATAAACATATATTTATCTCTTAATAATAATTCTTTGCCAATTGTATAATCTTTTATTTTACTAAAATGAATGATATTACCTGTTTGAAGGTATAATTCTGTTAAAAAAGTAAATAACTCTTTATCAGCCATTTCTTCTAAATTCTTAGAATACACTTCTATTGTAGGAAATTTATTTTTTATTTCATTTACCTTATCTAGTTTAATAATTAATTTATCGTTTGCAAAAGATAAATCTATTTCATTAAATAAAACATTTTTAATTTTTTCTAAAGTCATATTATTCATATGCAATCACCCTTTCTTTGTTATGTTCATATTCTAAATTTAAATTTTCAATTAAACTATTAATTAGATATGTTCCTTTTATTATAATGGTTAAGTTGTTTTTTAAGGTTATTATAACATTAAAATCATCATCATTAACATTAAACGTTTTTATTACTTGATAAACAAAAGTTTTATCCAATATTTCATTTAAATAAGTAATTGTATTTTTTAATTGTTTAACGCTGTTAACACTTATTTTTAATTTATTTTCTATTTCATTTTGTTTTTCTAAATCATTAAATGGTTCTTTATAAAAAGAAATATTATCCTTGTCATCTTCTTTTATAACTATAAAACTAATATCTTTTTCATATAATTCTTCTTTTGTTAAATTATTTCTAGAAGACTTTTTTTCTTTGTTTATTTCTTTTGTTGTAGCAAGAAGTGAATAAGGAATATTATTGTTTTTACAATACTCTATTATAAAGTTTATAAATAGAAGGAGAGATAATGATGAGAAAAGCAAAATGGAAAAGAGTAGTAGCGGCAGGCGCAATTCTTATGAGTCTTGGAATGGTATTTCCGGCAGCAGATATTCAGGCAGAGGAAGTTGACTTTGGACCAGGAATTGTAGAAATTGTGGATGATGATAACATTAGTACCTGTGCAGATCAGATCAGAATAGTGTATCGTATTTACAAAGGAAGAAGACAAAAACGCCGTTGGAATCAGACACAGGGCGAATGGGTTGACAAAAAATGGATTGATCTTGGACCAGCATAAAATTTAAAAGTAACTACATAAAGATAATAGGGCTTATTTCCCGGCTACATTTGTAGCCGGGCTTTTTTATATCAGATTTACAGCCCAGAATTTATTCAGAAAGCTCTTCCCATTTGTCGTAGAGTTCCAGGAGTGCAGCCTCATTTTCCTCAAACTTCGTATTCAGCTCCATAAGCTTCGCCACATTAGTAGCATTCTCTGGAAGTGCCATTTCTTCCTTTAACCGGTCGTTTTCTTCTTCTAAACGGCTGATTTCCTTTTCTGTTTTCTTTAAGTCGTTAGCACGTTTACGCTGTCTGGCAGCTTCCTCGCGGGAACGCTTCCAGTCTTCTTTCGCTTTTTCTGGAGAAGGAGCCGGAGCGGCATCTGTGGCGGAAGTAAGCGTGATGTTATCGCTGTCCGCTGAGATGTTTCCAGCCTCTTTTTGTTCTAAGTAATAGTTATAGTTGCCTTTATAGTTTACGATGCCTTCTGGGGATAAATCCAGAATTCTGGTGGCAGTCTGGTTGATGAAGTAACGGTCGTGGGAAACGTAGAATACGGTTCCTTCGTAATTGTTGATGGCTTCTTCCAAAATCTCACGGGACTGGATATCTAAGTGGTTGGTCGGCTCATCAAGAATAATGAAGTTGGCATTAGAAAGCATCAGCTTTGCAAGGGAAACACGTCCTTTTTCTCCACCACTTAAGGTTCCGATCACCTGGAATACGTCTTCGCCAGTAAAAAGGAAGGCGGCGAGTACGTTACGGATGCGGGTGTTTGTGAGCTTTGGATACGCATCGGAAATCTCATCAAAAATCGTTTTGCTATCGTCTAGTACGTGCTGTTCCTGATCGTAGTAGCCGATGGAAACTTTAGAGCCATATCGGATTTTACCAGAGTCAGCGCGAAGCTGGCGGTTGATGATTTTTAAGAGGGTGGTCTTTCCCGTACCATTTGCTCCGAGGAGGCCGACAACTTCCCCTCGTTTAATCTGCACATTTAAATTGCGGAATAAGGCTTTGTCACCAAAAGATTTGGAAAGTCCCTCAATTGTAAGTACATCATTACCGCTGAGAACTTCTGGTTCTAAAGTAATACGCATCTTGCTGTTTAAGACAACGGGTTTGTCCACGAGTTCAAGTTTACTGAGCATTTTCTCACGGCTTTCCGCACGTTTGATGGATTTCTCACGGTTAAAGGAGCGGAGTTTTGTGATTACTTCTTCCTGATGGTGGATTTCCTGCTGCTGGTTCATGTAAAGCTTCATCTGTGCATCACGCTGTGCCTTTTTCTTTTCGGCGTAGGCACTGTAATTGCCGTTAAATACCTGACTGGTTCCGCGCTCAATTTCGATAACCTTATCCACAACTTTATCAAGAAAATAACGGTCGTGGGAAACGATTAAAACGGCACCACGGTAGTTAGAAAGGAAAGTCTCTAACCAGCGAATGGATTCCATATCAAGGTGGTTGGTCGGCTCATCGAGTAAAATCAGATCCGGGTGCATTAAGAGAATACGGCTTAATGCGACACGGGTTTTCTGACCACCGGAAAGTGTATGGATTGGTGTGGCAAACTGGCTTTCATCAAATCCAAGTCCCTTTAATACGCCAGTGATTTCACTTTTCCAGGCATAGCCGTTTGCTTTTTCAAAACGGTCTGTCAGGCGGGAATAGCTTTCCATTGCACTTTCTAATGCTTCACCGGATAAGGTACTGATGTCCTTTTCAAGCTGGCGAATCTTTTTTTCCATCTCGATAATCTCTTTTTTGGCATCGAGCATCTCTTCATAAATACTGCGATGAGAGCTTACATCAATAACCTGAGATAAATAACCGTAGGTAGAGCCTTTCTGGAAAATAACTTCTCCGTTGTCTGCCTCATATTCTCCAGTAATGATTTTAAAAAGGGTAGTTTTTCCGGCACCGTTAATACCGATAACTGCTGCTTTTTCCCCTTCATTAATTAAAAAATTAACATTATTTAATACGGATTTGCCGCCGAATGCTTTTTCGATTTTCTGACAGGCTAAAATCATAATAACCTCCAAATTAGTTATATTGTTGTTGCATTATTATAAAGTAGAAATATTTCTGATGTATTTTATCATGAAAGAAAAAATAAGTAAATAAGTGTTATAATTTTTAACAATCTTATTTGACATTAAAAGAATTTTTGTATATAATTGATTCATTAGAGCTTAAGAATGGGAATTTTTTATCAAAGGGAGGAACTTATGCCAGATAGTAAAACAGTTGTAAAATCAGGAAGTGAAAAGTCTATTTCTCCGGCAGTGATAAAAAGATTGCCCCGGTACTATCGGTATCTTGGAGATTTACTGAAGAATAATGTTGTTCGTATTTCCTCTAAGGAACTGAGTCAGAGAATGAACGTCACTGCTTCCCAGATTCGTCAGGATTTAAATAATTTTGGCGGGTTTGGTCAACAGGGATATGGTTATAATGTAGAGTATCTTTATAATGAGATGGGCAAGATTCTTGGACTGGATAAGACGAATAATATCATTATCGTAGGTGCAGGTAATCTTGGACAGGCGTTGGCGAACAATCAGGATTTTGACAGTAATGGATTTAAGATTATCGGGCTTTTCGATGTGAATCCAAGATTAATTGGTATGACAGTGCGGGGCGTGGAAGTATATGATATCGACATGCTGGAAACATTCTTAAAAGAACATGAGGTAATGATTGCCGCATTGACATTGCCGAAGTCGAAGGCAACGAAAGTTGCAGAACAGTTAGTTGATTTGGGAATCAAGGCATTATGGAACTTTGCGCCGGTAGATTTGCATTTTCCAGAAGAGATTCTGGTAGAGAATGTACATCTTGCAGAGAGTATTATGACATTGTCTTATCGAATCCACAGTCACAATCAGTAAGTATAAAGTTTATATTGCAGAAGAGAACGAAGAGATGAGAAGCTGTGTTGTAAGAAACAGATTTTCATCTCTTTTTGCTAAAGGGTGTTTGCATACAGATGGTGATGCAAAGCTTGCTGAAAGTATTTTTCAAACATGTTCTGGAACGATGCAGTTTAACAATATGCTGCATTCTGTATCTTAGAATAAGAAAGGGATAGTTGTTAGAAAGTAGGAGGTTAAATAATGCGTTACGTTGCTTCAAGGGAAGAAATGCAAAATATTGATGCGTATAGTATAAATAATGTAGGGATTCCAGGTATCGTTTTGATGGAAAAGGCAGCACTTGCATTAGAGGAAGTCTTTTTGGAGAGAATACCGACAGATAGCAGGGTGCTGATTGTTACAGAAAAAGGGAATAATGGAGGTGATGGACTGGCACTGGGAAGACTTCTGTTAGAAGAAGGCTATACCGTAGATTTTTATGAAATCGGAGTCATTCCACATGATTCAGATTCCCATCAGATTCAGAAACACATTTTAGAGCAGATGGAAGCAGATTTTTTGATGAAGTTTCCCGATGAGGAGTATGATGTTATCGTAGATGCCATTTTTGGCGTTGGATTAAAGCGAGAAGTGGCAGGACGGCACAGGGAGGTTATTGAGCGCCTGAATCAGATGGAAGCACTGAAGGTTGCGGTAGATGTTCCGTCTGGAGTCGATGCCTCTGCCGGACAGATTCTTGGTATTGCATTTGAGGCGGATATAACGGTCACTTTTGGGCTTCCTAAGGTGGGACTGCTTCTTTATCCAGGGGCAGATGTCAGCGGCGAAGTCATTGTAAAGGAAATCGGTTTTCCGGTCATGATCAAAGCATCAGCAGGCGGCGGTGGAAAAGGAATGCGTGTAGCCGGAAATGAACAGGAATTTGCCAAATTGTTTGAGACAGCACAGCAGGAGTCGGTCCATTCCTTCTCCGATAATACCATGTATCTGGAACGGTTTGTGGAGAATCCCAGACATGTTGAAGTGCAGATTCTTGCGGATAAATACGGAAATGTAGTTCATCTGGGAGAACGAGACTGCTCTGTTCAGAGACGTCACCAGAAAATGATCGAAGAGTCTCCATGTATCGCAATCTCTGATGATCTGAGAAAGAAAATGGGTGAGACAGCAGTACGGGCAGCAAAGGCAGCTGGCTATGAAAGTGCAGGAACCATAGAGTTTCTTCTGGATCAGTCAGGAGAATTTTATTTCATGGAAATGAACACCAGAATTCAGGTAGAACATCCGGTAACAGAATTTGTGTCTGGTGTAGACCTGATCAAAGAGCAGATCTGCATTGCGGCAGGTGAACCGTTAAGCGTTCAGCAGAAAGACATAGAAATCCGCGGCCACGCCATGGAATGCAGAATCAATGCCGAGGATCCTGAGAGACATTTCATGCCATGCCCGGGTAAGATCACTGACTTACATCTTCCCGGTGGAAACGGAATCCGCGTGGATACAGCAGTTTATAATGACTACGCAATCCCGCCCTACTATGATTCTATGATTGCCAAGATCATTGTTTATGACAAAGACCGCCGCAGTGCCATTCGAAAGATGATCAGTGCACTTGGAGAAGTTGCCATCGAAGGAGTAAAAACTAACGTGGATTTTCTGTATGAACTTCTCAATCAGCCGGATTTTCAGGAAGGAAATATCACCACAGATTTCATTCCGCAGCATTATCCGGATCTGTAAAAGAAAACTGGTGCAAATATATTTTATAGTTCAGCAGAAATTACATATTTATTATTGAAAGGTAATTGATAAGCAAATCGATAAAATAATTTTTGACAGAATTAGTTTGATTAATAGTTATTAACGTTATTTTGTTGTCTGAAAGAACATCAAATTGGGTTACATAAAGGAGCAGGATTTTAATGGCAGACTTGAAGAGATTTTTTAAGAAAACAGTTTCAGAAGACCGGCATAAACAGGCCGCATCTGTTTCCGTACCTGAAGGCTTATGGATCAAATGTCCAAAGTGCGGAGAAATGGTTTACAGAGAAGACGTAATATCCAACGCCTATGTGTGCCCGAAATGCGGAGGATATTTCAGAATCAGTGCGAAACGCCGGATCAAAATGATCGCAGATAAAGGAAGTTTTAAAGAGTGGTTCACAGGAATTGACAACAGCAATCCACTGGACTATCCGGATTATCCGCAGAAAATTGAGGATCTGAGAGAAAAAACACACCTTGATGAGGCAATTCTCATCGGAGAAGCCACCATCGGAGGAATCCGTACAGTGATCGGAGCCATGGATACCAGATTTCTCATGGCTTCCATGGGATATGTGGTGGGAGAAAAGATCACCCGCTCATTTGAAGAAGCAACAAAACAGGGACTTCCGGTCATTCTGTTCTGTTGCTCCGGCGGTGCCAGAATGCAGGAGGGAATCGTGTCACTGATGCAGATGGCAAAAACCTCCGCAGCCATTAAACGTCACTCCCAGGCAGGGCTTCTCTACACATCTGTGCTGACAGACCCGACTACCGGTGGCGTTACAGCAAGCTTTGCCATGCTTGGAGATATTATCCTTGCAGAGCCAGGCTCACTGATCGGATTTGCCGGCCCGAGAGTCATTGAACAGACTATAGGTCAGAAACTGCCGGAGGGCTTCCAGAGACCGGAATTTCTTCTGGAACATGGATTTCTCGACGGAATTGTTGAACGAGGCTCTATGCGGGATGTTCTTTCGCTGATCCTGAAACTGCATGATACCAGAAAATGTTACGGAGAATTTCCACAGGAAACATCTGCCAGATCTTTCGATACTTTTGGCAAAAAGAAAAAGCAGAAGAAACAAAAAAATCTCACAGCCTGGGACAGAGTCCAGATTGCCAGAAGCAGTGACCGTCCGTCAGCAGCGGAATATATTGATGCCATTTTTGATGATTTCATGGAATTTCATGGTGACAGAGGTGTCAGAGACGACAATGCCATCATCGGCGGCATTGCTACACTGGACGGACAGCCCGTTACAGTAATCGGAATCCGTAAAGGGCATACTACAAAAGAAAACATCAGATGTAACTTCGGAATGCCATCACCGGAAGGGTACAAAAAGGCTCTTCGACTGATGAAACAGGCAGAGAAATTCGGACGTGCAGTCATTGCATTTGTAGACACTCCGGGGGCATTCTGTGGACTGGAAGCAGAAGAACGGGGACAGGGCGAAGCCATTGCAAGGAATCTTCTGGAAATGTCCGATTTGAAGGTGCCGGTTCTTTCGGTTGTAATTGGTGAAGGCGGCAGTGGCGGTGCACTTGCACTTGCAGTTGGCAATGAAGTCTGGATGATGGAAAATGCAACCTACACCATCCTTTCACCGGAAGGCTTTGCATCCATTCTCTGGAAAGACAGCAGAAAGGCACCGGAAGCTGCGGAGGTCATGAAAGTAACGGCGGCTCATCTGAAAGAACTGGGAATCATTGAACGGATCATACCGGAGGAATATCCTGCAAGTGAGGAGAATTTGCCGGAAATTGCAGAGTATATGAAGATCAGAATGAAGCAGTTCCTGGAGAAACAGACTGGTAAAAGTGGACTGCAGATTGCACAGGAACGGTATGAGAGGTTTCGTAAGATGTAGCACGATGTTAAAAGGGACGCGCAGAAAAATATTTTATTTGGAGTGCGGTTTCGGGGTCTAAGATATTCTAAGCTCTCAGAAATCTGCTAAAGGCATGAGAAGAAAAGTCTGGATTACTCGCTGGCGCTCAGACAGTGACTTTTCTTCTCATAACGCAGATTTCTAAGGGCTAAGAATATCTAAGTCTCCTGCAAATGCACCCAACACAAGAACTTTTTCTGAGCTAGGGATTGGAAATGAGCAAGTCATCTACTGTAATATATTTATTTTATGGGTAATGTTCCTTACGGCCAGTAGGAAGCTTATACTACCTTGTGGTTTAGCCATTTGCGGCTGTGGAAGCGGAGGGAGAATACGATTCCGCGGACAGTCCAGTCGGTGAACATTCCAATCCATACGGCCATTGGGCCGAAGCCTCTGAAGCGGATGAGATATACGCAGAGGCAGAATCGGAAAACCCACATGGTGATGCAGGAGGTGAGCATGGAGAATTTTACGTCACCGGCGGCTCTGAGGCCGTAGGCAGGGACGAAGGCCATTACCCATACGATTGGTTTGATGATTGTGATCCAGGTTACCATGTGGAAGCACATCTGAGCGCTTTGGGATTCCATTCCACCTAGTTTTGTTATCGGAATGGTCAGGGCGAATACCAGGAGGCAGCTTGCGATGATGATGATTTCCGCAATGATACTGAGTTTTTTTATGTAGTAAATGGCTTCGTCTTTTCTACCGGCTCCGAGGCATTGGCCTACTACGGTCATCAGACCGATTCCTACGCCGATGGCTGCGATTCCGTTTAGGTTTTCGAGGATGTTTGTCATTGCCTGGGCTGCGATGGCTACGGTTCCCAGGGTGGATACTGAGGATTGGATTGACAGTTTTCCGAGCTGGAACATGCTGTTTTCTACACCGGATGGGATTCCCAGTGAGAGGATTCTGCCGATCATTTTTCCGTCGGGACGGATCTGGTAATAGTTTTTTACTACGATTGGCTGTCTGTCAAGTCTGAGCTGCCAGAGTACAACTACTGCGCAGAAGATTCTGGAGGCTAAGGTTGCAATGGCGGCACCGGCTACGCCCATATGGAATACCCAGATCAGGACTGCGTTTCCACCGATGTTGATTACGTTTGATATGACGGAGACAGTCATCGGGCCTCTGGTGTTTCCCTGTGAACGGAATATAGAGGCACCGGCATCATAGAGCGCAATAAACGGGAAGGATAGCGCTGTATAGAAGAAGTATGTTCTGGATGCTGTCATAACGTCTGCTTCTACTTTTCCGAATATGAATTGTAAAAGAGGTATTCGGAATATCAGGCATAGTGTAGTTACCGCTACAGATATGGCTGTGATGATGAATAGTACCTGTCTGGCGGATTTGTTTGCCATTTCGTGATTTTTCTGTCCTATATATTGTGAACAGATGATTGCTCCGCCTGCTGCCAGTGCTGAGAATGCCTGGATTACCAGTACATTGATGGAATCTACCAATGATACGGCGGATATTGCTGCGGAACCTACATTGCT
>ENA-ORMN01003803-ORMN01003803.1-human-gut-metagenome-genome-assembly--contig:-NODE-3803-length-11486-cov-33.099116_pt1 | contig 11486 bp, 14 predicted proteins | sample MGYA00242102_ERZ508993 | MGnify/ENA primary metagenome ERZ508993 (study PRJEB26280, sample SAMEA2338770) | human gut metagenome | biome: human gut; feature: human-associated habitat; material: faeces... | reverse complement strand
CTCGATCCAGCCGGTGGTGGAGCTGATAATGGATGTTTTTGCGCCATATTCCAGCTTGTACACCTGGCAGGTGTGCACATCAATGAAAACGGTTCCGGACACATCCTTGATCTCCAGGGTCACGCCGTTCACTGTCAGGCTCAGGTCTCCGGTGCCAGTCAATTCGATGAGCGGCTCCGAATACATGGTACCCACCGTTTGCAGCTGTGCCGGGGAGGATGTCAGCTCCACTGGGTCGTTGGCGATGGCATAGGCGAAGGGGGCGCAGGTCAGCTTGATCTTGACCTCCCGGATGGTGTTGGCCGCCCCGATGCGCTTGGAGGAGATCCCGGCGCATGCGGATACATTATAGTACCTGTCCGGCGTGTCGCTGAAAACCAGCCTGCCGGATCCGCTAAGCCAGTTGTATACGGTGCTGAGGTCTTCATTGTAAAGGATGCGCAGCGTGACGGTGATGCTGTATGCGTCTCTCTGTGGATAGATGCGCAACAGCGGAGACACCCTGCCCGGAATGGTTATGGTTTCGTTTTCCCGTTCCGCCCGGGCTGGAATATCGATTTCCACCAATTCTGCACCCACGTCGGTGTTCGTAATGCCGTTGTATGTGATATACATCATTGCCCCCTTCCTGCATCGTTCCGGGACTGGAGTGCAGCCAGTTCCTCGCCGATGCGTTCAATATCCCGGTCATCCCGCACATGGAATTCGTTGTTGTTGATGATTTCTGTGCTTTCTGTGGTATATTGGTTGATGACCTGCCCGGATCCCCCCGTCCCCGTGGGATAGTCATACCCGTTTGCAATGTCAAACAACCGCTTTTGCTGGGCTTCTGTCAGCACCATTTCGCCGTCCTTGGCGATGATGGTATCTTCGTACTTGCCCTGGAAGTCAACCACACCGCCGGTATGGAATCTGGGCAGGGTCACATGATCGATTTCAGAGATAGCTTCGATGCCGATCACCCCGGTGATCTTGTTCACGCCCTTGATCATCTTGTTGATCAGATCGATGAATCTGTTGATTACGGTTTCTGCCGTAATGGGAATCCAGTTCAGCACCGCTTTAACGTAATCAACCAGGTGATCCCATGCGCTTTCCCAGTCTCCGGTGAACACGTCAGAAATAAATCCGATCAGATCTCCAAGAATTTCTATGATGTTCTCAATGATGGGCATAACCAGTTCAATTGCTTCTGCCAACGTCTCACTAATCCCATCTGCTACAATTGCAATCACAGGCGCAAGATCCTCCAGAATGGGCGCAATGGATTCAAACAGACTGATGAGTGGCGGCAGTAAGGATTCAATCAGATCCGTGATGGGCGGGAGCAGTGCCAGGAACACATCGATCAGAGGGGGCAACAGGGTTGCAGCCAGGTCTGCGATCAATGGCATGATGGATGTGAACAAGCTGATCAATGGCGGTAGCGCATATGTGATCAAATCATTCAGCGGATCCTTAAGCGCAGTAAACAGCTCCTTTAATGGCGGCAACAGGGATATGATCAAATCCGTAATAGGCGGCAGCAAGTCCAGAAATACATCCACCAAAATCGGCATGAGAGTGGATGCAAGTTCTGCGATAGGCGGCACGACAGAAGTGAACAAATCGATCAGAATTGGCAGTGCCTCCGTGATGAGCTTTTCGAGCGGATCCTTTAACTCAGAAAACGCATCCTTCAACACCGGCAGTAAATCTTCGCCAAGCTGCTGTAGGGTAGTGTCCATCAAGTCAGTTAAGATTTCCGTCAGTTCCGGCAACGCTTCCTTTGCAAGATCCATTACCGGCTTTAGGAAATCCCCAAACAGATCAATCACATCCGGGAGCACGTCCTCGATCACAGGCAGCGCATCCTGGATCAGATCTGACAGCAGTGGGATCAGCTCCTCGCCAAGAGGGAGCACCAGCATTTCTACACTGCGTTTCAGCCCCTCGAACATGGAGCCAAGATCGTCGTATTTGACTTTCTTCAGCTCATCCATTTTGCCGGCAGCCCAACCGGCATTGTCGCCGATATTGTTCAACTGTGTAACCACATCGGGGCCAAGATCCTCCCACATGGTGCCGAACAACTGTACACCGATGGTGTTTTGCTTTAATGGATCTTCGATGCTGGAAAGTGCGGTCATGGTTTCCTGGAATGCTTTCTTTGCGGATTCACCGCCTGCCGCAAACTTTTTTGCCATTTTATCGGCATTCAAACCCAGTGATGTAAATCCCTCGGCAGTACTTTCTGACCCGTCAATTGCCTTGTTGGAAAGCTCCTTGATTGCGTCACCTACCTTGTCCAGATTCCACGCACCTGTCCATGCACCATTCTGCATAATCTGGAACATATCCTCTGCGGTAAATCCAAGCTTTGCGAACTGCACAGAATATTCGTTGATGCTGTCGATCATCTCTCCGGAATAATCCAGGCCGTTTTGTGCACCCAGGGCGATCAGATCCATGGCTTCCTCTCCGGAAATGCCAAAGCTGTTCATCATAGCCTTGGCGGCTCTGGTAGATTCGGTAAGGTCATATTGGAACTCGTCTCGGAGTACAAAGGCAGATTCCGCAAGATCCTTCAGCTGATCTCCTGAAATATCCCCGATGTTGCGGTTGATCAGGGAAATGGCATCGGCAATGTCCTGGAAATCCTCGCCGTAGTTGTCGGCGTAAATTTCCTTCATGACTCCCCGATAGTGCTCGGCGCCCTTGTCCGTGGCGTCGATACTGGCACGCAGGCTATTGACCGCCTTATCCATGTCCACCGCCGAATTCACCGCAAATGCACCGGTGGCAACGGCGGCACCGCCTACAGCAGATGCAACAGCGGCACCCGCACTGGCGGCAACACTAAGCCCTTTACCAATCCCAGATACGGCGGTTTTAAGCCCTTTGCCAACCCCAGACGCAGCAGAGGACAGCTTGCCCATCATGCCGGTGGCTTTACTGCTGCTGTCTGCCACCTGGTTGATCTGCCCGGAAGCGGATTCCGCTGAATCGGCTACCTGCTGCAGGGATTCGCCCGTTTCCACAGACTGATCCCCCAGTGCATCCAACGGGTCGGCATCGATCTTCTCCACTGCCTTCCCGGCAGACACGGCCCCGGTTTCCACATCCTCCATGGCGTCCGTGATCTTCCCCGTGCTGGTTTTGGTTTCCTTGGCTGCATGCTCCATGCTGTCCGTAATGTCCGATTCCATCTGCTCCGCCGCCTTCTTGGTGCTGGTTTTAGCATCATTCAGATCCTTTGGCAGCTTCTCCAGATTGGCTCGGACGTCAAAAATGACTTCGCCGTCATTGTTGGGCATGGTCATCACCTCGCTTTTGCCCGCAGCGCCCTTGCCAGATTGGCAAGGCTGTTCTGTATATTCCGTTCCCGTTCCTCCTGGGTGATCTCCAGGGCGTAGTATGCCTTCAGCTCCAGCAGATTGGCGATCAGCTCCCCGTTGTACTTATCCGGTGTGGGCAGCTTCCGTTGCCGGATAGACATGACCTCCCGCATTTTCGTGCGCTCGGACAGCCCCTGGAACAGGGATACAAACTGCATCCAGTGCAGCTTCTCCCGAAACAGGTCAATGCCGTAGTCCATGCGGAATGAGGAATAGATATAGCTTCCGTCCTGGAGGAAGTCAAAGGATCGGGTGCTGTGTGTGCCTTTCTTTCCGGTGCTGATGCACTGTTCAAACAATCTGTTGACCGTTTCCACAGGCGGCACCCTGCGGCCGGGAAACAGCAGGGCTGTGGCAAACCGCAGCTTCTCGTTGGTGCTGAATTCCTGTTTATGCATGATTTCAAACACGTTTAAAACGGTTTGGAACCGAAGGTCAACCGGGTAGCCGTCGATCTCATCCGGCAAAGGCCGGCGAATATCGAAGATCACAGGCCGATCCGGCGGCGCTGCCGTTTGGACAACTGCATGTTTGCGGCCATGCGCTGACGCTTTTCCAGGATCTCTGCTTCAATGGCCGGCTTCACCACATGCTGAATAAACGGCGTCACCTGCAGGAACATGTCCGTATAGTTGCCGTCGAAGTATGCCAGCATCTTCTGGGTGTTCTCCTCCCCGAAGACCAGGTCAAAGAACGCCAGGACAGCCGTGCCGTAGGCCTGCAAGCCCTCTGCGGAGCCGCCCTCTGCCTGTTCCCGGCATTCCATCAGCTGCATTTCTGTTGCCCGGTACTTCTGCGACAGCCGGTCTGCATCGATATCCACATCAATGGTCAGCACCACCTGGTTATCCTCACCCAGAAACTCCATCTGCTCTGTGATTCTGCTTGATTTCTTGATCTGATATGCCATATAAACCTCCTAAATAAAAAGCGGCACAGAGCTGCTCCGTGCCGCTGTATGGCGGATTACGAATTGTATGTGACGATCACCGTATACGTCCTGGTGAAGCTCTCATTGGTGACAGTGATCTTCACGGTGTTCTTGCCGGATACCCATGTGGCATCGCCACCGCTGGTCACAGACGCACTGCCGTTGACGATGGCAACCGTTGCATTGCTGTCCTGCGCCGCTGCGGTGATGCTGTCACTGGAACTGGTAGCAGTGGTTGTATACTGCAGCACATCCGGGTCAAATGCCGGCGTCAGGCTCAGTGATCCGATCTGCAGGCTGGCAAGCCGGGTGTCGATGATGGCAGGCTTGCCGTTGAAATGCACCTCCACGCTGACGGCTGTGGAGCTGTTTGCCGCACCGCCGCTGCGAGTGACCTTCGCCAGCGTTACAGGGCAGGAAATGACGCTGCCGTCCGGGCAGATCAACCGGGCATCCGTCTTGCGTGCCTTGCCCCAGTTGTAATACACGGCATCCGAGAAAATGTAGTCCTGCGCCGGGTCCCCGGTATAGCGCTTACCGGTCAGCGTCAGGATCAGCTGACCGCCGGTCACCTCACTGGATCCGTAGCCGCCGTCTCCCAGGTAGGAGGACTGCTCCACTACCTCGTTGAGCGCTTCCGCAATGTTGTCAAATCCTTTTTTGACGTCCGCATAGGTCCCGGTTTCCGCCTCCGGCGTGGTGTTGATCTGCAGGACGTAATCATAGTTCAGTACAATTTCAGGCATTGATAAATCCCTCCTTGGAAATAAAGCGGACGGAGATGATACAGGAATAAATCCAGTAATCTCCGTCCTTGGCAATGTAATTCGTTTGTGTGGATGTGTTCGCCGCATACATCTGCCAGCAATCGCCGGCAGGCAGCGTGCGGGTTTGCGTCAGCCTCCTGACCGCTGTATCCAGTGCCTGGATGCATGCAGCCTGGTCTGTGTGCTTGGACAGGATCAGCAGGGACAGGGTACCGTCCGTAGCACCCGTCAGATCCCGGATTCCGGCGCTGGAAGGAGCAAGCTCCATGGCAGTGCTGTTACCCGTGTCCAGCCGTCCCACCGGGATACCCAGAAAATCGGACAACGCCTCCAGCATGCTTCGCATCATTTCTGCATCGCTCCTTTCAGTGCCGCCTCGTAGACTGCCTTCCAGTCCTCTTTGTGCTGGGCGGCAGCAGCCTGTGCCCACAGCTTCCTGCCCCGTCCGGCAAACCGGAACTCCCGATTGCTCTTGACCTTCTTGACCCCCTTCCGGGAATACAGCTGGTCACCAATGGGGAAGCACGCCTTTCCGGTTTTCGGATCCACCATGATGATGCCATAATACAAATGCCGGGCGTAGGGCGTTTTCCAGACGAGGTGTCCTTTTTCCAGATCACTGTTGGTCAGACTGCTGTTGATCAGTCCGGATTGATCCTTCGGGCAGTACACGTTGCAATCCTTCAGCGCCTGCTGGGACATGGCATGGGTGGCTGCTTCGTTGGCCTTTTCTGCCTTCGCCAGAATCGTGGATACATTGATGTTGATCTCTGCCATCAGCTCAGCCCCAATTCATAATGGTGCAGCCGGGCATCGTCATACACCGGCTCTACCGTTTCAATACGGTACACAGCGCCGGCAAAGGTGATCCGCTGTCCCACAGCAAACTGCACGGATGCAGGACGGCTGTTGCGGCAGTCAAAAAACAGGGTCGCTGCCAGGTTGATCTGCCGGTTGTCCTTGGTGGTCACAAGTCTTGTGGACGGATCTATGCGGACATGCTGCAAAACCGCAGCGGTTTGCAGGGCTTCGGACTGGAATGCAGTGACCGTTACGTCTGACAGCGTTGCAGTATGGATCAGCAGCCGCTTTGGGATGGGTTTTACCACAGCATACACCCCCTGTACAGCAGACCGGTGGGGATCAGGTACTGGTATGCAAGACTGCAAAGCATGCTGCCCACTGCACTGCCGGACGCACCGGACTGATAGCTGAATTTTCCGATTGTAGCAGAAACGACGCTCCCCGCATCTGCCATGCAGGAAACGCCGCCCTGTGCTTCAATATAGTCCGCCTGTGCGCAGACGGCCTTTTTCACGTTCTCTGCGACCATATCCGGCACAGTATGCACCGTATAGCCGCTCATGGTAATGGCAATGTTCACAGCGTCAGCAGCACGGCTGAGGAGGATCCGCAGTTCCTCCTCAGAGCCGTCAAAGCTGCCGTGCCAGCTGTCCTTGTAGTATGCCGGATCCACCATAGCTTACGCCTTGATGTCTGCCGCTGTCAGGGTCACATAGCCCACCTTGACGCAGCCATTGCTGTCAAACTCTGCGACCTCGATCACGTCTCCTGCCTTGCAGCCGCTTACCACCTTTGCGGTACCGGAGGTCAGCGCCGTGCCTGCATAGGCGGAAGAAGCCGTGCCGTATGCCACCCGGGATACAGGATTCAGCTTGTACGCCAGGGTGTTGCTGTCAGATGCGGTAACGGTGATCTTGGTGTCGCCTGCAGCGGAAGTCCCTGCAGCAACGGTAACCGCTACGCTGCCGGGTGCGTATACTGCCCGGATGGCAACGCTGCGCAGCACCTTATGACCGTAGACCATACGTCCCTGTACGGCGGATGCGCCCACATACTTGCCGGAACCGCTCAGATCCTGGATGTGTACCGGCACGGAAAATTCCTCCGCACGGGTCGCAAATCTGGGATGCCCGGCAATCATGGCAAGGCCGGCAGTGTCATCGTTCCACTCGATCACGTTGAACCCGGCGATCTTGCCCACAACGCCGCTCTGCACCACTGCATCGCCCAGGCTGGATGCCTTGATGAACTCATCGCAGGTCAGGATCATGGCGAAGGTGTCCGGGGTGACCAGCAGATACCGCTTACCATCGTCCGGGATATTCTGCTTGGACATCTGGGTGCGGATATCCACAATGGCTGCGTAGATGTTTGCCTTGCTGAGTGCGCCCACCCCCACGCTGGTGGCACCGGCAAGCAGTACGGTTGCACCGTCCACATCCTCCTGCCGTGCCAGGGCATAGCCTGCGCTGTCCAGTCGGTCAGCCACCAGATTGTCCGGCACCGTCTGGGCGTCAAAGCCGTCAATGATCTCATTGACCGCCTTATCCTTATTGATGGTGAATGTTTCATAAGTAGTGCTGCCGGTGCCGGCGGTGATGCCGTTCGCCTTGTCATAGTCGGACACCTGCACCTCTGTGTCCCGAACCGGGATCTTGACGGAGCCTGCCTTGGGGCTGCCCTCGTAGTCTGTGTTGAATACCACGCCGTTTTTCAGCTTGTTCTCCTTGCGGATTTTCGCCAGGACCAGGGAAGAATAACGCTCCTGCGCATTGTGTGCCATATCAGTTTACCTCCTGTTACTTGATTTTCAGATCTGGATTTTTTGCGTAGAATGCCGCTTCCACGCCGGAAAGATTGTCCGTGCCGCCGCTGCCGGTGTGTACGCCTGTGGTCACGCCTGCGCCGAACTGGGGATACTTCTGCACGATGGATTCGATCGCCTGCTCTGCGGTGACGGAATCGGAGATCTTGGTGCGTGCCAGTGCAATCACGTCATCCAGTGCTTCGGGCGCAACGCCCTTGGACAGTGCAGACAGCTTCAGCTCAGCGGCAGCAGCCTTTGCTTCTGCGGCAAGCCGTGCCTTTTCCGCCTTGCTGATGGCAGCGGCCTGCTTCTCTGCGTCCGATCTCTGGGATTCCTGCCACTTGCGAAATGCCGCCAGCTCCTCCGGGGTGGGTGCGTCGGGCTTTGCGGCAGGCTCCTGTGCCTGTGCAGCACCAGGGGCAGATGTGGGATCACCTCCGCCGGTATTCGCCCCGGCAGGCTCCGTTGTGGTGGATTCGGTAGGCTCCTGCGCCTGTGTGGTGGGTTCTGCCATGGTTTTACCTCCGTTTAAAGCCCGTCGGCTATAAATTAGCGGCCGCAGTTTTACGCCTTAAGTCCGCTTTGGGGCATAAAAATAGCGCCTTGCACGAATGCAAAACGCTGTTTTTAGGGCAGAAGAAAACCGCCTTTAAGCAAGGCGGTTTACGTTTTTATTTTCTCTCGCTTTCAAAGTGGAAAAACGGTTTTATGTCATGCTCGGCAAGGTGTTCGTTGATAACTTTAGCCTTATCAACGATGTCTTTCGGAGTGTCTGCACGGAATGTGCGGATTTTGCCCTTTATCATATACTTGTGCCATTCATAAGGATAGTCTATCAGCATAAAATCATCAACCCCTTCCTAACAAAATATTTACGATTTTCTTTGCTGTTGACCTTGGCTTACCGTTCAGATATTCTGCAATACCTTCGGAAATAAATTCGTCAATATCGTCAGTTTCGTCAATGCCGTAAACGGAAAGTATCTTTGCTTTTTCCTTGATTATATCACGCTCAGGGAGCTTCGTCAAGTCATCGAGTATACTTTTCCGAAAGTCAGTGATCATTTTCAGCTTCTCAGCATAGTTGCTGTCACTTGCGGACAACTGCTCCTGAATAGCATGCCCAAGTTCGTGACGATAAGCGTGCAGCGGAGAATCAGTTGACCAAACGCCTTTTTTCTTCATCTCTTTTGCCACCTTGGACATGAACGCTTTACCGTCTTTTCCACCGGCACCAAATATCGTCACAACTCCGCTTGTAGGAGTGAAACTGCCATAAAAGCCATCGTTATGATATGAGCAGATCGCAGAAATGGAGGGATGCACCAAACGGGCAGTAAAATTCAGTGTGGACATCGCCGTGGAAAAGCTCAAAAAGTTTTTCAAAATTTTTGAGTTCAGACTACACAAATAGCCTTTAAGTGAGGAAACAGGTGGAGAGGTACGAAAACTCTCTGCCTGTTTTCCTTTTTGGCAAACGGGTGTGATCCTTGACAACCGAATACCCATTCATCAAGCACATTCCTATTGCCATTGCGAAAGCATGAGCCACATTAGCGACTGCGCCACGATCTGCATTGCAGGGAGCGATATACAGTCGGCTATCACGGGCGGGTGGCTCCCGCCCCGGCGACGACAGGCAATAGGGCTAACGATACTCCCGTCCAGCCACAGTCCGAGCGTGATAAGCGGTATTTCGACCGTGAAGCCGTCGCAGGCAATGGGGGCGGTTGCGAGAGAACCTCGTGAGGGTGAAATCCCCGTGGAGCCGACAGCTATCGGCCGCTTGATGACTTCCCAATAGAAAATCGGGGTGTCGAGGACAAATAGATTTTCTTCAAAATACCATGGTCAAGCGGCTGGACGGGTCTGACAAAACGGAGAATGTTATATCTCTCACCGACCTTAATTCTGTTCTGCCGCTTGACCTCTACATAGGCGGAAACGCCTAAATACACAAAGGAGGTCATCACAGAATGAACCACACATATTTGCGCGGCGATATGTATTACGCCGATCTGGGCCGGGGCATCGGTTCTGAGCAGGAGGGCTATCGCCCCGTCGTGATTATTCAGAACAATGTCGGGAACAAACACAGCCCCACGGTCATTATTGCTTTCATCACGAGCAAAACCGGCGTGAAAGCCAAACTTCTCACCCACTACTACATTGACGCCGAGGACGGCTTGGAGCTGCTTTCTATCGTCCTGCTGGAACAGCTGCGTACCGTCGATAAGCGCCGCTTGGGCGACTTCATCGGGCATCTGTCCGAAAAGCACATTTGAGGCATCAACCATGCGCTGGCGGTCAGCATCGGTCTGATCGAAAGCGTCCCGAAAAAACTGATCCTCTGCCTTTGCAGCACCTGCGCCGATAATTTCTACGGCACGGGTGCTTATTATTTGCGCAGGATCGACCCGCGCCAAGCGGCAAAAGACACCTGCAACTACTGCAATCAGCGGAAAGGGTATGACCATGAGCTTGTGCCGAAAAGACGGTAAGGAGGCGGCCTATGGAATCACAGACAGCCTACAAGCTGCTATTTACGGATTATCCCGATGTAGTCAATGTTGAGCAGATGTGTGAAATGCTCGGCGGCATCTGCGATAAAACTGCCTATCGGCTTTTGAAGTCCGGCAAGATCAAGAGCTTTATTGTCGGTCGCCGCTATCGAATCCCGAAGCTCAATATTTTGAAATACTTGGAGCTTGTAGATAAATCCAGTGCGTGAAACCGCATTTGCACATTTGGCCGATGTGCTTCCATCTGCTACAATATTGGTGTCAATGGCAGATGGATCAGCGCTGTACCAATCAAAGGAGGTTTCATTATTATGGTCACAGGACATCTGAGAGAGAAAAACGGGTACTACCATATGGCAAACCTTTTGAATCAGTCTATGTTCCTGCTCGGAATTCCCGGCTCGGGTAAATCGTTCTTTGCAAAGCTGCTGATTATTTTCCTTGCCCTTGCCACCAACGACGATATTATCATCTGTGACCCGGAGGGCGAATACACGCCGCTTATACAGGCTATCGGGAAACAAAACGCTTCTGTCATTCGGATTGCCGCCGGTGGCCGTGACCGTATCAATGCAATGGATATGGTTGAGGGGTACGGCGATAACAACCCGATTGTGGATAAGGCGCAGTTTATTATGTCGTTGATCGAACAGATTGACCCAAGCGGCGTAGGCGCTCACCACAAGTCTATTATCGACCGCTGCACCGACGCCGTTTACAAGGAGCAGGCGCAGACCTGCAAAGTGCCTACCCTTTGTACCTTGCGTGAAAAACTGCTGGAACAGCCCGAACAGGAAGCGCACGATCTGGCGCTTGCTTTGGAGCTTTTCACTTCCGGCTCTCTGGATGTATTCGCCCACGAAACCAATGTTGACACTTCCAGCCGCATTATCTCGTATGATATTCACGACCTCGGCGCACAGCTAAAACCCGCCGGACTTCTCACCATTACCGACGCTATGCTCAACCGAGTTACGACCAACTGGAAAAAGGGCAAGCGAACCCACCTGTTTATAGACGAATTCCATGTTGTTTATGAGAATGAGTTTAGCGCCAATTTCTTTAATTCGGCGTGGCGGCAGTTTAGAAAAAGGAATACCCACCCCTGCGCTATCACGCAGAATGTAGAGTATCTTTTGGATTCCGTGCAGGCAAGCACAATGCTTTCCAACTCGGAATTTGTGGTGATGTTAAATCAAGCGGCTTCGGATCGCACCAAACTCTCTGATGTAGTATAATAAAACTTGACACAATCCCGCCACCAAAATATAATAGAAG
>ENA-ORMN01003802-ORMN01003802.1-human-gut-metagenome-genome-assembly--contig:-NODE-3802-length-11490-cov-2.530652_pt1 | contig 11490 bp, 10 predicted proteins | sample MGYA00242102_ERZ508993 | MGnify/ENA primary metagenome ERZ508993 (study PRJEB26280, sample SAMEA2338770) | human gut metagenome | biome: human gut; feature: human-associated habitat; material: faeces... | reverse complement strand
GAAGTATAATTTACAAGGGCTGAATAGCGCAAAATTAAAAATAGAGTTAGTACCGGTGCGGAAAGTAGAAGAAGCATTCAGAGCACTATTCGGATGATTTTTATCTCTAAAGACAAAGAACTATGATACAAGAATACCAACTCCGTGTATTGCCCGAAATAGCGGCAAACGAACAACGCCTGAAAGAATATCTCGTTTTGGAAAAAGGATTAAATTTACAGGCTATTACCGCAACACGTATACTGAAGCGGAGTAGCGATGCACGCCAACGAACCATCTTCGTTAATCTTAGCGTACGTGCTTACATCAATGAACTGCCGAAAGAAAACGAATACCAACCTATTATATATAATAATGTGGAAAGAAAACCACAAGTCATAATAGTAGGTGCCGGTCCCGGAGGACTGTTTGCCGCATTGCGGCTTATCGAACTTGGCCTGCGTCCTGTCATCGTGGAGCGGGGTAAGAATGTGCGTGACCGTAAAAAAGACCTTGCCCTGATCGGACGAGAACAAACCGTGAACCCGGAATCCAACTACAGTTTCGGAGAAGGTGGCGCCGGAGCCTATTCAGACGGAAAGCTTTATACCCGCAGCAAAAAGCGCGGAAATGTGGACAAGATACTGAACGTATTCTGCCAACATGGCGCCTCAACTGCCATACTCGTAGACGCCCATCCACATATAGGTACAGATAAATTGCCGCGTGTCATTGAAAACATGCGGAATACAATCATCGAATGTGGCGGAGAGGTACACTTCGAGACCCGTATGGATGCTTTGATCATTGAAGGCAACGAAGTGAAAGGCATCGAAACCAATACCGGAAAAACCATCCTTGGCCCCGTTGTCCTGGCAACCGGCCATTCTGCCAGAGACGTTTATCGCTGGTTGGCCACCAACCAAGTAGAGATTGAAGCCAAAGGGATTGCCGTGGGGGTCCGTTTGGAACATCCCGCCGATCTGATAGACCGGATACAATATCACAATCGCAACGGACGGGGCAAATACCTGCCTGCCGCTGAATACAGTTTCGTAAACCAAGTAGACGGACGAGGTGTATACAGCTTCTGTATGTGTCCGGGTGGTTTCGTAGTTCCTGCCGCCAGCGGTCCACAGCAAATTGTAGTCAACGGCATGAGTCCCAGTAGCCGCGGTTCCCGTTGGAGTAACTCAGGAATGGTAGTGGAACTCCGTCCGGAAGACTTAAATGACCAAGAATTAAAAATTGACAACAAGGAATTAACTATGCCGCATGAAAGCACAGTACATTCCCAATCTTCCATTCTCAATGCCCAATTAAACATGATGTTCTTCCAGGAGGCCCTGGAACGTCTTTGTTGGCAGCAAGGCAATATGAAACAAACGGCACCCGCACAACGAATGACTGATTTCACCCAAAAAAAACTTAGTTACGATCTCCCTGAGAGTTCATACGCACCGGGGCTGGTTTCTTCTCCCTTGCACTTCTGGATGCCGTCATTCATAGCTAACCGGTTAAGTAAAGGTTTCCAGCAATTCGGAAAGTACAGTCACGGTTTTCTGACAAACGAGGCAATCCTGATAGGAGTAGAGACAAGGACTTCCGCCCCAGTCCGCATACTGCGAGATAAAGAAACCTTGCAACACATCCGGCTGAAAGGCCTGTTCCCTTGTGGAGAGGGAGCAGGATACGCCGGAGGTATTGTATCAGCAGGTATCGATGGAGAACGATGTGCGGAAGCTGTTAAAGCTTACATGATTTAGAACTCTTTCTTTAATAGTACGCACCACGCCTTAATACGTCTATCAGTCATCTTCGACTGGTTCTCGATATCAATCACCAGTCCGCACCATTTGCCGTCGCGCAGAGCCCTGGACTGATTGAAAGAATAATCATCCGTAGGAGTAAAGCCTACGAGAACAGCCCCCGCTTTCTCGAAGGCTTCTCCCAAGATACCTAAACCATCAGCAAAATTATCGGGATAATTCACCTGATCGCCCAATCCGAACAGAGCGTCCTTCTTTCCTTTCAAGTCCAGCGCCTCCAGTTCGGGTATCAACTCGTCCCAATAAGTCGGCAATTCACCGTCAAACCAAGTAGATACACCGATTATCAAGTCTTCATACGCTTCGAAGTCGTTTCCCCACGCTTTCTCTACCGGAATTATATCCATATTCTCCGCACCGAACGTCTCGCGGATTTTTTTCGCTATCTGTGAAGTTTTCACGGCATTAGCCGAATAAAACAATCCTATCTTCTTCATACTGTTTACTTTTTTATAGTTATTAGAATTCCAATAACTTTTTAGCAGCTTCATAAATCTTGTCTCCATCCGGCAGAATGGCACGTTCCAATACCGGGTGGAAACCCACCGGGGTAAAGGTAGCCCCAACCCGCTGAACCGGCGCATCCAGATACTTGAACAAATCGGAACCGATACTTGCAGCAATCTCGCCGCCAAAACCGGCAAACACCTTATCCTCGTGTACCACCAACGCCTTACTTGTCTTTTTCACCGACTCGTAAATTGTCTCCTTATCCAGCGGTATCAAAGAACGTATATCGATGACTTCCACACTCCATCCGCCCTCTTTCTCCAAGCGTTCCGCCACATTCAGGCAGAAATGGGTAGTATTACCATAAGTAATGATACTCAAGTCGGAACCTTCCCGGCGGATGCGTGCCTTTCCAAAGGGAACTTCAAAGTCTTCGGGAACGACGGTTGCCGCATCTACCGAGTTATACAATGCCTTCGGCTCAAGGAACAAAGTAAATCCACGCGAGCGCATACTTGTACGTAACAATCCCGCGGCATCATCGGCAAAAGACGGACACACAATCCTTGCACCGGGCAAAGTGGCCAAAGCTCCCTCGATATTTTGCGAGTGATACAAACCGCCACCGATATACCCACCGGAAGCCAGGCGCAAAGTCACATTCGGAACGAACTTACCATTACTGCGCCAATACTCATGCGTACACTCCACATATTGCTCCACAGCAGGCCAAAAGTAATCGGCAAACTCCGCGCCCTCTATCACTACACGTATTTTGGGGTCGTAACGGCTCATGCCGTTTGCTGTTCCCACGATATAATCCTCAGCGATAGGCGCACTGAACACACGGGCTTCCCCAAACTCCTGTTGCATGCCTTTCGTCACATTGAACACGCCCCCCTTATCCTTATTGGCAACATCCTGCCCCCAGATAAAGGTATCCGGATTATGACGGAACTCCGCTTTCAACGTCTCATTGATAGCGTTCACCAAGAACTTCTTCTCACCCTCCGTCTCGTTGTGCGTTCCATCCTTATACTTCCTGGGCTCATACGGTTCGGGAAGTACATAGTCAAAAATGGTTTTCGGGTCAGGATCCTGCGCAGCAAGCGCTTTACGGTTTGCAGCAGACAAGTCTTTTCTGGCTTTTTCTTCTATCGTTTTCAATTCCTCTTCAGTAAGACGTTTGTAGCGCAACAACATCCGGCGAAACTTCATCAATGGATCAGCTGCCTTCACGTATGCCAATTCTCCCTCATCCCGGTACAAGGTATGTTTGTCCGAATTAGAGTGCGAACCGATACGGACACAGTTGGCATGTACAATGACCGGATTGCGATTGAGCAACGCATACTCTTTGGCTTCTGTCATGGCATTCATCGAATCGAACACATCCTTGCCGTTGCAGTGAATGATTTTCAAATTCTTGAAGCCCGAGAAATTGTCGGCAACCTTACGTGCAGCCGTCTGATCTTTCTTCGGGACAGAAATGCCGTAACCATTATCTTGCCAGACAAAGATTACCGGTAGTCGTTCCAGACTGGCACCATTGACCGCTTCATACACAAATCCTTCGGAAGAAGCCGACTCGCCGTGCGAAGTAATAACCACCCCCTTGTGACCATAGTAAACCATGGCACGTGCCACACCGGCCGCATGCAGATCGTGTGTCCCCGTAGCCGAAGATATGTTCTCGATATGCCATTCGGGTTTCGCAAAATGATTGGACATATGCCGTCCACCACTACCTGGGTCAGTAGCCTTAGAAATACCGTTCAATATCAGTTCTTCCGCAGTCATTCCGGCAGAAAGAGCCGTCAGCATATCACGGTAATAAGGGAAGAGGAAATCTTCTCCTTTAGTAAATATCTGCCCCATAGCCAGCTGGATACCATCGTGTCCGGCATAAGGAGCATGATAAGACCAGCCCAGGGATTGTAACAAATAAGATGGGGCCTTTTCGTCCAGTGCACGCCCCAAAGTCATCAGGTAATACCACTTCTTCAGGGTTTCCACATCCGTGGTCTTTATATCATATTTCTTCATGATGTGATTGTTTTAATGTTTATTCTTTCCAGTTTTCAAGGTACTCTTTAATGAAGTAGAGGAATTTTCCTCCCAACGAACCATCCACCACCCGGTGGTCGTAAGACAAAGACAGATACATCTTGTGGCGGATAGCTATCACATCCCCCTCGGGAGTCTCGATAACCGCCGGTTTTTTCTCAATCACCCCTACTCCCAAAATCGCCACTTGCGGCTGGTTGATGATAGGCGTACCGAACAAAGACTTGAACGTACCGAAGTTGGTGATCGTAAACGTACCTCCGGAGATATCGTCCGGCATCAATTTGTTGATACGGGCTTTGCCGGCAAGCCCGTCAATGGAGATTGCCAATCCGTTCAGGTTCAGCCGGTCTGCATCATGTACCACCGGAACTATCAGGTTACCGTCATTCTGCGTCACGGCAATACCGATGTTGACATGCTTTTTATAAAGGATATTATACCCTTCTACCGACACATTCACCTGCGGATAAGCAACCAGCGCTTTCGCCGTAGCTTCGGTGATGGCAGGCATGTAGGTCAGCTTCACCCCTTCGCGTTTCCGGAAAGCTTCTTTATGCTCTTCGCGCCATTTCACCAGTCTGGTCATATCCACCTCAACCAGCGTAGTAACGTGTGGAGAGGTATGTTTGGACATCACCATGTGGTCGGCAATCATCCGGCGAACACGATCCATTTCTTTCACCTCTACCCACGGATCATTAGGAGCTACGGGACTTTGCTGTGCAGCAGATGATGATACGGTTTCTGAAACAGATTGAGGAGCAGATTGCGGTTTCGAAGCAGAAGCACCGGCAGTACCTTGCTGTTTTTGCACGATATACCGTTTGATGTCTTTCTTGCTCAACCGCCCCTGATATCCCGTTCCGGGAACAGTATCCAGTTCTTCTTTCTGAATTTTTGCCTCGCGAGCCAACTGAAGGACAACAGGAGAATACCAGCGTTCATCATCAGACTTCACAGCCTTAGCCACCGGTTGCCCGGAAACAGAAGCGGAAACGGATCCAACAGCAGATGTAGATGTAACCGTATCCGCAGCAGATACCCCGGCAGATACTTCTTCCGCAATTTCCTCTTCTTCCCCGCCAATATCCACCACAGCAACCACCGTACCGACAGCTACCGTATCACCTTCCTTAAACAGGATTTCCACCATCTTTCCAGCTACCGGGGACGGTATCTCGGCGCTGACTTTGGCAGTATTTACTTCAAACAGCACATCATCTTCCTTGATGACGTCCACGTCACCTTTAGGACCCGTACCGGCTCGATTCTGCACCCCAACCTGGTTCACGCCGTCCAGGGTGTAACGATTAAGCTCATGCCCGGTCAGACGATCGGCATCGTCGGCGAGTCCGGTTGCGGTAAGTCCACCACCGCCAACGTCATGTGCGGCCTGCAGGCCCCCACGAGCGGCAAGGTCTACTTTAAGGGCAAGGACGTTACCAAACGTACCGCCGAGGACCGTCGCCACATGGGTCGCGTCATCTCGGTCGTGTTCCAGAACCCGGCCACGGCGCTCAACCCCCGCATGGTCGTTCGCGAGCAGCTGCTCGACCCCATGCGCGTCCACAACCTGGGTACCGAGGCCGAGCAGGAGAAGCGCGTCAAGGAACTCTTGGAGCTCACCGGTCTGCCCAGCTCCGCTGCCGAGGTTCTTCCCGGCCAGCTTTCGGGCGGCCAGCGTCAGCGCGTCGCAATTGCCCGTGCCCTGTCGCTGAACCCCGATGCCATCATCGCCGACGAGCCCACCTCGGCTCTGGACGTTTCAGTCCGCGCGCAGATTCTGAATCTGCTGACCGACCTTAAGAAGGAGCTCGGCCTGGCCATGGTGTTCATCAGCCATGACATCCAGACGGTCCGCTATATCTCTGACGACATCATCGTTATGAATGGCGGCAAGATCGTCGAGCAGGGCGAGGCCAAGCAGGTCTTCCAGCACCCCCAGGACCCCTACACCAAGATGCTGCTCGGCGCTGCGCCGTCGCTGCTGCATCCCAAGCTCGGCGAGTAGCCTCGCTTTCCCTCCCGTGCGCCCGGTTCCCTTGCCGGGCGCACCTCCGTTGCGATTTCGAAAGGTTGGGTTCACGAGCCATGCCAAGTGCTCAGGAGCTACAACATCAATTTGGTGAATATCGAGGCGCCATGCCCCGTCCATCAGATTTCGATCTCTTTTGGAAGGATCGCATGGCCGAGGCCGACGCCGTCGGGCTTGACTATGCGATCGAGACGGCATCGGTCGCCGATGCCGCGACCTGCCAGCTTTTCGACCTCTGGTATACCGGCATGTGTGGCGCGCGCCTGCATGCCAAGTACCTTAAACCCGTCTCGGACGAGCCCGTGCCATTGGTACTTCAGTTCCATGGGTATCCGGGTGCAAGCCGCAGCTGGTTTGAGCAGGCGTCGTTTGCGGGCATGGGCATGGCACTCATCGCCCTCGACTGCCCCGGCCAAGGAGGTCCCTCCGAGGACATTGGTGGATTTGAGGGCACAACGGTTGCCGGTCATATTGTCGCCGGTATCGACGGCGACCCGGCCAACCTCTACTATGTCCGCTTGCACCAAGATATTCGCATCCTGTGCCGCATCGTTCGCGAGCTCGAGGGCATCGATCTTGCGCGTGTGTTTGTGAACGGCGCGTCGCAGGGCGGCGGTTTGGGCATTGCGACCTGTGCGCTTAACAGCGAGCTTATCAATCGTGCCGCCATCCTCTATCCCTTCCTGTCAGATTTCCGCCTGGTCTGGGATTTGGATGCCGACGACATTGCCTACGAGGGCCTGCGCTATTGGTCTCGCTGGTTTGACGAGGACTCGACTCGTATTGACGAAGCCTATGCCAAGCTGGCGTACTTCGATTCCAAGAACTTTGCCCCTATGGTCAAATGCCCCGTGCTGTTTGGCACTGGCACAGCCGATATCGTCTGTCCGCCAGCGACGCAGTTTGCGGTCTATAACAACCTGACCTGTGAAAAGCGTCATGAGTTCTTTGAAGGCTTTGGCCACGAGGAGATTCAGGATTTTGACGATTTGATCATTCCGTTTTTCTGCAAGGGAGGGGAGGCTCATGTCTAAGTGCGAGAGCAATGTTGACGAGCTGATTGTCCCCGGGCTCGTGGGAATTCCTGGAACGGTTTCGTCAAGGCTCGCAGAATATCGGGACTGGCGCGGTGATGTCCAAGCAGATGTTTCTGATTTAGAGACATGCGCTTCGAATCTTGAGATTCAAGGCCTGGCCATTACGGCGATTGACTTTGTTAACCCCTGCGCCCGTTACTCGGAGGTCTCCTTTGAGCTCGGTGACGATGCGATTCACGCTCGTTTGATCGAGCCTGTCGGTCATGCCCGAGTATCTGAGCGCGTGCCGTTGTGCCTGATGTTCCACGACATCGATCGGCCTGTGCGCGGCTGGCATCACATGACGAGATTTGCCGCCATGGGGTATGCCGTCCTCGCGCTGGATGACGATGTTGCTGGTGCGGACGACCTGCAGCAGGGGATTACCTCGCCTGCGTTTGTCGAACGCGTCCGTTGGGGCTGCGCGTTGGCGAAGGTCGCGCGCAATCTTGATGGCGTGGACCCCGACCGCATCTTTGCATGGGGCGAGGGCCTTGGCGGTGGAATCGCGCTGGCGGTTTCTGCTCTGGACGAGCGGGGCCTTGCCTGCACGGCGGTTGCCAATCCGCTTCCTGGCGGCCTCGAGGCGCTGTCGTCTCGGGTGCGCGGATCGGTGCTTATGGGCACATCGCTTGTGGATACCGTGAGCGATCCCAAGGGCCAGTTTGCCGTATTCAACGGTCTTGAGTGTGACCGGAGACATATCATCTATGCAAAATACGCTCACGAGCGCATCAATGCGTTCGAAAATGAAGTCGTCGACTTTTTTAACCAAACGTTCTACCCGTGTTCTTTGGCCTAGACGGCCTGGACACTGCCAACAAGAGTGGGTGGCATAGGGCCGCTCGCCAGACAACTAAGGAGATTCTTGTGGCAACTCAGAAATTCACCGGCGTTATCCCTCCCGTCGTTGTTCCCGATACCGAAGACCACCAGCTCGACGTTGCCTCCTTTGAGCGCAGCATCAACCGCATGATCGATGCCGGCGTCGATGGCCTGTTCTTCCTGGGCTCCTCGGGCGAGGTCGTCTTCTCCACCGACGAGCGTCGTCGTCAGATCATCGCCGAGGCCGTGCGCATCGTCGATCACCGCGTGCCTGTTCTGGTCGGCATCATCGACACCGAGACCGAGCGCATGATCGAGCACGGCAAGGTCGCCCAGGAGCTGGGCGCCGATGCCCTCGTCGCCACCTGCCCGTTCTATGCCCTGCAGGGCATGACCGAGGTCGAGGAGCACTTCCGCATCCTGCACGAGGAACTCGACCTGCCCATCTTCGCCTACGACATCCCCGTGTGCGTCCACACCAAGCTCCCCTGGAAGCTCCTTGCCAAGCTCGGCGCCGAGGGCGTTCTGGCCGGCGTCAAGGATTCCTCGGGCGATGACATCTCGTTCCGCTACCTCGTTCAGGAGAATGAGAAGAACGGCCATCCGATGAGCATCCTCACCGGTCACGAGGTTGTTGTCGACGGTGCTTACCTCGGTGGCGCCGACGGTTCCGTCCCGGGTCTCGCCAACGTTGAGCCCGAGGGCTACGTGCGCCAGTGGAAGGCCGCTCAGGCCGGTGACTGGGCTACCGTCAAGGCCGAGCAGGATCGCCTCAATGAGATTTCGCACATCTGGGATGTCACCTCGGGCGTCCAGGGCTATGCCGGTGGCGTCGGCGCCTTCAAGACCGCTATGAACCTCATGGGTATCTTCGACAGCCCGACCATGCCGCGCCCGGTGAAGGCCATGACCGGCGAGAACGTCGAGGCGATTAAGAAGGTCCTCCAGGACAACGGTCTCCTGTAAAGCCTCCCCAGGCACCCGATCTTGGGGCTCAAGTGGTCGGGCGTGACCCATTAGGTCAACGCCCGACCACTTTCACCCCAACCTCGGGCACCTGGGAAACCTTTACAAAGTTGCGGCGATAACACCGCCTTCATTTCCTGTAGTTGTTTATATCTCCTAAGGAGAGCGACATGGAGAACAAGTACGTCTGCTCTGTCGATATCGGCGGAACTAAGATCGCGACTGCCATCATGGAGTACCCGGCTGACGGTAGTGTGCCCCATCCCGTTTTTGAGGCCGAGGTTCCTACCGAGGCCCAGGAGGGCGGCGAGGCCGTCTTCCAGCGTATCGAGGCGTCCATCAAGGCTGCTCTCGAGGCGAATCCCGATGTCGAGGTCCTTGGCGTCGGTATCGGTGCTGCCGGCGTCGTCGATCCCAAGACGGGCGCCATCGCGTATGCCAATGAGATCATGCCCGGCTGGTCCGGCGTTCAGTTGGGGCCGCGTCTGCGCGAGGACCTCGGTCTTCCCGTTGCCGTCGTAGGCGACGTGCAGGCTCATGCCCTGGGCGAGGCCCACTGGGGCGTCGGCAAGGGCAAGTTCTCCGTCTTGTGTCTTGGCATCGGTACGGGCATCGGCGGCGCATATGTCGAGAACGGCCGCGTGATGCAGGGCTTCCATGGTGCTGCCGGTCATATGGGCCACATCGAGTGCTCGGCTGCCGCCGGCATTCCCTGCGCCTGCGGGCGTTCCGGCCATCTTGAGTCGGTTGCTTCGGGCACTTCCATTGGTCGTATGTACGATGAACGTTTTGGTCGCGTCGACCCCAGCCGTCCTTCGGTCGGTCGCGATGTGAACGACCTGTGCCGTGCGGGCGACGCAAAGGCGACCGAGGTTATCCATGACGCCGGCTTTGCGCTGGGGGCCAGCTTGGGCTCGCTCGCTAACATCCTGGACCCTGAGGTCATCGTGCTTTCGGGCGGCGTGATTCACCAAGGTCCCGATTGGCGTTCGCAGACGTGGAAGGATTCAGTGTACGAGGGCTATGCCAGCCAGGCGCTCGATCCGCTTCAGAACACACCGATCCTCATCGGTTCTCTGGAGGGCGATGCTCCGCTCATCGGTGCTGCTGAGCATCTTCTTGCCTCGTTGAAGTAAAAGTATCTGCTGTAGGAGCCTCCCGAGACAACACGCCTCGGGAGGCTGTTCTAAGAAAGGTTGCAGCCTTATGACCGTCGATCCTTTGATTCAATCCCTGAAGGGCAAGCTCGTCGTGAGCGTTCAGGCGTATATGGGCGAGCCGCTTCGTACGCCCGAGACCATGGCGCAAATGTCTCGCGCTTGCGAGCTCGGCGGCGCCGCCGCCATTCGCTGCCAGGGCCTTGCCGACATTGCCGCCATTAAGGGTCGCTGTGAGGTTCCCGTCATCGGCCTGTGGAAGGATGGGCACGAGGGCGTTTACATCACGCCGACGCTGCGTCACGCTCGCGCCTGCGTTGCTGCCGGTGCCGATATCGTGGCGATCGACGCCACCGATCGTCCGCGCCCCGATGGCAAGACGGTCGAGGATACCTTCGGCCCGATCTCCGTGCTGGTCAATAATGCGGGCGTCGCCGGTCAGGCGCTCTTTCAGGATGTGACCGACGCGCTGTGGGAGCGCTACTTCGCCGTCAATCTCAACGGCGCGCGCAACACCATTCAGGCCGTTCTGCCGCATATGCTGCACGAAAAGGCCGGCGTGATCGTCAACATTTCCTCTATCTGGGGCCAGCACGGCGCGAGCTGCGAGGTGACCTATTCCTGCACGAAGCACGCGCTCATCGGTCTCACGCGCTCACTCGCGATGGAGCTTGCTCCCAGCGGCATCCGCGTCAACTGCGTCGCCCCCGGCGTGATCGACACCGACATGGTGCAGGTGCTCGGGCCGGAGGTGCTGCATGACCTCGCCGAGCAGACGCCCCTCGGACGGCTGGGCACGCCGCAGGACATCGCCAACGCGGTAGCGTTCCTCGTCTCGGAAAAGGCATCCTTCATCACCGGGCAGGTATTGACCGTGGACGGTGCGTTTGTCGGATAACCTCAACGAATGAAAGCAAGGGAAGCGAAGCCATTTCATGGCTTCCCTTCCCTCTGCCTTCCCCGGTCACAAAAAAAAAAGCGACGGTCATAGACCGTCGCTTTCATGTTGGCGCTACCTATCTTTCCGGGCCGTTTCCAGCCAAGTATTGTGGGCAGAAGCGAGCTTAACTTCCGTGTTCGGGATGGGAACGGGTGGACCCTCG
>ENA-ORMN01003793-ORMN01003793.1-human-gut-metagenome-genome-assembly--contig:-NODE-3793-length-11511-cov-6.635126_pt1 | contig 11511 bp, 9 predicted proteins | sample MGYA00242102_ERZ508993 | MGnify/ENA primary metagenome ERZ508993 (study PRJEB26280, sample SAMEA2338770) | human gut metagenome | biome: human gut; feature: human-associated habitat; material: faeces... | reverse complement strand
GCCGGGGCTTGCCGATGAACTCCGGCTCCCGTCCGGTGGCCCGGTGCAGCATCTCGCATACGCTGCCGCAGTCCGGTACCGAGCCGTACCAGGTGGGGCACACCCAGTCCGGGTTCGTGGCCAGCCAGGTGACGCCCCGGTTCAAAAGGATGCAGGCGTCCTCCAGCTTCTGAAACGTCAGCTCCCGGTCGAAGCCGCTGAGCAGGATCTCCGCGCCGTCCTCCCGGTCACAGGTGACGGGTATCCCCGCCGCTGCCAGCTGGTCATAAAAGGACTGGGTGCCCTGCACGTAGCACCGGCGTCCCGGATACCGTCTCCGCAGCAGGTCAATGGCCGCGTCCACCGAGGTCAGGTAGTCCTCCCGCCCGGTGGCGATGCCCATGCCGTTCAGCTTTTCTATATAGCCCTCCACACCTTTGGAGGAGTTGTTGGTCAAAAACAGATACCGTCCGCCCTTCTCCCGTATGCGGGAGAGAAAGGCCGTTACCCCGTCGAACAGCCGGTCGTCCAGATAGATGGTCCCGTCCATGTCCAGCAGAAACAGCCGCTTATCCTGTAAACGTCCCAAGGAGCGCCCTCCCTTTCAGATACATACCATAAAAGACAGAATACCACACGTTTGCCGCGATGGCAACAAAAACCCCGTCACACCACCTGAAAAATAAAGAATTTCAGATAGTTCGTCTCCTCCACGCCCCACAGGATGGGGTGGTCGGCGCACTGCTGCCGCGCTTCGATCTGCCGCAGCTGCACCCCCGCGTCCCGGGCGGCGTCCCGCAGCATCTTGATGAACAGCGCCTCCGACGCGAAGTGGCTGCACGAGCACGTGGCCAGATATCCGCCCCGGGGCAGCAGCTTCATGGCCCGGTAGTTGATCTCCTTGTACCCGGTCATGGCGTTGTGTATGGTCCTGCGGCTCTTGGTGAAGGCCGGCGGGTCCAGTATGATGAAGTCGTATTTCCGCGGCTGCTCCGCCAGCTGCGGCAGCAGGTCGAACACGTTGGCGCACACACAGTCCATCACGCCGTCCAGCCCGTTTTTCCGCGCGTTCTCCGCCGCGCAGTCCACGGCGAACTGCGACACGTCCACGGCGGTCACGCGCTTCGCCCCGCCCCTGGCGGCGTTCAGGGCGAAGGAGCCGGTGTGGGTGAAGCAGTCCAGCACCTCGCGGCCGCGAACCAGCGGGGCGAGGGAGGCGCGGTTTTCCTTTTGGTCGAGGAAGAAGCCGGTCTTTTGCCCGTGGGCGACGTCCACCAGGAACTTGATGCCGTTTTCTTCCATTTCAACGGTGGTGGGGAATTCGCCGCGCAGGAAGCCCGTCTGCTGGGGCAGACCTTCCAGCTCACGCACGGGCACATCGTTGCGCTCGTAAATGCCGCGGCAGCCGGTGATGTCCATGATCGCGTCGCAGAGAATATCCTTGTAGCGGTCGATGCCCAGCGCCAGCGACTGCATCACGCAGATATCGGCGAATTTATCGACGATCAGTGCGGGCAGGAAGTCACTCTCGCCGTAGATCAGACGGCAGGAATTGAGGTCGCAGAAGTTCTTGCGGTAATCGTAGGCGCGCTGCACGCGGGCATAGAAAAAGTCCCGGTCAATCGGCTCGTCCTCGCGGGTGAGCATGCGCAGCGTGATCATGGAAGCGGGATTATAATACGCGCGGCCGAGAAACTTGCCGCGGGCGGCGTGCAGATCAACCACGTCGCCGGGCTTGGCGCTGGTTTCCACGCGGTCAATGTCGCTGCGGAAAATCCACGGGTGGCCCATTTCCACGCGACGTTCCTTGGTGGGTTTGAGATAAGCTTTCGGCATGATGTTTTTATCCTCCGGATCGGTGGGGTGCGGGCGCATCTTTCTGCCCGTTTCCCTATTATACGCCTGCAAAGCATCGCCGCACAATCATTTTATGTATATCTTCCGCATCTTTTTGGAGAAATGATAAAAGATTTGTAACTTTCCGCGGAGCAGTTGACAGGGCAGGTTGCTTCTATTATAATGTCAAAAGAAAAGCGAATAACCGGGCGGCGCACGTTCTTCCAGAATTCCTTGCGGAAAGGAAGAAACGTGGGCTTGTTTGACTATTGTTATCATGATTTTTTGCAGGGAGGCATTTTGTTCATGTCCAACACCAGCGATGTCAAGTTCTTTACCGCGGAAGGCATTAAAAAGATGGAGGAAGAGCTCGACTACCTCAGAAGTGTCAAGCGCGGCGAGGTTGCCGAGAAGATCAAGGTGGCCCGCTCCTTCGGCGACCTGTCCGAAAACGCGGAATATGATGAAGCCCGCAAGGAGCAGTCCTTTATGGAGGGCCGCATTCAGGAGCTGGAATATATCCTGTCCAACGCGCAGGTCATCCGCGAGGAGGATCTCAAGAGCGATGTGGTCAACGTCGGCTCCGTCGTCACCGTTTATAACGAGACCCGCAAAAAGGAGCAGGTTTACAGCCTCGTCGGCTCTTCCGAAACCGATCCCCTCAAGGGCAAAATTTCTCAGGATTCTCCCATCGGTGCGGCGCTGACCGGCCACCATGCGGGCGAGACCGTTCAGGTGACGGTGCCCTCCGGTGTGCTCAGCCTGCGCATCGAAAAGATCACCCGATAAACAAAGATTCAGAAAGCGAGCGGAAAGCATTATGGCAGAAAACAACCAGCAGCCGGCGGAGGAGCTGACGCAGGAACAGCTCAGCGAACAGAACCGCATCCGTCGTGAGAAGCTCAAGGCTTTGCAGGAGGCGGGCAAGGACCCCTTCCGCATCACGCACTTCGAGCGCACGCATCAGTCCCGCCAGATCGTCGAGCAGTTTGATTCCCTTGAGGGACAGGAGGTCGTCATTGCCGGCCGCATGATGTCCCGCAGAGTCATGGGCAAGGCGTCCTTTGCGCATGTGCAGGACAAGCTCGGCCAGATCCAGATCTACGTCCGCCGCGAGGACGTGGGCGAGGAAAATTACGCCGGCTTCAAAGCCTGGGACATCGGCGATATCATCGGCGTCAAGGGCACGGCCTTCCGCACCAAGACGGGCGAGGTTTCGGTTCACGCGACTGAAGTGACCCTGCTTTCCAAGTCTTTGCAGGTGCTGCCGGAGAAGTATCACGGCCTGACCAATGTCGATCAGCGCTATCGCCAGCGCTACGTCGACCTCATCACCAATCCCGAAAGCCGCGATGTTTTCACTAAGCGTTCCGCCATCATCCGTGAGATCCGCAACTTCCTCGACGGACGCGGCTTCATGGAGGTCGAAACCCCTATCCTGGTCGCCAACGCGGGCGGCGCTGCGGCGCGCCCCTTTGAGACGCACTACAACGCGCTGGACGAGGACGTCAAGCTCCGCATTTCGCTCGAGCTTTATTTAAAGCGCCTCATCGTCGGCGGTCTGGAGCGCGTCTACGAGATCGGGCGCGTGTTCCGCAATGAGGGCGTAGATACCCGCCACAACCCGGAATTCACGCTCATGGAGCTGTATCAGGCCTATACCGATTACAAGGGCATGATGGAACTGACCGAGAGTATGTTCCGCCACCTTGCCCGCAAAATCTGCGGCAGCGCGGTCATCACCTATAACGATACCGTCATCGACATGGAAAAGCCCTTCACCCGCCTGACCATGATCGAGGCCGTCAAAATGTACAGCGGTGTGGACTTTACCGACATCCGCTCCGACGAGGACGCCAAGAAGGTCGCGGACGAGCATCACGTTGAGTACGAAGCGCGCCATAAGCGCGGCGACATCATCAATCTGTTCTTTGAAAAGTATTGCGAGGAAAAGATGATCCAGCCTACCTTCATCATGGATCATCCCGTTGAAATCTCCCCGCTGACCAAGAAGAAGCCCGAGGATCCTTCTCTGGTGGAGCGCTTTGAGCTGTATATCTACGGCCGCGAGATGTGCAACGCCTATTCCGAGCTGAACGACCCGATCGATCAGCGCGAGCGTTTCCGTGCACAGGAAGAACTGTTTGCCGCGGGCGATGACGAAGCCAACCACACCGATGAGGACTTCCTCAACGCGCTGGAGATCGGCATGCCCCCGACCGGAGGCATCGGCTACGGCATCGACCGCCTGGTCATGCTGTTGACCAATGCGCAGTCCATCCGCGACGTGCTGCTCTTTCCCACAATGAAGTCGCTCGATTCCGATAAGAAGGTTTCCAAGGAAGCTTCTGCTCCTGCGGCGGCTGCTCAGGCGGCTCCGGTCGTGGAGGAAAAAATCGATTTTTCCAATGTTCAGATCGAGCCACTGTTCCAGGATCAGGTGGATTTTGACACCTTCTCCAAGAGCGATTTCCGTGCCGTGAAGGTTAAGGAATGCGAAGCCGTGAAGAAGTCCAAAAAGCTCTTAAAGTTCGTTTTGGATGACGGAACCGGCACAGATAGGGTCATTTTGAGCGGAATTCACGAGTATTATGAGCCGGAAGAGCTGGTTGGAAAGACCTGCATCGCCATTACGAACCTGCCGCCCCGTCCGATGATGGGTATTGCCTCTGAGGGTATGCTCATCTCCGCCGTGCATCACGAAAACGGCGAGGAGAAGCTGCACCTGCTGATGGTCGATCCTCACATTCCGGCAGGCGCAAAGCTCTATTGATCGACCGGAAATTGGCGGTGCTTACGCCACAACTTACGCCAATTTACTCCGAGCTTACGCCCGAAATGCGTAAAGAAAAGTTCCTGTGATTTAAGCCCGCTGATTTCGGTCAGCGGGCTTTTCAGTATTTTTTCAGCGGATGAAATTGACAAATTTTTGTACATCTGTTAAAATAAGTAAACACTACACCAAGTATTTGGATAATCCTGGCGAACAATTCTTCGGAAAGGCGGAGCGAACCGATTGGAAGATAAACGTATCACCAAAACGAAACGCAATATCAAAGCGACGCTGACAGCCATTTTGCAGGAAATGCCATTTGAGAAAATCTCCGTTGCGGAGATCTGCCGCCGCGGAGATATCAGCCGGATCACCTTTTACGCGCACTATGAGGATAAGTATGCTCTCGCCGAGGAGATATTTTCCGATCATGTGCAGGAAGCCCAAGACAAATACCACATGCTGCAGGCGGAGAATAATCCGAAAAATAACGGCTTCATCGGCTATCAGAATCTTCTGGATGCCATTTTGAGCCTGTATTACGATAACTACACCTTCTTTTCCCATACAACCTCAAGCGAAAATCCCTATCTTTTTTCTTCGTACTTTAACCGGATGAATGCCAGCGTGGATGACTATCTCCGCCGCCATACTTACCTGAAACCGCGTTTCCCGTTCCACCAGACGGCGGCGCTCATATGCAACGGCCTGTTCGGCGTTATCAACAGCTGCGTAGCGGATAACCTCTCGGAGGCGGAAACGCGCGCTTTGGTCCGCGATATATACGCCGTTCTTTTGAGCTCGGATATGTTTAAAGAATAAGTGGGGAAAGGAATACTTTCATGGCGCTGTTAACGCAAAAGGCGATCCTCTCGACCTTTGAAGAGATGCTGGAGGAAATGCCGTTTGACAAGATCACCGTATCGGCTCTCGTCCGGCGGTGCGGCGTGAGCTCCAACACCTTTTACTATCATTATCAGGATATCTACGATCTTTTGGACGTATGGATGAGCACGCGGCTCGGCATGCTGAAGAAGTCCGTCCCCGAAAGCAAGGGCAGGAAGGAAGAGATGCGCGTATTTCTCAAATACTGCCAGAGCCATCCAAAGCTCGTCACGAATCTTCTCTCCTCCACCTCCCGCAGTCATCTGGAGCAGTACATTTTTACGGAATCGGACATTTTCTTTTACGATTATGTTCGGGAACGAACCGCCGGTATGCCGCTTTCGGAGGAATCGATCCGGTACATTGCGCAGTTCTACCGTTACTCTTTTATCGGCTTCTTCCTGAAATTTACCTGGGAGAAGATGCAGACCGATGTGGATGAAAGCGTGGACCGGCTCGAGAAAGTATTCAACGCCTTTATTGACAGCGCCGCGGCGCAAATGGAAAGAGACCCGCTGTAAAAAAACAGCCGGTCTCTTTTATGCTTTTATGTGAAAAAGTTTTTGCGCATAAACGCGAAAATATCACAAATGGGGCACTTTTCCGGATGTGTTAGAAATTACGACAACGGCGTCGGTTTGTCCGTGGAAAAGCCGGTACGATTCGATATAAAATGAAAAAACTAAGAAAAATCCTATATAAGAAAAATCCTATAAAGGAGCGTGTTTTTAATGAGCGTATCGACGACCGTGAAGAAGTACGGCATCGAACAGGCGATCAAATTCATGTACAAGGACCCCGAGAAAAATCTGCCCAAGCTGATGGACTGGGCGGACACGTTCTGCAAGGGACGCTTCCCGGGCCAGCGCGCCGCGATCCGCCGCGCCATCGAGGATCCGACGTATCCGTACTATGACTTCATCCGCCACATGATGAATGAGGTCGATCACGATGTTCTCACGACGATCGTGGTGAATTTCTTCATCAACGCCAACATGGTCGGCTGCGAAAAGCAGGAAAAGCTCCGCAAGGAGCATAACTGCAACATCCCCTGGGCGATCCTTCTTGATCCCACCAGCGCCTGCAATCTCCACTGTACAGGCTGCTGGGCTGCGGAATACGGCAACAAGCTCAACCTCTCCTTTGACGAGATCGACGACATCATCCGTCAGGGCAAGGACATGGGCGTTTACATGTACATCTACACCGGCGGCGAACCTCTCGTCCGCAAGGCCGATCTCATCAAGCTCTGCGAAAAGCACGACGACTGCATCTTCCTCGCCTTTACGAACGGCACGCTCATCGACGAAAAGTTCGCCGACGATATGCTGCGCGTGAAGAACTTTGTCCCGGCCATCTCTCTCGAAGGTTTTGAGGAAGCGACCGATTCCCGCCGCGGTGACGGCGTTTACGGCAAGGCGACGCACGCGATGAACCTTCTCCGCGAGCGCAAGCTGCTCTACGGCATTTCTTCGTGCTATACGAGAGCGAACTTTGAGTCCATCACCTCGGAGGAGTACTATGACAGCCTCATCCGGATGGGCGCGTACTTCATCTGGTACTTCCACTACATGCCCGTCGGAAACGACGCTTCGCCCGAGCTTCTCCCGACGCCGGAGCAGCGCACCGAGGTGTACCGCCGCATCCGCCGCTACCGCGCCGAGAAGCCGCTCTTCGCGATGGACTTCCAGAACGACGCCGAGTTCGTCGGCGGCTGCATCGCTGGCGGACGCACCTATCTGCACATCAACGCCAACGGCGACGTGGACCCCTGCGTGTTCATCCACTATTCCGACTCGAACATCCGCGAGAAAACGCTGCTCGAGACGATGAAATCCCCGCTCTTCATGGCTTACCACGACGGACAGCCGTTCAACGACAACATGCTCCGGCCCTGCCCGATGCTCGAAAACCCGGAGAAGCTGCGCGCTATGGTGAAGTCCTCCGGCGCGCATTCCACGGATTTGCAGTCCCCGGAGACTGTCGATCACCTCTGCGCCAAGTGCGACCGGTATGCCGCCGAGTGGAAGCCGGCGGCGGATAAGCTCTGGGCGGAAAACCGTGCGGAGCATGACGCAAAGTAAATCGGAAACCCTGTATACGGATGCGGTAAACTGCCGCATCCGTGTACGTATATTTATGATTCCCAAGAAAGGTGAATGGTCATGGAAAAGAAATCTCTGAAAACCTATAAAACATGGGCGATCGTACTCGCCGTTGTTACCATGGTACTCGGTCTCGTCATGGTATTCTGGCCGGGCATTTCGGCGGTCGCGATCTGCTATCTGATGGGCGCGGTCTGCATCGCCGCCGGTATCTATGAGATCATCCGGTATTTTGATCTCGGTCTCATCGGCGTACTGTTCCGGTACGACCTGTTTCTCGGCATTATGAGCGTGCTTGCCGGCGTGCTGCTGCTTCTGCACCCGAACGGAGCGCTTGTCATTTTGCCGGTCATTCTCGGCTTTTATATCATTCTTGCGAGCGTGTTCTCTATCCAGATCTCGACGGAAGCCCGCCATTTCGGCTTCTCCGGCTGGTGGGGCGCGCTGCTGCTCGGCATTGCGGGCGCGGTTCTCGGCGTGCTGATGATCTTTGATCCCTTTAAGGGCGCAAAGGCGCTGATGATCTTCACCGGCATTTCGCTGCTTGTGACGGGCGTTGAGAGCATCTACGCTATCGTCTGCATCTCCAAGGTATTCCGCTCTTCCGGACACCAGCAGATCATCGATGCCACGTGGCACGATGTCTGATCCAGGTTTATAATACGGCAAAAGGCGCCGGCTGATTTTCAGCCGGCGTCTTTTCATGCGGGAATGTCTTATTCAAGCGTGAGGAACAGTGCCATTTTGAAGCGCTTGTCCGCGCGGACATAGTGTTTGCCGCCGCGGGCAAAGCGGAAATTCTCACCGGCGTGGATGACGTGTTCTTTACCTTCGTAGCCGATGACGCCCTCGCCGTCAAGAGCGAAGATCAGCGCGTCGCCGGGAGCGGCGTGCTCGCTGAGACCCGTACCGGCGTCAAACGCCATGAGCGCGAATTTCATTGTTTTGCTGCTGGTAACGTCCATGTTGACGATCTTTCCGTCCTGATAGGGGACAAGCTCGCCGAGACGGAAAACCTCCCCAATTTTGACTGCCTGATTCATTGACTGATTCCTCCCAATATTGATTTCAAGATAAACGGCGGATGTGTCTGTGCGCATCCCGACCGGGACATCTGCGGGCGTTACAAGAGCGTCCAGCGCGTGAAGCGTCCGCGTCTGACTGCCGGGCAGACCGACTTCGAGCGTCCCTTCGGCGACAATGAGCAGCTTGGGGGAAAAGTAGATCTCCGCGCTGATATCGGTACCCGCGGCGAGCGAATAGCATACGACGTCCGTTTCGCCGCTGCATATCGCTTCCGATACAGTGCAGCCGGGAATCGGCGCGTTTTTCTCCGCAAGGGAGAACACACAGCCGGGGGAATACTCCATGGCGGTCTCCTTTCGCTTATTTTGTATAGTATATCACAATGCTCGGCGTCTTTCCATCTTTTTCAACGGCTGCGCCGAAATCCGGGAAAAAGGTTGAAAAGTGACCTTTTCGGGGGTAAGATAAAGCCATTACAGGAATCTATGGGAGGAATAGCTTGAAATTCTTTCATTTGTCCGATCTGCATCTTGGAAGGCGCATGTATGAGTTTTCCCTGATCGATGACCAGAAATTCATACTTGAAGAGCTCCTCTGCCTGGCGGCGGAGGAGCATCCCGACGCCGTTGTGATCGCAGGTGATATATACGACCGCGCTGTGCCGAGCGCCGAGGCGGTCGAGCTTTTCGATTCTTTCCTTACCGAGCTGGCCGGGCGGCGCATTCCGGTGCTCGCCATCGCCGGCAACCATGATTCGCCGGAGCGCATAGCGTTCGGCGCGGGGCTCATGGCGCCGAGCGGCGTGCATCTCTCGCCGGTCTATAATGGGCGCGTGGAGCCGGTGACACTCTCGGACGCCTATGGCGAGGTGCGGTTTTATCTGCTCCCGTTCATCAAGCCCGCGAACGTCCGCCGCTTTTATCCGGACGCAGTCATCGAGAGCTATACCGACGCGCTCCGCTGCGCCGTGGAGCATATGGATATTGCCCCGTCGACGCGGAACGTGCTCGTAACGCATCAGTTCGTCACCGGCGGCGTGCGCTCTGAGTCAGAGGATATCACGGTCGGCGGCACGGACAACGTGGATGCCGCGGTGTTCGACGGTTTTGACTATGTTGCGCTCGGCCATCTCCACGGCGCGCAGAGCATCGGGCGCGAAACGCTCCGCTATTCCGGCACGCCGCTCAAATACTCTTTCTCGGAAAAGGATCAGGAGAAGAGCATAACGGTCGTGGAGCTGGGAGAGAAGGGAAGCGTGTCGATCTCGACGCTGCCGCTCAGACCGCAGCGCGATATGCGCGAAGTGCGCGGCACCTATGACGAGCTGACGCTCCGCGGAAATTACGCCGGAACGAATACCGACGATTACATCCACGCCGTTCTCACGGACGAAAACGACATTCCGAACGCGTTATCACGGCTGCGAAGCATTTATCCGCAGTTGATGAAGCTCGATTACGATAACCGGCGCACGCGCGCCTCCGTCGTGATCGCCGCGGAAGAGCGTCACCGGACGATGACCGATACGGAGCTTTTTGCCGAGTTCTTTGAAAAGCAGAACGGACAGAAGATGAGTACCGAGCAGAGCGGCTATGTAAAGGCCGTGTTTGCCGCGCTTCGGGAGGTAATGCTATGAGACCGCTGAATCTTACCATCAGCGCCTTTGGCGCGTATGCGGGCAAAACGGAGCTTGATCTCCGGCAGCTCGGCGAGCGCGGGCTGTATCTCATCACGGGCGATACCGGCGCAGGGAAAACGACGATCTTTGACGCGATCGCCTTTGCGCTGTTCGGTAAACCGAGCGGCGGCAAGGGCGGGCGCGATGTATCCATGCTCCGCTCAAAGTATGCCTCGCCGGAGACGCCGACGGAGGTGGAGCTTATTTTCTCCAACGGGGGGAAGACCTATAAGATCAAGCGCAATCCGACGTATGAGCGCACCAAGCTCCGCGGCACCGGAACGACCGAGAAAAAGGCGGACGCGGAACTCCTGATGCCGGATGGCAAGATCATCACGGGTACGAAAGATGTGGATGAGAAGATCCGCGATATCCTTGGAGTGGATAAGGATCAGTTCTGCCAGATCGCCATGATAGCGCAGGGCGAATTCCGCGAGCTGCTGCTGGCGGATACGGAGACCCGCCGGAAGATATTCCAGAAGATATTCAACACAAATCTGTATTCGCTCTTTCAGAAGGAGGTAAAAGAAGACTTTTTTGCGATCGGTCGCGAGCTGAAGGAGGCGGAAAACTCCTTTAAACAGTACGCCGCAGGGATCGTCCTGCCGGAGGGCATCGATCTTCCGCCGGAAAACGAGCTCTCTGAATTTCTCGCCGGTCTGCTGAAGGCCGACCGCGCGCAGGATGACGCATGGGAGAAAGAGCTCGCGGAGATCGGGAAAAAGCTCGATACGCTGACTGCCGATGCGGTCAAAGCGGCGGCGGACGAGGAAAACCGCAGCGAGCTTCGGAAAGCAAAGCTCTCCCTCGCTGAAGCCGAAAAGGCGGTGAGTGAGTCCGGCATCGCGCTGGAAAAGGAAAAGGCGTGCGAGCAGGAGCTCGTGAAGCTCGCGGAAGCGCTCAAGGCGCTGGAAGAGGAGCGAAAGGCGCACGACGAGCTGATGGACACGGAAATAAAGGCCGCCGCGGCGAAGAAAACGGCAGACGATGCGGCGGCACGCCTTTCCCGGCTCGAAGTATCGCGCGGTGAGCTGCGGGAGCACCTTTCGCGGGAGCGGGAGGAATACCATGCGCTTGCCGCCTCTGCGGAGAATCTTGCGAAGCTCCAACAGGAAAAGACCGTTCTCTCCCAATATCTCGACGACCTCCGGAAATACGAAACGGCCCTTCAGACGCTTGCAGAGCGCAAAGATGCGGCGGCCGCCGCGCATCATGTAGCCGACATCATA
>ENA-ORMN01003792-ORMN01003792.1-human-gut-metagenome-genome-assembly--contig:-NODE-3792-length-11514-cov-4.259447_pt1 | contig 11514 bp, 9 predicted proteins | sample MGYA00242102_ERZ508993 | MGnify/ENA primary metagenome ERZ508993 (study PRJEB26280, sample SAMEA2338770) | human gut metagenome | biome: human gut; feature: human-associated habitat; material: faeces... | reverse complement strand
AAGATGATAACGTTCGCATCCACCGCCATACCGATACCAAGGATGATACCTGCGATACCTGGAAGTGTCAGTGTGATGTCAAATGCATTCAGAAGGATCAGGATCAATTCTGTGTAAAGGATCAGTGCAAGGCTGGATGCAAGTCCCGGAAGGAGGTATACCCAGCACATGAATACACATACGATTGCCAGACCGATGATACCTGCGATCAGACTTCCTTTCAGAGCATCCTGTCCAAGCTGTGCTCCTACAACTTCTGAGCTAAGCTCTTCAAGTTCCAGATTCAGTCCACCGATACGGATTGTAGAAGCGATGTTATCAGCCTCTTCATAATCCATGTTTCCTGAAATCTGAGCTTTTCCATTCTCAATCACTGCATTTACGCTTGGCACGCTGATCAGAGAACCATCATAGTAAATAGCGATTGTGTCATGGTTATTGTTATAAGCTTCTTCTGTTGCTGTCTTGAACTTCTCTGCACCCTCATCTGTCAACTCAAGATCAACACCATACTTTTTATTTCCTGTTGTTGAGTCGTTGAGCACTCCGGCTGAAGCTGTCTTTACTTCTGTACCTGTCAGTACGATGGAGTCTGTATCTTTCAGTTCGTCGATTGACTTATTCAGTGTATATCCGGAAGCTGTCAGGGAATAGTTTTCATTTCCCTCACTGTCTTTATGCTTGATAAAGTACAGTGAACCCGGCTGTCCAAGTTCTTCCAGGATCTTGTTTGCGTCGCTCACACCCGGAATCTCGATACTGATACGGTTGTCTCCAACCTGATAAGCCTGTGCCTCTGTGCTGTACTGCTCCACACGTTTCTGAAGCTTGTACACGGTGTCATCCATGTCTGCCTGAGATGGCTTGTCACCTTTTACCTGATATGTAATGCTGACTCCGCCTTCCAGGTCAAGACCAAGATTGATGTTCTTCGCAGCTCCCATTCCCTTTAAATCAAGTCCAAGCACACAGGTCATACCGAAGAGTGCTGTAACTGCGATTACGAGAATGAGGCTGAGAATACTCTTACCTTTCTTCATCTCTTTCTTTCCTTTCTTGACTGCTGCTCTCTAACTTTATTGTTCTTCATCCGCCAGGGCAGCCTTTATCATGATCGCACATTCCACACGTTTTCTCTCCATCTCACAGCTCACTTCGTAAGTATCATGGATCGTATTGTGGAACTTGTAAGAATTCGCCATACAGCCACCACTGCAGTAGAATCTGGCAAAGCAGGTTCTGCAGCTTTCCTTGGAATATACGCTGCATCCACGGAATTCTTCCGCAATCTCCGGTTTTGTAATTCCCTCATCGACATTTCCCATGAGGAATTCTTCCTGTCCTACAAACTGATGACATGGGTAGAAATCTCCCCAAGGTGTAACTGCAAGATACTCACAGCCTGAACCGCATCCTGACAATCTCTTGGCAACACATGGACCACCATTAATATCTATCATAAAGTGGAAGAAATTAAAGCCTTTACCAGCTTTCTTTCGCTTAATGATTTCTTTTGCAAGGATATCATACTGTTCACAAAGGAACGGAATATCCTCTTCTCTTATGGCATAGGAATCTGTTGGCTGCGCAACAACAGGTTCAACCGAAATCTGCTCAAATCCTTCATCAGCAAGATGAAGAACATCTTCTGAAAAATCCAGATTATTATGTGTAAATGTACCTCTTACATAATAATTCATCTGATTTCTGCTCTCTGCCACTTTCTTGAACTTAGGCATTATAATGTCATATGAACTTCCATGATTGTTTCTTGTAGGACGCATAAGGTCGTTAATCTCCTTACGTCCATCAATACTAAGAACAATATTGCTCATTTCCTTATTGGCGAAATCAAGAATCTCGTCATTAAGAAGAATACCATTAGTCGTAAGTGTGAATCTGAACTTCTTATTATTAGCTTCTTCTATGCTTCTTCCATATTCGACAAGCTGCTTAACAACCTCGAAATTCATTGTTGGCTCACCGCCAAAGAAGTCTACCTCAAGATTCTTTCTTGAGCCTGAATTGGCAACAAGGAAATCAAGCGCCTTCTTTCCTACCTCGTAGCTCATAAGAGCTCTTCTTCCATGATATTCGCCTTCTTCTGCAAAGCAATATTTACATGCAAGATTACAGTCATGTGCTATATGAAGACATAAAGCCTTAACAACTGTAGGTCTGTCCTTAAAATTATCTATATATGGTTCATATATATCTTCTGTAAAGAGCTGGCCTGCTTCCTTAAGTTCACCAATCTCTTCATATGCCTCTTTAATATCCTGAACAGAATATCTGTCTTTAAGAGCATCTGTAATCTGCTCAAGAGTATTATTCTCGTAAAGTCCTATAATATCGTATACCATGTCATCAACAACATGTACTGAGCCGCTGTTGACATCCAATACGATGTTATAGCCGTTATTCTTATACTGATGTATCATTTAAAAATAGCCTCCAAACCGTAAATGTTCTCTATACATTTACGAAAAATAAGAGAGTGCAGAATAGTTCGACACTCTCTTACTAAAAATACTAGTTATTCTTATTCTCACAGCTCTGGTTACCAACTGTGCAAGATGTCTTACATGCTGACTGGCATGATGTCTGGCACTCGCCACATCCGCCGTGCTTCATTGTATCCTTTAATACGCGGTTGCTGATTGTCTTAATATGTTTCACGACAATACCTCCTTCATATATTCAAATTATATCGTATTATATCATGTACAAGTGTTATTTTCAATCATTTATTCTAAAGATTTGTTCAGATAATCATTCTTCTTTTAAAAGTCTTTTACAATTTTTATGTATTTTGCATTAAATACAGCTACTTTTCTTATATTTTTACATAAATTATTGTTTTATATTATTAAGATATGCTATGTATTTATAGGAGATTATTATGTTTACATCTAAAGATTTAAAGAAACTTATTATTCCATTGATATTTGAGCAGTTACTTGCTGTGAGTGTCGGCTTTGTTGATACATTCATGGTATCTATTGCAGGTGAAGCAGCCGTTTCCGGTGTCGCTCTTGTCGATAATATAAGCAACCTGCTTATCCAGATATTATCAGCTCTTGCAACCGGAGGTGCTGTTGTATGCAGTCAGTATCTTGGCAGCAGGAATATTAATATGTCCAAGAAATCTGCCGGACAGCTTATATTTATTATGAGTACACTATCATCATTACTGATGGTTATCTCTCTCATAGGCAATCACGGTATCATCAATTTCATATTTGGCAAGATTGAAAAAGATGTATTTGAAAGTGCAAGTATATATTTCTATATAACAGCAATCTCATACCCGTTCCTTGGTGTTTATAATGCAGGTGCTGCACTTTTTAGAAGTATTGGAAACAGCAAGATAAGTATGAACACAAGCCTTATCATGAACATAATCAATATTTGTGGGAATGCTTTATTTATATTTGTATTTGATATGGGGGTTGCCGGTGTAGCTTTAGCCACTCTTATTTCGCGAATCATATCAGCCATAATTATTATTGGACTTATGTTCAGAACAGAATCAGCAATAAGAATAAAGACCTGCAAAGATTTTCTTCCATCACCTTCTATCATTAAGAAGATTCTGTCTATTGGTCTTCCGAGCGGATTGGAAAACGGCATGTTCCAGATAGGTAAGCTTTCTGTTTCAAGCCTTGTTTCAACATTTGGTACTGCTGCCATCGCTGCCAACTCTGTTGCCAATTCTGTTACAATGTTTGCCAATATTCCGGGTAACGCAATTGGCATGGCAATGATTACTGTTATTGGCCAGTGTATAGGTGCAAAGAAGCCTGATGAAGCCAAAAGATATGGAAAAAAACTTATGTTTATTGCATATGCAGGTATTCTTGCAACCAACATTGTAATGACAATAGTTGCCGTTCCTGTGGTAGGACTTTTCCATCTGTCACCGGAAGCAACCAAAACCGGTTTAAGCCTTATCCATTGCTTCTCAATTGTAGCAATATTCATATGGCCACTTAGCTTTACTATGCCTAATGCTCTCCGTGCTGCCGGTGATGCCAAATACACAATGATGGTAAGCATCTTCTCTATGTGGGCATTCCGTGTGGGAAGCAGTTACCTTCTTGGTGGTACATTAGGACTTGGCGTGCTCGGTGTATGGTTTGGTATGTTCATCGACTGGGGATTCCGTTCACTTGCATTCCTTATAAGATTCATCCGTGGAAAATGGACACAGAAGGCGGTTATATGATGATAATTATATGACAGTCTGATGTCTGTGAACTGTCTCTTAACACCGGATATCTACTGTCAGATGGACGACAAGTCGTCTAATTCTGGATATACAATGTCATTTGTGTGCTGAATATACTTATAAACTGTGTTAACCAGGTTATTTTACATATATTATTATGCCCTACCTATAATAACAATTAAAATGTATGATTAATAGGTAATATTTCTACTTAATTTCTTTTTAATCCAGCTTGAATAACGAAAAAGCCTATAAGATGTATGCATCTTTTACATCTTATAGGCTTTTTTAACGTTTATCTTAGTAGTTATTTATCAAAATTACCTATCAAGCACCCCATAATGCGACTACCTATAGGTATCACATCAATAAAAAAGTTCCTGCCAATCAGGCGCTTTGAGCCCGCCGGTACTTAATGAGCGTGTAACGCGAATTTAGTACCGCTGCGAGGCGAGAGCAGCGAAAGCGTGCCTGATTGGCAGGAACTTATTTTATTTCTTACCAACTTATTACTTCATGTCCGTCCTCTGTTACAAGAACCTGAATTTCCCACTGTGCTGAAGGAAGTCCATCTGCTGTAGATACTTCCCAGCCGTTCTTTTCATCTGTAACAACATTTACCTTACCCATATTAACCATAGGCTCTATTGTAAACATCATTCCCGGAGCCATAACCATATCTGTTCCTTTTCTGGTGTTGTACCCAACCCATGGGTCTTCATGAAATTCAAGTCCGACTCCATGGCCGCCGATTTCTCTTACAACAGTATATCCATTAGCATATGCATGGTCATGTACTGCCTGTCCCATATCGCCTAAGAAGCCCCAAGGCTTAACCTGCTCAAGTCCTAATTCAACACATTCCTTAGTAACATCAACAAGCTTCTTTACCTCAGGCTTAACATCACCTATACAGAACATTCTTGATGAATCTGAAAAATATCCATGAAGAATTGTAGAACAGTCAACATTTACAATATCACCTGACTTAAGGATAACATCCTTAGATGGAAATCCGTGGCATACCTGCTCATTAACAGATGTACACACACTGTAAGGATATCCTTCATAATTAAGTGGTGCTGGAATTCCTCCCATATCAGTAGTTACATCATATACAATCTTATCAATCTCAGCAGTGTTCATGCCTTCATGTATTGCTGCTGCAACCGCATCAAGGCATGCTACATTTATCCTGGCACTCTCTTTAATCTTCTCAATCTGTTCAGGTGTCTTGATTAACTTGTGTGATGGAACAATATGTCCAATATCCTCAAGATATCTTAACTTATCGTCAAATGCTTCATGACACGCTTTGTATTTCTTACCACTGCCACACCAGCAATGGTCGTTTCTTCCTAATTTCTTAATCATTGTTCTGCCTTCCTGTTACATATATTATAATCATACACAACTATAAGGCTTTCTTAATATTTTTTCAATATCTGTTTCAAATGATTAATCATTATTAACATTAAAAGCCCTGATTCCCGGATATACTGCACTAGTGCCAAGCTGTTCCTCAATTCTTAAAAGCTGGTTATACTTAGCAACTCTTTCTGATCTTGAAGGAGCACCTGTCTTAATCTGGCAAGTGTTAAGAGCAACAGCGAGGTCTGCTATTGTTGTATCTGCTGTCTCACCTGATCTGTGTGAGCTGATTGCTGTATATCCTGCTTTATGAGCCATCTTGATAGCTTCAAGTGTCTCTGAAACTGAACCAATCTGATTAAGCTTGATAAGAATTGCATTACCTGCTCCAAGTTCAATTCCCTTAGAGAGTCTCTCTGTATTAGTAACAAAAAGATCATCACCTACAAGCTGAACCTTATCTCCAAGTCTGTCTGTAAGCTTCTTCCAGCCTTCCCAGTCCTCTTCATCAAGACCATCTTCAATAGATATAATAGGATACTTCTCACATAATTTAGCCCAGTGCTCAATAAGCTCCTCTGCTGTATACTCTGTTCCAGCCTTAGGAAGCTTGTAATAACCCTTTCCTTTCTCACTCTTCCACTCTGAAGAAGCTGCATCCATTGCAATCCTAAAATCCCTGCCCGGCTTATATCCAGCCTTTTCTACTGCCTGTAATATTGTCTCAATTGCTTCCTCATCTGACTTAAGTGCCGGAGCAAAGCCACCCTCATCGCCTACAGAGGTTGCAAGTCCTCTTTCTTTAAGTATAGCTGCAAGTGCATGAAATACCTCTGCACACCATCTTAGGCATTCCTTAAAGCTTGGTGCCCCAACGGGCATAATCATGAATTCCTGAACATCAAGCCCACTTGATAATGCATGGCAGCCTCCATTAATAATATTCATCATTGGAACAGGAAGCCTGTTTCCTGATACTCCGCCTAGGAATCTGTAAAGAGGAATATCAAGAGAGACAGCAGCTGCTCTTGCTGCTGCAATAGATACCGCAAGAATAGCATTTGCACCAAGATTAGACTTATCCTTAGTTCCATCAGCTTTAATCATCGCTGCATCAACTGCATATATATCAGATGCATCTATTCCAAAGAGGCAGTCATTAATAACAGTGTTTATGTTCTCTACTGCCTTAGTAACACCCTTTCCCAAATATCTTGACTTATCCTTATCTCTTAACTCAAGCGCCTCAAATTCACCTGTAGATGCTCCTGAAGGTGCTGCGCCTCTTCCAACAGTTCCATCCGCAAGATAAACCTCTGCCTCAACTGTAGGATTGCCTCTTGAATCAAGAATTTCTCTGCCTATAACCTTTTCAATCTCTAAATATGCTGCCATATAATCCTCCTAAACAAATGCTTTGTAATCTTTCAAGTTAGTCTCTTCTAACTTTAGCAATACAATTCTAGCATTATACAACAAAATCCACAATGCAAGAAAATGGGAAGTTTTCTCATTAAAAAACTTCCCATTCATAATTATATCCAGCTATTTAGTTTGTATACACATAAATAATTATTTTTCCATCTTCTGTAAAAATGCTTTGGTTCTTTCATTGCTTGGATTGTCAATAACATCCTCCGGCTTACCCTGCTCAACAATAACTCCGCCATCCATGAATATTACCCTGTCTGCAACTTTTCTTGCAAATTCAATCTCATGTGTAACGATAATCATTGTCATCTTTTCATCAGCAAGCTGTCTTAAAACCTTAAGAATTCCTGCAGTAATCTCAGGGTCAAGTGCTGATGTAGGCTCATCAAAGAAAAGCATTTCAGGATTCATTGCAAGTGCTCTTGCTATCGCAACTCGCTGCTGCTGTCCTCCTGACAACTGGCATGGATAACTGTTCTCTTTGCCATCAAGTCCAACTTTCTTTAAAAGCTCTTTGGCTTCTTTCTCTACTTCATTCTTGTCCCTTTTCTGGACACAAACAGGTGCATCAGTAACATTTTTCATAACTGTATAATGCGGAAAAAGATTAAAGTTCTGGAACACAAGTCCATATGTATTCTTGATTTCTCTTAATTCTTTCTTTCCAACATACACTGAAACTCCGTCCTTGTCCTCACATGCAGTTTCACCACCTAACTTAAGAGTTCCTGCATCCATTGTCTCAAGAAGTGTTGCACAACGAAGCAGTGTTGATTTACCAGAGCCGGAAGGTCCAAGAATTGCAACAACCTCACCCTCGTTAACTTCCATTGATATATCCTTAAGCACCTCAGTATCGCCGAAGGATTTCTTTAAATGTGATATTTCTAATAATTTCTTCATATTAAAATCCTCCTTAATCAAAATACTGCATACGCTTTTCTAACTTTTCCATAACCATAGCAACAAGGAAATTGAAAATGTAATAGAACAATCCTGCTATGAATAATGGCATGATACTTGCTGTTGAAGCCGCTACCTGCTTGGCAAGTGTAAACATTTCTGTGTAAGCAAGTGCAAATGCAAGTGATGTATCCTTAACAAGTGTTATAACCTCGTTAGTAACCGGAGGAAGTACTCTCTTAACCATCTGAGGGAATATAATCTTCCAGAATGTCTGTACCTTGGAATATCCGAGTACCTCTGCTGCCTCGTACTGTCCCTTAGGTATGCTCTCAATTCCACCTCTGTATATTTCCGCAAAATATGCTGCATAATTAAGTGCAAATCCAATAATTACAGCATAGAATCTGTATGTTGCCGTAACCTTCATTCCAAACAGATAATATGGTCCGAAGAACACAACAAGAAGCTGTAACATAAGAGGAGTTCCTCTCATTATAGATATGTATATTCTCGCAATCCATCTTACAATGCCTATTCTTGACTTTCTTATTTCACATACAAGAAGTCCTAGCGGCATTGAGAATATAAGTGTTAAGAAGAATATTGCAAGAGTTGCTAACATTCCTGATGAAAGCTGCTTAACTATATCCACAAGCCTTTCACCAAAAGAAGCCTTAGTAGTACTGGTACTGTCAAGGAGATAGGCACTGTCTGTTCCTTCTTCTCCAAGACATACGCTGTCTGTAAGTCCCCATTTTTCAGCAATCTTGTCAAATGTGCCATCAGCAAGCATATCATTAAGGCTTGTCTGAACTTCATCTCTTAATGCTGTATTACCTAACTTAAAACCAATACCATACTGTTCCGATGAAACAGTCTCATCAAGCATTGTGAACTTGTTACCTCTCTGCTCAAGCTGGTACTTTGCAACACCCATATCCATACATACAGCATCTGCCGAACCTGATTCAAGGTTCATAAATGCTGAGTTATAATCAGATACCTGCTGAAGTGTCTTAAATTGTGCCGCAAGTGCAAGATTTTCTTCTGTTGCATCCTCTCCTGTAAATGCTGCAAGAGCTGATGAATCAGCCTGTACAATAACAACCTTACCCTTAAGGTCTTCTAACTTCTTTATTCCTGAACCAGATTTAACTATAACAACCTGTGAATTATCAATATATGCCTTAGACCATGTATACTCACGCTCTCTTCCATTAAGCGTGAAACCGTTCCATATACAGTCAATAGAGCCTGAACTAAGCTCCATATCTTTAGAATCCCAGTCAATAGGCTGCTTAACCAGATTCCAGCCATTTCTTTCACATACTTCCTGTGCAAGATCAAGGTCAAAACCTACATACTCTCCACTATCATCCTTGTAACCATAAGGTGGGAATTCCGCATCAAATCCTACTGTAAATGTAGTTCGTCCATCATCGCTCTTTTTATTACTGCATGCTGTGAACATTCCCACAATCACAGACAACATTGCCAGTAACAGGACGGCTTTTCTGATATTCTTAGCCATATAAAAATCCATGCCTTTCTCGCTTTAATACGCTTTCACTTTACCACAGTAAATCAAGCTTGTCTATTATAACATGAATTACCTGATAAAAACACTATAAATATTCTAAATAAGTCCAAAATTTCTCAATATAAATATCCACGCTGTAAGAGTCACACTTGAAAGTAATGTTGTAAGCACAACTATGCTTGATGACAGCACCTCGTCATTATCCATACCTTTAGCCATAACAAAGCAGGTAACTGTAGATGGTGAAGCAAGCATAATAAGAATTGCCATAAGTTCCTGATTACGAAATCCCATTTTTACTGCTATAGGAAGAAATATTGCTGCTAGACCCACGAGTTTTAAAAATGTAGCAATAACCGTAGGTTTAATCTTCTTAATTGCCTTTTTCCCTTCAAATGACGCACCAATACATATAAGTGCAACAGGTGTAGCTGTCTGCGCAATATTATTAATTGTCTTATTGATAATTACCGGATATCTTAATCCTGCAAGAGAAGATAACAATCCCAGCACAATTCCTATAATTATCGGATTAGTTGCAATATTAAAGCACGCTTTTTTAATGTTTTCTTTCTTATCCGTAGATTGTTCTTCTGTGTTGCCATGACACTCAGGATGTGCCTTAAAGGTAAGCACTATTACCGAAAATATATTAAACAACGGAACTGCAGCAACTATCATAAGTGGTGCCATTCCAGTGCTCTGGTACATATTCTGTATGAATGCCATCCCAAGTATCGCCGCACTGCTTCTGAATGATGCCTGCACAAATGCACCCTTCTGCGTATCATCCTTCATGAATATCTCTGTGCATATCCATATTCCACTAAACATTATAGTAGTAACAATCATGCAGTACAGTACGAACTTAACGTCAAACTGCGATTTAAAATCTGCTGCTGCTAAATCCCTGAATAACAGTACTGGAAGTGCCACCTTAAATACATATTTATTAGCCACATTTGCAAAATGGTCATCTATAACGCCAAGCTGCTTTATTACCCAGCCAACTATCATAACTAAAAATATTGGTACCGTTGCATTTATACTATATAAGAAGCTGTCCATCTGTCTCTCCTTCTACTACTTATTAATATCAAGCCAGTATGTATGGTCAAGCGGGCCACTGCCGCTTCCAAGATTAAGCCCTGCTTTCAACGCACCTGTCAGGTACTCCTTAGCTGCCTTCACACTTTCTTCTATTGATAATCCCTGTGCAAGATTAGCTGCAATGGCTGATGACAATGTACAGCCAGTTCCATGTGTGTTAGGATTATCAATCCTTTCTCCATTAAGCCACACTATACTGCCATCTACGCACAGACAGTCATTAGCTGTATGAACTGCATGTCCACCTTTTACTAAGACAGCCGCATTACCGCCTTTTGTCTTCAGATGTTCATATATCTTTATCGCTGCTTTCTCCATTGAATCTGCACTGTCAACAGTCATTCCTGTAAGAACCTCTGTCTCCGGAATATTAGGAGTTATAACATCAGCAAGCACCATCAGGCGTTCTTTAAGAACCTCTGCTGCATCTTCTTTAATAAGTCTGCTTCCACTTGTTGATACCATAACCGGGTCAAGAACAATATTTTTTGCCTTATATGTAATTAACGCATCTGCTATTGTTTCAATAAGTTCCTTTGACGCAACCATTCCTATCTTAACTGCATCAGGATATATATCTGTAAATATTGCATCAAGCTGTGCCTTAAGAAATTCAGGTGAAGATTCCGATATTCCTGTAACTCCTAAAGTATTCTGTGCTGTAAGGGCAGTTATTGCTGACATTCCATATACCTTATGTGCTGCAAATGTTTTTAAATCCGCCTGTATTCCTGCTCCTCCGCTGCAATCACTTCCTGCTATTGTTAATGCTGTATTCATATAATTTCCTTTCTACATCTATTCTCATCGCTGCCCGCACAACTGTGAGCTTTCCATGTTTTCTCTCATCGCTGCATGCACAAAAAAAGCACCGAGGTTACCTCGGTGCTTTTAGTGCAGTCGGCGGGACTTGAACCCGCACCCA
>ENA-ORMN01003788-ORMN01003788.1-human-gut-metagenome-genome-assembly--contig:-NODE-3788-length-11528-cov-10.287545_pt1 | contig 11528 bp, 7 predicted proteins | sample MGYA00242102_ERZ508993 | MGnify/ENA primary metagenome ERZ508993 (study PRJEB26280, sample SAMEA2338770) | human gut metagenome | biome: human gut; feature: human-associated habitat; material: faeces... | reverse complement strand
TGGAATATGAAATGCATTTTCAAAAGAAGATGCAACTGAGTTACTGATTACCTGGCTGATTCCACACCAGCAGATCAGACCGGAAATTGCAAACAGAACGGCAATCAAGGTATGATTTTTCTTTTTTCCTGTCTTTTCTTCCATATAATGATGAAGCTAGTAAGCCGGACCTCCACGGTATCCTCCGTAAAGTGGATCTTTTTCTTTGTGAATCTGTGCCAGCGTTGCCTCTACAAATGCTGTTGAAGAGCCAATCAGGGCTGTTACCCACATCCAAAAGACTGCTCCTGCACCTCCTGCGGAAATTGCAGCTACAACCCCGACAAGATTTCCCATGCCGACTCTCGTCGCTGTTGATACGATCAACGTCTGAAACGTGGACAGACTGTCTTTATTCTCCTTCTTTGACATCAGTGCCCGAATCATATCCGGGAACAAACGCAAAGGTAATACTTTTGTGCGCACTGTAAAATAAATCCCTGTCGGAATCAATAATATAATCAGCAACTTTTATCATATCAAGGTTATGTTCAATTACGATTACTGTATCTTTATTATCTACTATTTTTTTAATAATTGCAAGTAAGTTTTCAATATCATAATTATGAAGACCTGTTGTAGGTTCATCCATTATAAAAACACTTTTACCTGTTGGTTTTTTTTGTAGTTCTTTAGCTAATTTTACACGACTTGCTTCTCCCCCAGATAATGTTGTAGCACTTTGACCAAGTTTTATATAACCAAGTCCTACCTCTTGTAAAGTTTTTAGTTTATGTTCAATTTTAGGAAAGTTTTTGAAAAACTCTAAAGCCTCATTAACACGCATATCTAATACTTCACTAATATTTTTATCTTTAAATCTAATACTTAAACTTTCACTATTATATTTTTTACCATGACATATTTCACATGGAACATAAACATCTGGTAAAAAATGCATTTCTATTTTTTTAACACCATCACCACGACAAGCTTCACATCTACCACCTTTTACATTAAAACTAAATCTACTTTTATCATAGCCAAGCATTTTAGCTTCTTTTGTTGTAGCAAATAAATCTCTAATATCATCAAATACACCAGTATATGTCGCAGGATTACTTCTTGGAGTTCTTCCAATTGGATCTTGAGAAATATGTACTACCTTATCAACGTATTCAAGGCCTTTAATTTTTTTAAATTTACCAGGTTTTACTTTTGAACCATATATTTCACTAGTTAATTTTTTATATAAAATTTCATTAACAAGTGTACTTTTACCACTTCCACTTACTCCCGTTACACATGTAAATGTTCCAAGAGGGAATTTTACATTAATATTTTTTAAATTATTTTCACAAGCTCCTTGTATTTCAAGATACTTGCCACTTCCTTTTCTTCTAGTTTTGGGAACTTCAATACACTTTTTGCCACTTAAATAGTTACCAGTGATACTATTATCACAACTTGCTACTTCTTCTGGTGTCCCGCATGCGACAACTTCACCACCTTGTTCTCCTGCAAGAGGTCCAATATCTACAAGAAAATCACTTCTTCTCATCGTATCTAAATCATGTTCGACCACTACTAAAGTATTTCCTAAATCTCTCATACTTAACATTGCATCAATAAGTTTATCATTATCTCTTTGATGAAGACCAATACTAGGTTCATCTAAAACATATAAAACTCCCGTTAATCTTGTTCCTATTTGGGTAGCAAGTCTTATTCTTTGAGATTCTCCACCTGATAATGTCGAAGCTTCTCTATTAAGAGTTAAATAATCAAGTCCAACATTTATTAAAAATGATAATCTATCTTTTATTTCTTTGATTAAAAGTTTAGAAATTTGTTCTTGTTCTTCATTTAACTTTAAATCTGATAAAAAATTATATATTTCAGTAATATTAAGTCTTGTTAATTCATCTATATTTTTACCATTTATCTTAACAGATAAAACTTCTTCTTTTAATCTTGCACCTTTACATGTTGGACAAGGGAGCTCTATCATATATTTATCAATCCATTCTCTTATCCAATCACTATTAGTTTCAATATATCTTCTTTCTAAATTATTAATAACGCCTTCGAATAATCCTGTATTATTATATATAGTTCCGCTTTTAGCAGAATAATTAAACTTAATTAATTCAGTACTTCCATATAAAATAATATCTAATTCTTTCTTTGAAAGTTTATTTATAGGTTTAGATAAATCAATATTAAAATGTTTACAAGCACTTTCTAATCTTTTAAAATATATACCATCACTATCATCACCCATTGTAACAATTCCACCATCATAGATACTTTTTGTTTTATCAGGCATAATCAAATCAGGATCTATTATTTTTTTAAAACCAAGTCCTTTACAGTCAGGACAAGCCCCATAGGGAGCATTAAAACTAAAAATACGAGGTTCTAATTCACTTAAAGAAAAATCACAATAAGGACAAGCAAACTTTTCACTAAATATTAATTTTTCTTTACCAATTACATCAATAATTACTTTACCATCACTTAATTTACATGCTTGTTCTAAACTTTCATATAAACGACTTCTGATGTCAGGTGTTATAATAAGTCTATCAATAACAATAGATATATTATGTTTTTTATTTTTGTCTAAAATAACATCATCACTTAAATCATACATAACATCATCTATATAAATTCTTACATATCCTTGTTTTCTAAAATTTTCTAATAAATCAGTAAAACTACCTTTTTTACCTTCCACAATTGGAGATAAAACTACTATTTTACTATTTAAATCAAGAAGAAGCACTTTATTAGTCATTTCTTCAATACTTTGATTTTTAATAGGAATATTATGTTTAGGACATATAGGCACTCCTATTTTAGAAAAAAGAAGTCTTAAATAATCATATATTTCAGTTACTGTTCCTACAGTACTTCGTGGGTTATTGTTAGTTGTTTTTTGATCTATTGATATCGTAGGAGATAACCCTTCGATACTGTCAACATCTGGTTTTTGACTATTACCAAGAAATTGTCTTGCATAAGAGTTTAAACTTTCTAAATATCTTCTTTCCCCTTCAGCACATAATGTATCAAAAGCTAAACTACTTTTACCACTTCCACTTACACCAGTCATTACAATAAATTTATTCTTAGGAAGTTCAATATTTATATTTTTTAAATTGTTTTCACGAGCCCCCTTAATTACTATCTTATCCATACACTACACCTCATTTAGACATATTATACACCATTTTTTTAAAATTATATATAACAATTTATGGAAAAAAATATTTTTTTCTATTATAATAAAGAAAAGGAGATATTATATGATAACAAAAAATAAACCAAGAATAGATAAAATAAATTATTACCTTGATATCGCAGAAACAGTCTTAGAAAGATGTACTTGTTTAAGAAGAAAATTCGGTGCCGTTATTGTTAAAAATGATGAAATTATTTCAACAGGTTATGCTGGAGCTCCAAGAGGTAGAAAAAACTGTAATGAACTTGGATATTGCGCTAGAGAAAAAATGCAAATACCAAGAGGAGAAAGATATGAGATGTGTAGAAGTGTTCACGCAGAACAAAACGCCATCATAAGTGCCGCAAGAAGAGACTTAATAGATTCTACCCTTTATCTTGTAGGAAAAGAAGTTATAGATAATTCATATGTAAAAAACGCTAATCCTTGTATCTTATGTAAAAGATTTATTTTAAATGCCGGGATAAAAGAAGTAATAATAAGAAAAGATAAAAATAATTACGAAGTAATAGACACAAAAATCTATATTGATAACGATGAAAGTTTAGATGAAAAATTTGGATACTAAAAAAAGTTTAAGAATACTTACCTATCTTAAACTTTTTTATTATTCATAAAATTACTTAATTCCTACTTCTTTCATTTTTGGTTTTTTTAGTTCTTTTCCAATAAATACCCATGTAGGGTTATTTATTGGAAATTACAAGGCGGGAAGAGGCGTCGTCGAAACGGTTACCACCGACGGGGTAGAAGTAAAACACGCCTGCATCCGCATCTTTGCCATAGTTACCACTACGCATGAACCAAGGGCTACTCGAATTAACGAAGCTAGCGTAATCACTATACCATTCTTGTGTTTCGGTTAATGCATGTCCTGTATATGATGTTCCTGTATAATTATTATAATATTTAGTATCTGGTAAACTACTAAATCCTGAATTACTTATTGTATTGCTATACACTCCCATGACATATTCTGTTGCACCACCACTCATATCATATATGCCATATATTGTTCCTGTTGTTGATGCATCTTTTCCTAATGTTGTATTATATACTCCATTTGTATCTGTTTTAAAACTTCCTGCTGGTGCTCCATACCCTGTTTTATATGAACTATTATTGTTTATCCCTATATCAATACATGTTGTACTACTCATACATCTTCCATATATACTTTGGGTTAGGTATGCTACTGCTCCCCATTCATTATTTTTACTCATATGTGTATCTACTTCAGTATTTACAAACCCAAAACTATTTCCACTTTGTTCCATACTTCTTGATGCAAAGAAGAAATTACTTACACTATTAAATCTTAAACTTTTTACATTTGGTTTTATTATTATTCCATTAGCATTGCTACATGTTTCATTTGTGCATCCTAAATTATCAGCAGTTTCACTTGATGCTAAAGTTGTATGTCCTATTTCAAACTTACCATACCAAAATCCACTTAACTCTTTATCTCCGAATGTAAAGGCATCTATTGCTGTTTCATTTTGCTTTACAAATGTTACATCTATTGCTCCAATATTAAAATAGCCCCAATGCGCATATTCAACAGCGCAATCAGAAGAATCAAGATAACTCGGATCACTACATCCCTTTGCTCCTTTAATAGAATCAAAATCTGTTGTATTAACTTTAAATCTTGGTATCCATACCCACATTGTTGTTATATCATCCATTGGTATTGTTGTTCCAACATCTGCATTTAAATAAGTTTGTCTATTTGTATCTTTTACTGTTACAGCATTAGCCCACATTCCTTTTTTATCTCCACTTGATTCATAACTATACCATTGATAATTAGAATTTTTATTATTTGCATCCGCTTTTTTCCATGTTTCATTTGTTTCATCATAATAAACTGGTATCATATTTGATGCTAGTATTGGAGTATTGGCACCACTTGTATCTAAAGGTATCTCTTTTCCAATATATGTTATTGTTGCTTTTCCATTTCCTGTATTTATTCCTTCAGTCGTTGATGCTGCAGTTAAGTAGTATGTATTATTTAAAAGACATCCTGATGGATAACTGCTTGCTGTTGATGATGTATAAACATATCCACTTCCTCCACCTGAGTATTTATCATAGTTTGTTGAGTCTGAGTATGATGTCCCAGCACCACCACCGTAGAAGCCTCCACCTCCACCTGATGCTCCATATTTATAGTTGTTTCCTGAAGTTGATGCTGAACCTCCTTGTCCAAAACTTCCTCCTGTTCCTGCAGATGTTTGAGTACCTGCATAACCTGATTGACCTGTTACTCCACTTGTTCCTCCTCCAGCATATCCTGAAGTTCTATTATTACTTCCTGATCCTCCACCTGCTACGATTACTCTTGCATATAAACTATTTTGTCCTATTCTTATATCTGTTGCTCCACCACCAGCTTGTCCATAGGTATATGTACTACTATAATCTCTATTAAATCCGTTACCTCCACCATTAAATCCTCCAGGTACTGCTGTTTTTGTTGTTGTCACTGTTTGAGGTTGTCCTCCTACACATACATATAATGTTGTTCCTTTTGTTAGATGTACTATTCCTTTTGAATATCCACCTAATCCTCCTACATAAGTTGTATTATAATTTCCTCCTTGTGCTCCCCATGCTTCTAAATTATAATAACCATCTGATTTTGCTGTATATGTTGTACAGCTTCCTGTATATGAAAAATTAGTTGTATAATTAATTTTACCTACTTTTCCTTCAATTACATTACTACTTGTTTTTGTAAAACTAAATAATGCATAACTTGAATACCCTATACTAATTAAAATTATAAAAATAACTGCAAGTAAAAAATAACTATTTATTATTTTGACATCTGTTTTTAAAAAACTTATTATTCTTTTCACTATAACCACAACCTTATTTTATTAACTATTAACTTTATAAATTAATTATATAAAACACCCCCCCCAGGTTGTCAATATTTTTTATACATTTTAACATTCAAAACATTTTTGTACCAATATTGCACAAAAAAAGAATCATCCTTTATGATTCTTTAACTTTATTCATTAATCTTTTTATATCTCTATTAAAAGTAAATCTATAATGACCTGTTATTTTCATTGGTGTTTCTTCTAAAACATCTTCTTCTTTTTCTGTTTGTTCTTCATCGCTATTTTGAATTAAATATGGAATTCCATTTTTATTTCTTTTATCTGATATCATAGCAATATGTTCTGAACCATCAAAAGTTACGATGTCACCTGGTTGGAATGTTTCTAATTTTTCTAAACTTGTTGGTAATACTTCAGCATAACTTTCAAAGAATACTCTTTGTTGACCGACTCTTCTAAAATCGATGTTATCATCTCTATATTTGATTCCATATTTTTCACTTCCATTTTCTTGATCTTCTTTTATATCAAGAATAATCATATCTTTTAAATCGTAGCCAGCCTCAAGAAGGGCATACCAAATAAGATCTGTACATACTCCCTCTTCTTCAACAGGAGGATATCCACCTGCATAGTATTTACTTACATACTTAGGGTTAAATTCGGCATACTTTTTAGCACCATTTAAAATATCAGTATAATCATCAACGCCATCATTATCATAATCATAAATACTAGTTAGTGTTACAATACCAAAATCACTATTAGTAAAGTAATCATTTTCATGTATTTCTACAAGTTTAAATGTTTTTTTTGTAACAAAAGATGAAATAACTTCACATAAAACAACAAATAGTATAATCAAAACAAATACTCTTATTAATTTAACAAATTGTTTTTTTAACTTTCTTCTTTTTTTGGCCATTTACTCCTCCTACTTAGATTTTAATTCAAATAATATATCACGAAGTTCCATTGCTCTTTCAAAATCTAACTTTTTAGCAGCTTCTTTCATTTCTTTTTCTATATCTTCTATACTTTCTACACTTATTATATCATTTTTACTATTTTTTTCAAGATTTGTCTTATCAACATTTGATATATTATCTCTAATTTCTTTAATGATTGTTTTAGGAACAATATTATGCTTTTTATTATATTCTTCTTGAATAGATCTTCTTCTTTTAGTTTCTTCCATAGCAAGTTTCATACTTTCTGTTATCGTATCAGCATACATAATAACATGCCCGTTAGCATTTCTTGCACATCTTCCCATTGTTTGAATAAGACTTCTTTTACTTCTTAAAAATCCTTCCTTATCAGCATCTAAAATTGCTATTAAACTAACTTCAGGAATATCAAGCCCTTCCCTTAAAAGATTAATTCCTACAATACAATCATAAGTTCCAAGTCTTAATTCTCTTATTATATTTAATCTATCAAGAGATTTAATTTCACTATGAAGATAAGCAACTTTTATATCTAAGTTTTTTAAATATGCTGTTAATTCTTCAGCCATCCTTATAGTTAAAGTTGTAATCAATACTCTTTCATTTTTAGATATTCTTTCATTTATTTCTCCTACTAAATCATCTATTTGACCTTTTGTTTTTCTAACTTCAAATGTTGGATCAAGTAAACCAGTTGGTCTTATTATTTGTTCGACATAACTTCCTGCTTGGTCTAATTCATAATCTCCAGGGGTTGCTGAAACATATATAACTTGATTTATCTTTTTTTCAAATTCTTCAAAATTAAGAGGTCTATTATCTAAAGCACTTGGAAGTCTAAAACCGTAATCAACAAGTGTTTGTTTTCTTGCTCTGTCACCATTATACATACCACGAACTTGAGGAAGTGTAACATGAGATTCATCTACAACTAAAAGATAATCTTTGGGAAAAAAGTCCATTAATGTTGTTGGTGTTTCTCCTTTTTTTCTTCCTCCAAGATGCCTTGAGTAATTTTCTATTCCCGTACAAAAACCTGTTTCTAACATCATTTCTATATCATAATTAGTTCTTTGCTCGAGTCTTTGAGCTTCAACTAGTTTATTTTCATTATTTAATTCTTCTAATCTTTCTTTTAATTCTTCCTTTATACTAGAAACAGCTTTCTTTAATGTTTCTTCACTAGTTACAAAAAAGCTTGCAGGAAAAATAGATATTGTTTTTTTATTAACAAAAACACGACCAGTTACTACATCAAATTCACTAATTTTATCTATTTCATCACCAAAAAACTCAATTCTTATTCCTTTATCATGAACTGATGTTGGTATTATTTCAATAACATCTCCACGAACCCTAAACGAACCTCTTTTAAAATCAATATCATTTCTTTCATAAAGCATATCAACTAATTTTTTTAAAACATAATTTCTATCTATTCCATCCCCTACATTTAAAGTAAGCATATTTTTTTCATATTCTTCTTTTTCTCCAATACCATATATACAAGAAACACTAGCCACAACAATAACATCTTTTCTTGATATTAATGCATTTGTTGCAGAATGTCTAAGTTCATCTATTTCATCATTTATTGAACTGGTTTTATCTATATATGTATCACTTTGAGGAACATAAGCTTCAGGTTGATAATAATCATAATATGAAATAAAAAATTCTACCCTATTATTAGGAAAAAGTTCTTTTAATTCCGCATAAAGTTGCCCTGCTAAAGTCTTATTATGTGCAAGTACTAAAGTAGGTTTATTAACTTCTTTTATAACATTTGCTATTGTAAAAGTTTTCCCTGTTCCTGTTGCTCCAAGTAAAACTTGTTGTTTCTTATTATTTTTAATTCCTTCGACAAGCTCTTTTATTGCTTCAGGTTGATCTCCACTTGGTTTATAATTACTAACTAATTCAAACATAATATTCCTCCTTAACTATTACTAGTTTATCACATTTATAAAATAATAAAAAGGAAAATGATTTTCCCTTATATTTATTTTTTCTTTTTATTGATTAAATCAATATATATTTTATATACATTATTTATTTCATCATCCCAATACTTATATAAATCTTTATAAGCATTTTCTTTTACCTTATCGTATAATTCTTTATTGTCTAAAACTTCAATTATTTTAGAAGCATAACTATAAAAATCATTATCTGATAAAAAACCATTTACATTATCTATAATTGTAGAAGCTGTTGCTGTATTTTTTAAAAATATACCTGGTGTTTTTTGACAAGCCGCTTCAATTTGAACGATTGAAGAAGCATCATAAACTGAAGGAAATAAAAATAAATCTGCTCTTTTATAATAATAACTTAAAATCTTTCTATTAATTATTTTTCCACATAATATTATATCGTTATTAAGATTAAGCTGTTTTATATGTTCTTTTAAAACATCATCATCTTGTCCCATCCCAACATAAAACATTTTAAATTTTAAATCAGGTCTTTCTTCTTTTAATATTTTTAAAGCATCAACAATAAATAAAATATTTTTTAATACATTTATCCTACCTACAAATAAGAATACTTTAACATCAGGTGTTAAATTATATTTTTTATCAATATAATTATAAGCATGTTTTTCTTCCTTAACAGGTAACATTTCCGTAGCATTATTTAAAACTCTAGGTAATTTTTTATAATGATATTCTTCATGAAATATTCTTGCAACCTCTTGGTTAACAGCATAACATTCATCACAGTTATTAAATACATCCATTAACCCTTCAACAAGATAACTTGCTATATATTCACTTTTTACAATTCTTTTAAAATCTTGTTTAAATTGTGAATGCATAGTACCTATACATGGTATATTTCTTTCTTTAGCATATTTAACCCCAACTTTACCAAGAGTAAAAGGCGAATGAATATGTACTATATCTAAATTACAACTATTAAGTTTTTTATAAAATTTCATATCGAGTTTAGGTACAGGAAGTAAATAATCAAAAAAAGCAGGTTCAAAAGAATTACATCTAATTACTTGGTATGGTAATTTACTATCATCATATTTTTTTCTATATTTAGGGGCAAATACAATAACATTAGCATACTTTACTAATCTTCTTGCATAATTATCAACCACCATAATAACACCATCTGTCATTGGAAAAAACGAATCTAAGAAAAGTCCAATTGTTATTTTTTTATCCATAAATATCCTCCAAAATAATTATATCATTAATGCTTTTTTTATACAAATAAAAAATACTTCAAATTTTTATTGAAGTATTCTTACTTTCTAATTATTAATAAATTAACACTTGCAAGGTGCCAATACTCCAGATCCATAATATGTTTCATATATTTGTGAACTTATATTACCTTTTGTATCTTTTACATATAAATAAAACTTGTTGTTATAATTTTTGTTTCCACCAGCACAACATTTAGTTATAGACTCAAGGTTAGTAGTCCAAGTACAATTATTCATATTTGAATCATTTGTCAAAAAACAATACTCTGAAATAGGATAAGTTCCTTGTTTAACAGTTACACTTGGATAATTTTCTTGAACTTCAAATAATGTAATTTCAGGAAAAGCAACCTTACCATCAGAAGAAAGTATATATGGATTAGTACTTGTTCCATCTCCATCAATTATTCTAACTTCTGATTTTAAATATAATGTAGGCCTAACTACAGTTTGAGCCAACGATGCTTGATAAGTACTAACAACAATTCCATTATCGGCAATATAATGAATACTAGTAGAAGTATTGCTATATTGCGTTACAGTAGCCTCTAATTTTTTTAAATTAAATAACCAATTTGTATTATTACATATTCTTAAATCATTACTATTATTATAATCATTTAATGCCTTTGTTTCACAATTATCACTTGCATATCCATAATCACTCACATACATAAGTCCTAGTTTTCCTACCCAACTATTTGGATTTTTATCATAATAAAACTCATTGCTTTTTGTATTCTTTATTTTTCTTTCGTAAGAATAAAAATCTACTGATGAATTAAAATTACTATTATTTCCACCACCACCTAAATAATACTTGGTATCTCCTATCATATTTTGTGATGTAGTTGACAAAGCATTTAAATATGTTTTATTTAAATATGTATTTAATGAAGCAGGTCTAGCCCAATTATTAAGTGCAGACTTAGTTGGTTCTGTTATTGCTAAATCTATAAAATTATTTTTATTCTTTTTTTCTAAATATTTAACTTTTAATTTATTTTTATCTTGTAATAACATTAAATTATCATTTTGGGTATAATTATAAGCAGTTGTTCCATCATCCCATTTATACTCTCCTATACTTTGATCTTTTATTAATTTAATTCTATTTTCTATCTTTCCTGTTCCATCATCAGTTGGAAATACTCCAAGTATCCTCCATGTTTCTCCATTAAATGTTACATAGTTTTTGGGACTTGCTCCCCGATATCTATATTCTATTATATCTTTATCATTTCCTATTTGAAGTGTTGTATCTTTTG
>ENA-ORMN01003784-ORMN01003784.1-human-gut-metagenome-genome-assembly--contig:-NODE-3784-length-11532-cov-2.791757_pt1 | contig 11532 bp, 4 predicted proteins | sample MGYA00242102_ERZ508993 | MGnify/ENA primary metagenome ERZ508993 (study PRJEB26280, sample SAMEA2338770) | human gut metagenome | biome: human gut; feature: human-associated habitat; material: faeces... | reverse complement strand
CCTGCCGAACGACCTTGACCTGCTGGTCGAGGAGTTCGACAAGCGTGGCATCGAGACCAAATGAGAGAAAAAATAGCGCCGCGCGAGTTTTGGAACCGCCGCTCGCAGCATTATGACGAGCAATCGGGAGCAGCGTATGCGGACGCCTACCGCAAAACGGCGGAGTGCATCCGCCCCTATCTCACGCCGAACGACCGTGTGCTGGATTTCGCCTGCGGCACGGGACTTGTCACGCTGCCGGTCGCGCAGATGGCCGCCGAGGTGTGCGCCATTGACATTTCGGACGAGATGGTGCGGCATCTGAAGGAAAAAATAGCAGAGCAGGGGGTCGGCAATGTCAGCGCCTCGTGCATGGATCTCTTTGACGAGAGCCTGCGGCCCGGCAGCTTTGACGCGGTGGTCGCCTGCAATGTGCTGCTCTACCTCGAAAACCGCGCGGAGGTGCTCGCGCGCATCCGTGAGCTGCTGCGGCCGGAGGGAGTATTCCTTTCGGCGACGGACTGCCTGGGCGAGCGGCTCACACGCGAGGGTGTTCGCAAGTGGTGGCGCAGCCACACAGGGAAAATGCCCTATGTGTCGTTTGACCGTATGCACACGCTGGAGGCGTCCATCGCCGCGGCTGGCTTTGAGGTGCTGGAGACCGAAAACCTGTTTCCCGCGCCGCCGAACCTCTTTGTCGCAGCAAGAAAAAAGTGAACGAACACAGGAGCGCGGACCGTTGGCCCGCGCTCCTCTTGCGCTCAGACGAAGTATTTGTTGACGATGGGGACCCGGCTCAGCAGCGCGGAGATCGCCGTGGAGACCGCGAACACAAAGACCGCGAGCAGCGGCACGGAGAAAAAGGCGTTGCAGAAGAAGGTGTCGATGCCGAAATGTTGTAGTAGCTCAATGACCATCGGATGAACAAGGTAGACACCGAAGCTGTACTTGGACAGCTTGCAGAGAATGGCGTATGCCCGTTCTCCTATGTGCGGAAAATTCAGGTGCTGCTTGGCAAAGACGAAGATGGGAACACTGGTGAACAGGACATTGATTGAATTATAGTTATAAAAAATTCCACTGGGCGCACCCTGCGCCTTGGCGTGAATGACCGGTGCGAATATAGAGAAAAGAAGCCCCGCGACACCGATGCAGTAGAGTATGATCTCCTCCCTGCGGCTGAACTCCCTCCGGCTGAGATAGTATCCGCCGACAAAATAAACGGTAAGGCCGAGCGGAAAATAGCAGTAAGTGTACATGATTACCGTGGTGATGACCGTGCTTACCCGAGGCGAGACAAAAGAGCAGAACAGGGCAAGCTGAGGCAGAAGAAAGGTGAAGACAAGCGCCAACAGGAGGAAGTACCGCGTGAGCGTTTCGTTTTGAACAATAGGACGCAGCAGCGGGATGAGCAGATACAATCCCACGATCATGTAGAGGAACCACAGGTGATAATGTCCTGTGATGAATTGCGAAAAGACATCAAAGAGCGGGCTGCGGCGAAAAATGAGGCTGATGAGTGCGTAGCAGCCCGACCAGAAAACGAATACGCCGGCCATGCGCAACACATTCTTTTTCAGTATGGTGCGGATCGTGGTATCGCGGCCTAAAAACAGCGCGCCGCTGATCATGACGAAAATGGGAACCGACCACTTGCCTGTAGTGCAGTACAGATTAAAGGCGAACCATGCGCGTGAGCTGACATCGACATCAAGCCAATGCTGCGCTGAAATGTGAACGGCGACAACAGCGAAGATTTTGACGCGGCCCTGCTGGGCACGCTGAAGGCACACAACATCGACCTTGTGGTGCTGGCAGGCTTTCTGTCCGTGCTGGGGCCCAGTGTCATTGAAGCGTATCCCCGCCGCATCCTGAATATCCACCCTTCCCTTCTTCCAGACTTCCCGGGGCTTCATGCCTGGGAGCAGGCTGTGAACGCCGGAGCTGCGGAGAGCGGCTGCACCGTCCATTATGTGGATGACGGAATGGATACCGGCCCCATCCTGGGCCAGGCTCGCGTGCCCGTGCTGCCGGGGGATACGCCGGAAAGCCTTCACGCCCGCATTCAGGAGCAGGAGCATCCCCTTTATCCCGCCATGATCGCCCGCGTTCTGGAAACGCTGGCATGACCTGATTCTCCTTCTGACCGGAAAGCAATCCGGCCTCCTGCCGGGAGAGGATGACAGGATGACCGATTCTCTTGTCTTGTGATATGAACGGAATCCGTTAAAAAGGAGTCCTCTTTTCAAAGAAAGGATAAAAATACCATGAAGATGAAACCTTCCATCGCCCTGTTTGCCGCTTCCGCTCTTCTGGCGGGTGTGGCAGGCGCGCAAGAAAAGGCCGCCGAAGCTCCGGCAGCCGACCAACCCAAACAAGAGAAAGAAATTACTGTGTCTCCCGAACAGATGAAAAAGGACCTGGGCTATTTTCTGGGTTTCCAGAGCGGTCAGCAACTTGGTTCCATTCCTACCCTGACCTTTGACGACCTGGACCAGGAATCCTTCCTGCAGGGCATCAAGGACGGCATGGTCCGCAAGCCCGCCAAGGACCAGGAACAGCTGAAACCCGCCCTGGATGCGTTCCAGAAGCAAATTGACGAACGCATTTCCGCCAAGGCCAAGGCCAATTTGGAGGCCAGCAGGAAATTCATGGAGGAAAACGGCAAAAAAGAAGGCGTCACCACAACGAAGTCCGGCCTCCAGTACAAGGTTGTGAACAAGGGCGGCGAAGAAAAATTTGATGAAAAGAAGTTCAAGAACCCCATGTTCAAGGTGAAGTACAAGGGCACGCTGCTGGACGGCACCGTGTTTGACGACACCAAGGGCAAGTCCGTGGAACTTCCTCTCCAGGTCATCCCCGGTTTTGCCGAAGCGCTGACCACGATGCCCGTCGGCTCCAAATGGATTGTCTACATTCCTTCCGAGCTGGCTTACGGGGAAAACACTCCCGGCGCTCCGATTGAACCCAATTCCCCGCTCATCTTTGATCTGGAACTGGACGGCATTTCGGAAGCCCCTGCTCCCCAGGGAGGCCCCATGAGCATTTCTCCGGAACAACTTCAGGAGATGCTTAAGCAGAGCGGCGCCCAGCAACAGTAAGGAAAAAATAATTCAAGTCAGGGCCGTTCCCGGGAGGGAGCGGCCTTTTTGTTTTTATCCGTACCGCTTTCATCAGGAAAGCGAATGGGCAGACTGGGAATTTATAATCCTGCTTCTTTCCTTAATCTATGTATTTTACTTGTAATGAAAGAGTGATGGTTTTGCTTCTCTGGATATGTAGGCGGATATGCTGGACAGGTGGAGTTTATTATTTTCCATTATTTATTTAATGCGAGTCATTTCTGAAAATAGACTTGCCAACGGATTATAAATCCGGGTATTACTGGCTGAAATATTATTGATTAATATGAGACTTCATCTCCCTCCGTCCTTGCGTTCCGCCCTTCTCGCTTCCCTGGTTTCCTTCTCCGGCATTTGCTCTTATTCCCATGCCGCAACCTCGGCGGATTTCTGGCAGATCCCCGATTTTGGCGGTCCTGATTTTACATGGACGGGGGCTGGGGAAGGCGACGCTGTGGGGACGGCAGGCAACTGGGAGGGAGGCTCGGCGCCGTCCCGCGTGGACAATAAGGGTCCGCATTTGATTTTTAATGGCGTGGATGTGACGGTTACGGGAACGCCTCCCAATACCTCGGACGGAGGCGGTATTTCCGTTACGGGGAACGGAAGTGTGTCTGTGGGGCTTGGACAATGGGGCGGCAATGTTTACGTGGAAAAGGGTTCCTCCCTTACCACTTCTTTCGGTACCCAGCTCAAAAATATGGAGCCAGAGGGGCATGCCAATATCTATGTGGACGGCACTCTGAACATGACTACTCCGGGAGGGAATCTCAATTTTGACAATGGTACCGGTGCCGATAATCATTACTGGCACATTGGGCTTGACGGAATGATTAACCTGTCAAACACCACCACAATTACCAAGAACGCCAAAACATGGAATGTGGAGGTAGTGGTTGCCAGCGCCATGGAAGGGCTTGCGGTCACCAATCGCGAGATGGTTGACGACGCCCTGATCACACGCTATTTCATGTCTACAGGGGCTGATTTGGGGGCATCCCTGGATTCCCTGCGTATTTGGAAGCAAACCGGGGATGATGCTTATGAGGCATTGACGAGGGTTGATTCCGCCGGCCAGCTGGGGGCGGGTAATTTCCTGCTTGTTTCCAACGGTTCCGGCATGTCCGTGCAGTACAAGGGGGAAGGGTATGATGCAGAAACTCTGGTGTGGAATTCCAACGGGACATGGAGCAATACGGGAACGGGCTGGTACAAGCAGGGTGACGGAACCAAGACGGATACTTCCTTCCTGAATGGGGATGCCGTCATTTTCACGGCAGAGGAAGGCTCCAAAACAGTCAATTTCTCCGGAGGGATCAATGTCTCCTCCATGACATTTGAGACGGATTATACGCTCCTTCCCGGGGAAGGCGCCACTCTTTTTGCCCAGGAAACGGTTTTAAGCAACAGCTCGTCCCTGACGTTGGGTGACGGGGATCACCGTTTTTCCGGTTTTGAAAGCCTGGTGACGGGAGGGGAAAATTCTTCCCTCACGGTTTACATGAAAACGGATGCTTCTTCTGCAGGAAGCGTCAATTTGCTGGAGGGCTCGGCCCTTCAGAATCTTTACGTATATGGAGCCTTGAGACTGGGTGCTTCTTCCCAGTCGGGATCATGGATGCTTGGCGGAGCCAGCCTGCATATGATGGCGGGTTCTACCATGGTGTTCGGTTCCGATGCGGGGACATCCATCGGAGCAGGACAAACGGTAATTGCGGAGGGCAGCTTGAATGTCTATGCGCAGAATGTTTCCGACAGCAACACGTATCTCTGGAACCTGGTGGGCGGCGAGAGCGTCTCGACTGGAGATACGCTGACCTTTAACGGAACCAGCAACCCGACCATAGCCGGCAATATCACATACGCCGGGAATATCGTATCTGGCGCCCAGACCGGTTCCACGGTGACGTTTAAGGGAAACATCCAGGCGGAATCGTTCAAGGTAGCCCATTATTACGGCAGGGTTCATATGGCCGATAATGAATTGGAAGTTAATAAACTGTGGGTCGGAGCCGGCGGTGGGTATGACAATTCCTTATATGGTGCTCTTGATCTTGATTCCGGCAATGTGACTACGGCAGGCCAGGTCCGGCTTGCCGAGCTGGGTCATGGGGTGCTTAATGTGAACCAGGGTTCCTCCCTGACTGTCACCGGCAACAATGATACCCATAGCACAAGCGCCAGTTTCCTGCTGGCTCACTGGGCTTATTCAGGGGAACTTAATTTGAGGGGCGGTTCTTTGACCGCATTGCAGACTTCGATGCATCTGTCCTGGTCTGGCACGGGCATTTTCAATGCCGTTTCCGGAACGGCTGATTTGCTGGGAATGGACTTTTGGGCTCAAACAAACGGTTCATTCCGGGGCAGCTTCCTGTTGGGCAGCGCAACATCCGGGGATGCCAGGGTGAACATAGGTTCTTATGGCATGGCCAATGTGGCGGGAGAGGCCGTTATCAAACTGGGAGAAGGCACGCTGGGGGCTTTGTCCAACTGGGGTATAAGCTATAATCCGGATTTCACGGCTTCTTATGTAGAACTTCTGGGCACGGTGAATGGGACTATCCTTGACACGCTGGATGCCAATGACCATGCCACGGGACGTACTGTTACCTTTTCCAACGGGCTGACGGGAAACGGCAAGCTCGTGAAGGTTGGCGACGGGGTTCTGGTTCTTAACGGAACGGCCCAGGCTCCGGTTACTGCCGAAGGAGAAACGGCGGCCGTTCCCGGCTTTACCGGAACAGTGGAATTGAGGGAAGGCGGTTTGACGGTGAAGGATTCCAGCGTTATCGGGCAGGGGGCTTTGCTGATCGGAGGCGGTCTTACTGTGAACGTTACGTCCGCGGACGGGTATGTGCTGAATGCCGGTTCCACGCTGGGCTCCACGGGAATTTCCGGAGGAACGGCTACTTTATCCGCCGGGTTGACGTTAAACGGCGGCATCCTGAGCTTCAGTTCTCTTGATGCGGATACAGCGGCTCTGACCGTCAATTCCATCAGCGGCAGTGAGGCTACGGAAGTACGGCTGGGGCTGTCTTCCCTGGAAACGGGGATTAGTTATGCCTTGCTTTCTGGAGCAGGGTTGACGGAAAGTTCCTTCTTTACTTTGGGCGGAGCTGCTGCGGAGTTGTACAACGGAACGTTTTCCGTCAGCAACGGCACTCTTTACGTCAATTTGAGTGACAAGGAAGGTTTGTTGAGGTGGAAGAGCGGCACCTGGAATACGGAAAGCTCGAATACCTCTTGGAGCCTTGACGGAACACCGTCAGCTTATGCCGATGGGGAGACCGTATATTTCTCCAATGGCGATGGCGTGGATAAAAATGTGACGATTGCGGGGAATGTCGCTCCAGGCAGAATCAATGTTTCCGGTACGGATTTCATTTTTACGGGTGACGGTTCCATTACCGGGGATACGACGCTGAACCTGCTGGACGGAGCTTCCCTGACCGTGAACAACGCCAATTCCTATGCCGGGGATACCGTTCTTGGCGATGGCAGCAAACTCGTTGTCGGCAATGCCGGAGCGCTGGGCACCAGCACGGTCCTGTTGCAGGGAGATTCCGTTCTGGAACTGACCACGGGTACGTGGAACGGGTTGGGAACACGTTTGAATGTCAATTCCTCAGGCACGCTGAAATTGAGCGGGAACGCCTCCGGAACGACAACGGCCGCCCTGACTGGAGTCAGGTATGAGCTGGGAGCCAATACCACGCTGACCCTTTCCGCCGGAACCTATGGAAATACGATTACCGGGGCCGGTACGCTGATATCCGCGGTAGGAACGAATGTCCTTAATGGAAATGTTGATATTACAGGAGAGTACAGGGTGCTGGCAACCAACGGCACGGCATGTACCTGGACGCTGGGGGCCGGCGCTTCCGTGACGGCGGGAAGCTTCATCGGCCGCTACGAGTACAATGGAACAACCACGCTCAACATCAGCCGGGACGCCGTGATGAATATTACCGGCACGCTGCGGATTGCCCGTGACGGAAAAGGCGTCATGAATATTGGTTCGGGCGGCATGGTGCTGGCCCAGACGCTGGATTTGGGGCAGAATTGGGATGGAGTAAGCGCCAAGGGCGCCACCATTAATCTGAATGGCGGTTCCCTGCTTCTCGGTTCAGGCGGCATGACGGCATCCGGAAATACCAATACGATGGCCCTGAACATGAACTCCGGGACGCTGGGGACGACGGCGGCGGAAGGCTGGTCTTCCGCCTACAATATGTCCCTTACTGGAAATGTGACGGTAGATACCCGCCAGTATGATGCGGAAACCAAGTCCTACCATGACCAGGCTTCCACCGGCATCACCCTCGGAGGCGTCCTTTCCGGAGCGGGCGGCCTGACGAAAACCGGCTTAGGCACCTTGACCCTTTCCGGGCAGAATACCTATACGGGCCTGACTAATGTCCAGGCCGGAACGCTGGCGTTTACGAATACGAATGCCATGGCCCTGGGCAGCATTTCCATGGGTGCGGGCGCCAGAATGACGACGGCTTCTGCTCTGACGCTGAATAGCGGCGCTACCCTCACTTTTGACATGACGGGCGTGGTGGCGAATGAGCCTGTCATCAATATCACGGCCGGGTCTCTGGCTCTTACGGATTCGTCCTGTGCGCTGACTATCAATAATTATGGTGAATTGGAGGCATCTAACTATGTCCTGGCCCAGTGGGCTGCGGATGGAAGCCTGACGACGGATTCCTTCACATGGACGCCCGACATCACCAGGGAAGGGTTCGAATATTCCGTGGTGGTGGAAAATAACCAGCTTGTGCTGAAGGTTGCTGACGTCAGCGGGGACAATGGTTTTGTCTGGAACGGAGGAACGGACCGGAAGTGGATCAACACCAGTGTTGACGGCTGGACGACGAGGCTGACGGGGGCGGATACGCTGGATAATCAGGAAATTTACTTCTCCTCCGCGGAAGCGGGTGAAGTCAAGGTTTCCGGCATTGTAACTCCCAAGAGCGTTGTTTTCAACAGCGGCGCTTACACGTTGGTCAGCGATCCTGACAGCGAGGGGTCTATTGCGGATTCCACAGCTCCCACCACGCTTACCGTGAACGGTACGGCTGAAGTTGCCTTAAACCTGGCCAATACCTATACCGGAGGGACGATACTCAATGGCGGTACCCTTACCATTGGCGCTGACGGAGCGCTGGGAACGGAAGGGGATATTATATTCAACGGGGGGACGCTGGCCTATGCGGATTCCGCTGCCGGTGAGGATGCGACAGGGTATGACATTTCCAGCCGTGTCAACGTCGGAGACGGAGGTTTCCTGAACGTTTCCGTGCTTGGCGCCGGGGATACCGTTTCCTGGGCCGGCTTGTCAGCCGATGTCATGGGGGCCGGCACTACCCTGACCAAAACGGGAGCGGGCACGCTGGCCCTTGGATACGCAGGGAATACCCTGGCCCACCTTACTGTGGAAGAGGGCACGCTCGCTTTCACGGGCGGTGCGACTATCGGCGTAAATCCGAACAATGCTACTATTGTCCGCGTCAGTGAAGGCGCTTCCCTTGCTCTTTCCGGCGGAACCGTCAACCTGCATGCCCAGCTCAATGGGGCGGGCACCGTCACTATCGGGACTGCGGATACTGCGGGACTGGTCAATATCTCCAATACGGGCAATACCAACTTCACTGGCCGCCTGGAACTGGTCGGCAACGGGGTGAATATGAGTACCAATGCCAACTGGGTAGCCTTTGGGGCAGGAAATACGCTGGGAGGCGGCACCGTTTTCATCGACGGCAAGGGCTTCCATTTTTCCGCAGGTACGACGGCGGCCAATTTTGAAATCGGCGCAACCCACGGTGCGATGCAGAACGGCTCCTCCGGCGCCACATACACTTTTTCCGGAAACCTTTCCGGTTCGGGTACGTGGGCCATGGCTGCGAACGTTCGGATGAACAATGTCCTCACGGGATCCCTCAAGGACTTCTCGGGGATCCTGTCCACCAATGAGACTTCCGCCAACAACAATCGCCAGGCCTGGAACTTCGGTTCCGGCGGGGGGTGCGCCACGGGTGAAGGGAATTCCGTTTTTGGAGACGGCGCTATTCTGGGAGGTAACACGGGGTCCACGGATACCGGGCTGGCCGCACAATACAACGTCAACTACAACAATACGGAACTGGTGTTGAACGCTCTGGTGCAGGGCAACTCCAGCCTGACGCACGCAGGCACGGGCACTCTGATTCTGGATCAGGCCAATACCGCTACGGGAGCGCTCGGCATTACAAATGCCGGAGCCGTAGTCCAGCTTGGCACGGAAGACAAGGCCGGCCAGTGGGCCGGAACCGTACTGAATGGAGCGGGAACGCTGAAAATCGTCAATGGCGCGCTGACCTCCGCCATGACGCGGGCGGAAGGCGCCACGGCAGCCATTGTCGTGGACTCAGCAGCTTCTGTCAATTTGGGGGGGACTGACGGCAGCATGCTCAAGGGCATTACGCTGGCTGCCGGAGGCAGGCTTACCAACGTTTCCGGAGATATTACGGTGGGGGCGGGAGCCACGGAAACATTGAATCTTACCTTGGGAGCGGATAACATCAACCAGGATGCGGCCGGGGCGGCCATCATTGACCAGGGAGACGGCAGGCTTGTCATCAACAATCCCGCCACAGTCAATCTGGACATTGACGCCATTGTGAACACGCTCGTCGCCCATAAGGAAGCCGGTGCGGAAAGCTGGCTCACCCTGACGACCGGAACGCTGGAATGCGAAAACCTTGGCGATATCCAGTTCAGCAAGATTCTTTCCAATTACGGCATCCGCGTGACGGGCACCGATGGAGGAAGCCTGGTGCTCAGCGGGCAGGTCAGCGGGCTTTATATGGTGGATGATTCCTCTACTTCCGATCCTGATACCGTCACCAACTACGGCACGCTGGGGATGTACTCCGGCGTGGTGATTTCCCAGGACAAGACGCTTACCGTTCAGTTGGCCGGCGCACCCGGCGATTCCGACGGGGACGGCGCGGTCATCAACAACCTGCTGGGCGCTACGGGAAGCACGCTGAAAGTGGAAAACACCAGTGCGGACGGAGGCAACGCTGTTGTCATCCTCAACAACGAACGTCTGGAAACGGGATTGCCTGCTCCTGATGATTACGCCGGTGCGGATTCCATCATGGGCGGAAGCATCGTCGGGGAAAACGGAGTCACCTTCGTCAAGCAAAACACGGGCAAGCTGACAGTCAACGGTTCTTTTGTGACGGACACCCTGCGTGTGGAAGGCGGTTCCCTCGCTCTTAACGGTGAAGGGAACAGCTTTAATCATGTGGAACTTGCCGGCGCAGAGGAAGGGGGTGTTCTGGACATCAACCGGAATACCGTCATGGGTGATTTGACGGACAGCGGCGAAGGCGCAGCCCTGAACATCGGCAGCGGAGCCTCCCTTTCCGTCAACGGCGCCAGTAGTCTTTCCTCCAGCACCATCCAGGGCAGCGGAACGCTGACCCTCCGTGATACGCTGGAAATTTCCGGAACAGCCTCCCTTCAGGGCGGTGTTCTTCTTGATCTGGCAAAAGATGACGATTCCACGGGAACGCTCGACCTCGGTTCGACATCCGGCAGCACCGTTTCCGGAATCGGCGGAGAGGGAACACTGAAGAGCGCAGGAGGCGTTTTGACCGTCAATACCGGTAATTCGGGCGGCGGTTCCGTTTTCAGCGGTACGCTGGAGGGACGCGGGCAGCTTAATATTTCCGGTAATGCCGGGCAGACGTTTGAAAACGTCATGACCGCTGCCGGCAGCAGCTGGGCAGTTAACAGCACGGGCCTTCTCAATATCCGGATGGGAGGGACGGTGGACAACCCGAGAGCCAATACGGCGCTGACCCTCAGCAGCTTGACGCTGGGAGACGGTTCCAGTACGAACCTTACCTTCAACACGGACTACGCTGGCCCCATCATCAGCGTGACCGGAAATATCAGCATCAGCCAGGGCGCGGAAATAACTCTCAGTTCTACTGGCGGGAATGAACTGACTCTGGACGCAGACGGCAGTTATACGCTCATGCACGCGGATGGCACCATTGATCTGGGAGGAAGCGACAGGCTGGCTATCCTGTTGGATCCCTCCTCCTCCGCTTTCAAGAAATTTGAAAATGATGCGTACCTGGTGATGGAAAACGGCAACCTTGTTCTGATGGCCACGGCTTCCAAGGACAATAAATATGCCCGCCTTGCGGATACGTTTAATTCCAGGGCCGGAGCAGAACTTCTCTGGAACCTGCCCGGCGATCTTGCTGCGGATTCCATCCTCAAGAAGGTGGATGACGCCGTAGGTGCCCTGACGTCTTCCAACCCCTCGGAAGCGAAACGCACCATGGCAGCAGTGGCTGGGAGCACGGTCAACGCACTGGGGACGGCACAGAGGGACGCCCTGCGCGACCAGATGGGCTGGATCAGG
>ENA-ORMN01003783-ORMN01003783.1-human-gut-metagenome-genome-assembly--contig:-NODE-3783-length-11533-cov-3.478742_pt1 | contig 11533 bp, 7 predicted proteins | sample MGYA00242102_ERZ508993 | MGnify/ENA primary metagenome ERZ508993 (study PRJEB26280, sample SAMEA2338770) | human gut metagenome | biome: human gut; feature: human-associated habitat; material: faeces... | reverse complement strand
GAAGCGCTCGTCAATTCAAGGAGGAATATATTATGGTAGTACAACACAATCTTACCGCTATGAACTCTAACAGAATGTTAGGTTTGACTCAGAGCTCTCAGGCAAAGTCAACTGAGAAGCTGTCTTCCGGTTACAAGATCAACCGTGCAGCAGATGATGCAGCAGGATTATCCATCAGTGAAAAAATGAGAAAGCAGATCAGAGGACTGACACAGGCTTCCGCTAACGCAGAAGACGGTATCTCCACTGTACAGACCGCTGAAGGTGCACTGAACGAAGTTCAGGACATGCTGCAGAGAATGAACGAGCTGGCTGTTAAGGCTTCCAACGGAACCAATTCCGAGAACGATAGAACTTACATCCAGAACGAAATCGATCAGCTGACCACCGAAATCGATCGTGTTGCTGAGACAACCAAGTTTAACGAGACCTACCTGTTAAAGGGTGACAAGGATGCAGTTAAGGGTTACAGCTATTCTTATGGTACTGATACGAAGGCGGGTGCTACATTTGCTACGGGAAAAAATTCTACAGTGACTGGATCCAACACAGGCGCAAAAATCACTGTTAGTGCAGCCACACCTGCTGATGATAAGGCAGCTGCATTGCAGAACGATTTGTTAAAAGCACTGCAGAAGAGCGGTGCCAAAGTAACAATCGCTGCTGGCGCTGATGGCACATCTGCTGCTAATGTTGCAATTACCGTTGAAGGTTATGACGTTGCTTCTGATGGTAAGGTATCTAAGGATGGTGTTGACACTGGAATTAAATTGACAGCTTCTGCAGGAAACAACAATTCTACTGGTACAGTAGCACTGTCTGATACGTTAACTTTGGATTCTAAGGCAGTTACAGCTGCTGCAAAAGGAGCACATGCAGCTTTCTATGACAAAGATGGTAATAAGATTTCAGAGAATGCATTGAGCAATTACTTCACAAGCACTACTGCAGGAAATAATATCAATACCACAAAGCTGAAGGATAAGACACTGTATGATGCTTTTGGCAATACAGTTACGCCTGTAGCTGCTAACATTCAGTCCGCTCAGGATCAGGTTGGTAGTTTGAAACTGTCTTTGCATGTTGGAGCTGATGCTACTTCCAACAACAAGATTGAATTGAATCTGGATGCAATGTCCGCTAAGGGACTTGGCGTAAACGGCTTAAGAGTAGATGGTGCTACTTCTACTAATGCGGATAACGCTATCGAGACCATTAAGGAAGCTATCCAGAAGGTATCTACTCAGAGATCTGCTCTCGGTGCTGTTCAGAACAGACTTGAGCATACCATCAACAACTTGGATAACGTTGTAGAGAACACCACAAGTGCTGAATCTGCTATCCGTGATACAGATATGGCTACTGAGATGGTTAAGTACTCCAACAACAACATCCTGTCTCAGGCAGGTCAGGCAATGTTGGCTCAGGCTAACCAGTCCAACCAGGGCGTACTGTCTCTGTTACAGTAATCAAACAGTTAGAGCATCTAACATAGCAATAAGAAGAGGGCTCGGCTTTGCAGCCGGGCTCTTTTCTCTATGTAAAATGTAAAGCGGAAAGGATTCCAGACATGAACAAGGAACATATCTTATTATCCATTTCCATGTTGATCTCAGGAAGAGACGAGATGGAGAAAAGCCTGAACTCACTTCTTTATTTCAAAAATGCATTTCCTACGGAAATCATATTAGTAGATACCGGATGCAATGAAAAGCAACGTGCACTGGCAGAACAATATGCGGATAAAATCATTAACTTCACATGGTGTAATGATTTTGGAGCAGCCAGAAATGCCGGATTAAAGGAAGCGCAAGGCGAATGGTTCATGTATCTGGATGATGATGAATGGTTTGATGATCCGCAGGAGATTATCAAATTCTTTATAACAGGAGAATATCAGAAATATAATTCGGCATCCTATATTGTAAGAAATTATATGGATCCGAATGGAAATAATTATATTGATTCTTATCCATCCAGAATGGTTAAACTAAATTCTTCTATTCACTTTGTGGGGAGAATCCATGAATTTCTAGCCCCGTTTTGTGAACCCAGAAAAGAGTTCAACGACTTTGTGCATCATTATGGATATGTGTACAAGAATGAACAGGAACATGTAAAACATGTATGGAGAAACATTGAGCCATTATTGGTAATTCGGAAAGAGTATCCCGGAGATCCCAGATGGATCATGCAGTTAGATCAGGAGTATTTTTCTGCATGTGATTATGAAAAAGTGATTACGACAAGCATTGAGGGATTGGAAGAGTGGAGAAAATATAAGAAAAATCTGACCTACATGCCTATCCATATTGGAGCGATTTATGCGTATCTTTTATTGGCATTTGAGAATCTGGAAAGATATCAAGAGGAAAAAAAATGGTTGAGACAGGCCTTTTCAGAACCACTAAATCAATTGGATACCATGGAGGTATGTATTGCTTTTTATAATATGATGGGAGCGCGAGTATATGGTAATCTGAGTGATGATTTATGTATTACATATTATAAAAAATACAAAGATTGTTATGATAAATTAAAGAGTAATAGAACGGCAATGGAAACTAAAACAGCAGGAGTAGTTACCAGTATATTTGGTAATGCATATTTTGCAGAAACATTTATGATGTGTTTACCTATATTCATGAAACGAAAAAAATGGAAAATAATTCAAGAGAATATTTTAATAGTAGACTGGAAGCAAATAGAAAGCTTTTCGAATGATATTAAGAATAAAAAAGTATTAGAAACAATGTGTACAACGGAATATCATGGATTATACACGGAGTTAGCAGAGAAAATGCTGGGGGACGGCAATTATTTTCATACTCTATATCCTACAATACAAGCGTTGCAGAAAGAGTATGAATTGGAAGGAAAAAAGGACGAAATCCATAACTTACACCACATTGTAGCAACGTTACCAAGTAAGCATTTTTATATTATTGCATCGAAAATTTTATGGAAAAATGCTCAAAAAGAAAGTGGAATAGAAGAATGTTATGAGGAATTATTCCTTAAATATGCAGATAACATATTGGAAATAGAGGATAGTATCTGGGATATAGCAGAAGAAAGAAAAATAGAAATAGAACCGTTTTTTATGCAATTGGATTACCGTACCTGGCGCAGAACACTGGAAAGTATGGAACATTGGGGATCCGGTGAAGACTGGGATAAATGGAATTCCAGAATCCGGGAATGGAAAAGTGGAGAAGACATTCGGTATGATCTCTTTGATATAAAGTATATGGGAAGCAATCTGGCAAAGATAACGAAGAAGACAGAAAGTTTGCCAGCGCTTGAGAATCAGCTTTGGACATATGCGGATATGGTATATGAATTCTACCAGCCTTATTACAGGGAAGATGTGTTGCAAGAGAACTCCATTGGACTCCCAGACGAGCTTCAGTTGGCATTGGAGTTAAGAGAATTGCGATATTATCGCAATTCCGGACAGGAACGAAATGCCCTGGAAACCATGAAGAAATGTCTGGGAGTTTATCCGAAGCTAGATAAGACCATGCTTGTCTATGCGGAGATGCTTCGGGATGAAATGAAGCGGCAGACAACGGAAGCTGCTGAAGCACAAAAGGAATTGCAGCAGATGGTTATATACATGAAAAATCTTGCGGAAACAAGAATAGAGCGTGGGGAACCCGATGCGGCAAGGGCAATATTGAGTCAGATACAGCAGTTTGCACCTGATGATGAGGAAATCAAGAAGTTATTAGATCAAATAAAGCAATAATTCGATGGGAAGGAAACAATGCCTATGGATACAGAATTGGCTTATAGTATTTTGGAAATCATGCAGACTATGGAAGACGCTGCAAAAGAGATGAAATTGAAATACATAGCCGGAGATATACAAGGTTTTAACAGCCTTAGTATGGATTTATGGGATGGAATATCTGCAGTCAGGGATGTGGCGCGGCAGAATGTGCCGAACGGAAGCAGAATCCGTTTAGTGGATGCATGTAGCTGTGCATTGGAATCATTGAAAGATATTAAACTGCTCGTAATTACTAATCCGGAGAAAGTAGAATGGAAACTGGAGTATGAATTGATACCGCTGATAGAGAGCGGGGCGATGCAGTTTTATTATTGGGCTATTGTGGACGGACATCCGGAAAAAGAGGAGGAATACCAAGCTTTCTTGAAGAATACTGATATTTTTGGACTTCTTCGAATACCGGTAGAACAACGGAAATATGAGGTAGATCTTACAATCGCAATCACTGGGTATAACCATTTGGACTATACGATGCAGTGTGTAGAGAGTGTTTTGAGCAATTTACCGAAAAATATTAAAACAGAAATTATTCTGTTAAATCATGGTTCCAAGGACGGAACAAAAGAGTATTTTGAAAAAATGAAAGAAGTAAAAGTGATAAATGTAGCTGTAAATGGTGCAGCCCCAGGCGTAAATTTAAAAGCGATATCACATGGTAAATACTTCTTGAATATAAGCAACGATATTGTTGTAGGCGATAATGCTATATGGAACTTATACCGTTGCGTAAAAGAACATTGCGATTATGGCTACGTCGTGCCGACTACTCCGGCTGTCAGCAATCTTCAAACAATTGAAGCCTGTTATAGTACCACGGATGAATTAAAAGCTTTTACTAAGAAAAATAATATATATGATGAAAGGCGTCACGAACAAAGAACAAGATTATGCAATCCATTATGTATTTTTCCTACAAACATAGTGGTGCAGTTGTCCTTGGAAATGTATGAGGATAAGTGTTGCGGAAAGAGTGTAATGTCTTTTCCAGATGACAAAAATTCTCTCTGGATGCGGCGAAACGGATATAAATGTATATTAGCGAAGGATGCTTATTGCCATCATTTTGGCTCTGTAACATTAAAGCATGATTTGGAAAAACAGGAAGAACAACGGCATTTTTATTTGGAAGGACGTATTGATTTCATGAATAGATATGGTGTGGATCCATGGGGAACCGGTTTTTGCTATGATTATAACTTATTTCAGAACTGGAATATTCCCGGAATAGATGGGGCAAATATACTTGGAATCAATTGTGGGTTAGGTAGTAACTCTCTGAAAATAAAGGAAGTCATGAGAGAAAAAGGTGCAATTAATGTTACTTTATATAACGGAACCCAGGAGAAAAGATTTTTAGAAGATTTAAAAGGTGTTTCAGACAAGGCGTTTGTTTTTACAAAGCTAACAGAAATCAAAGATAAAACCGGTCGTGATTATTTTGACTATATCATAATAGATGAAGCATTAGAGAATATAGAAGTAAAAGATATAGAACAGCAAGTTCGGAAGGCAGAATTGCAATTTAAAGAATTGGTATATCAAGTTTCGGATCATGAGTGGACGGTTATAGAATATTAAACAGGAGGAATTATCATGAGCGTATTTATTACAGCTGAGATCGGAATCAATCATAACGGAGATTTACAGCTTGCCAAGAGGCTGATCGATGCAGCGGTGGTTGCAGGATGTGATGCTGTGAAATTTCAGAAGAGAACAGTGGATAAGGTGTATACACAGGAATATCTGGATAGTCCCAGAAAGAGCCCCTGGGGGGAGACACAACGTGCACAGAAAGAGGGGCTGGAATTCGGCAAGGAAGAATATGATGAGATCGACAGATATTGTAAGGAGAAGGGAATTGAATGGTTCGCTTCTGCATGGGATGTGGATTCGCAGATTTTCCTGAGACAATATGATCTGAAATACAATAAAGTGGCATCTGCTATGTTAACTAATGATGAGTTGTTACAGGAAATTGCTTCTGAGGGAAAATATACGTTTATTGCAACCGGAATGAGTACTTTGGATGAAATTGATCATGCGGTAGATATTTTTGAACAGGCAGGATGCCCTTACGAGCTGATGCATTGCAACAGTACCTATCCGATGCCAGTGGAAGATGCAAACCTGAAGCTGATCCGTGTACTGGCAGATATCTACAAATGTAAAGTTGGCTACAGCGGACATGAGGCAGGCACGCTTGTCAGTACTTGTGCTGTGGCAGCCGGTGCAACCTCTATAGAGAGACATATTACCATGGACAAGACAATGTACGGTTCTGACCAGAAGGCATCCATTGAGCCTTATGAGTTGTGCAGGCTGGTAAAGGATATCCGTGATACTGAGAGAATCATGGGTACGGGTAAAAAAGTACTGACTCCTGCAGAGGAAGAAGTTAAGAAAAAGCTCAGAGGATAGGATGCAATCATTATGATTAAGCTGGTAGTATTTGATATCGATGGTGTTATAACGGATGGCACCGTAATCGTTGATATAAATGGCACAGAGCAAAAGAAGATCAATCTGAAGGATATCGATGCCATATTTGAACTGCACAGAGAGCAGTTCAAGCTGGCAGCAATAACCGGAGAGAATACAGAAATTGTCCACTATTTTGAGAAGCGGTTCCCCTGGGATTATTTCTACTGTGGTGCCAAGAAAAAGACGGAAATTTTGCAGGAAATAGAGCAGAAAGAACAGCTGAAACCGGAGAAAATCTGCTATATTGGCGATGGAAAGTATGATGTGGAGCCATTGGAGCATGCAGGCTTAGGCATCTGTCCGGCAGATGCCATTGACCGGGCAAAACAGGCATCCAATATGATCCTGCAAAAAGAAGGTGGGCAGGGATGCCTTTGGGAGCTGGTGCAGATTCTGAAAGATTATAATTCGCAGGAACTTCCGGTGAATTATTTCTATCAGAGATTAGAAGAGCATGAAAATATTTTCAAAAAGATGGCAACGGACCGTAAAGTAACAGATACCGTTATGGAAGTGGCAGAAGATATCTGCGAGATGTTTGAGCGAAACGGACAGCTGTTCCTGTGTGGAAACGGCGGAAGTGCTGCGGATGCCCAGCATATTGCAACAGAATTTGTCAGTCGTTTTTACAAGGAGCGCCCAGCTATGAATGCAGAAGCACTGACCGTTAATACCTCTACATTGACTGCTATTGGCAACGATTACAGCTATGAACGTGTATTTGCCAGACAGCTGGAGGCAAAGGCTAGAAAAGGTGATATGTTGATTGCTATTTCTACCAGTGGTACATCCAAGAATGTGTTGGAAGCTTTACGCTATGCAAGAAAACAGGGGATTCGGACAGTCATGCTGATGGGAGATCATGAAGTACCGGAACTGCAGGAAATCTGTGATCATGTGGTAAAGGTTCCGTCTAAAATCACACCACGCATTCAGGAAGCGCATATTTTTATAGGACATACCATTGCAGAGTATGTAGAACATAAATTATTTGGAGAAAAGTTATGATAAAATTATCGGATTATGTATTTCAGTTTTTACAGGAGAAAGGAGTGCAGTATGCATTTATGCTTCCCGGCGGGGGCGCCATGCATTTGGACGATTCTATTGGAAGATCTGGAATACAGTATATCTGCACTTTACACGAACAGGCAGCGGCGGTAGCGGCTGAGGCTTATGCACAGCACACTAACAGAATCGGCGTATGCCTTACTACGTCCGGTCCCGGAGCTACCAATGCAATTACGGGAATTACAGCGGGATGGATTGATTCTACACCTATGTTCGTAATCTCTGGACAGGCAAAACGTTCCGACCTCATTGGGGAGACGGGCGTCAGACAGATTGGTTCGCAGGAAGTGCAGATCATCGATATGGTCAGACCCATTACCAAGTATGCTGTACAGGTCATGGAGCCTGCAGAAATCCGTTATCATATGGAACGAGCCTATTATGAAGCTACGAATGGAAGACCAGGACCGGTATGGCTGTCTATTCCGTTGGATGTGCAGGCAGCAATGGTAGAGCCGGAGAAATTAGAAGGATATGTTCCTGAAACACCGGCAAAGCCGGATCTGACAGAGACCATCACCAAGACTGTGCGGTTATTGCAACAGGCAAAAAAACCGGTCATTCTGGCAGGAAATGGAATCAAACTGGCTGATGCGACAGAAGATTTTTACAAATTACTGGAAGTATTACCGATTCCGGTACTTACTACCTGGAAAACAATCGACATGTTGGGAGAAGAAGATGAACTCTATGTGGGGCATCCCGGAGGAATGGGTGACCGTGGAGCAAATCTGATCTTACAGTCGGCAGATGTTCTGCTGTCTATCGGAAGCCGTCTGGATACCAGTCTGACAGCATTTAATGAACCGCATTTTGGAATGTCTGCGAAAAAGATTGTAGTCGATATTGACCAGCATGAGTTGGATAGAATGAAGTTAGAACAGGTAGCGGCAATGCAGGCCTGTGATGCAGGAGATTACATTCGAAGCTTATATCATGCTGTAGTGGCAGATGAGAAGATAAGAGAGCAGAGTGCTGAATGGAGAAAATGGAATGCTTACGGTCATGAACTGCGTGTAAAATATCCGTCTGTGACGGCAGAACACAGAGAAAAACAGGGAGTAGTCAGTGCTTATTATTTCACAGAACTGTTATGCAAGCATACAACAAAAGAGGATGTTATCGTACCGGAGAGCTCCGGGGCGGCAGGAGAAATCACATATCAGGCATTTTCTCCAAAGCGTGGTCAAAAAATGAAAAATGCTGCGGGACTTGGCTCTATGGGCTTTGGATTACCCTATTCCATAGGAGCCTGTCTGGCCAATGAGAGACGCAGAACGATCTTGATCAATGGAGACGGAGCTTTCCAGATGAATATTCAGGAACTGGAGACATTAGTACGCTTACAGCTTCCTGTGAAGATCTTTATCTGGAATAATCAAGGGTATGCAAGTATCCGTTCCATGCAGAACAATAATTTTGGTGGATTCCAGGTGGCAAGTGGAGAATCCAGTGGGTTAAGCATGCCGGATACCGTAAAGGTAGCAGCGGCATATGGACTGAAAACATTCCGGATCATGGATAATAAACAACTGGAGCAGCAGATTGAAAAAGTATTGGATGCAGAAGGACCGGTACTGTGTGAACTTATGATCTCACCGGACGAGACTGTTTCCCCAAGAACGAAGACAATCGTGCATGAGGACGGAACACTGGAGTCTTATCCATTAGAAAAAATGTGGCCTTGTGTGGAGTAAATATGGTGAAGAATATGAAAAAAATGATTAGAAGGTGTCCTATTTGTAATAATGAATATGGCGAAGTATACAAAACGATTAAAATGAAGCTACCACAAGATGTAAAATTACCAGATGAATATGATGTTGTGACTTGTGAAAACTGTGGTTTTGCTTATGCAGATGTGGATGCTACTCAAGACACATATAATACATATTACGCATGTAATAATATGTATAGTGCAGATGCAGCACTAAAAGAAAAAATAGTTGATATTATAGCAGATGAAAGGGAACTTTTTTTTGAAAATAATATTAGTAAAAATGCTAAAATATTAGATATGGGCTGTGGATCGGGAGCGCTGCTGACTAAATTAAAAAGAAAAGGATTCGACAAATTATTTGGAATAGATCCATCACAAGAATCGATAGAAGTTGTACAGAAGCACGAGATTAACGTACAAAGAGGAAATGTGTTTGATGAAATTCCACGTGAGTTAGTACATAGTTTTGATATAGTGTGTTTTACAGCAGTCTTAGAGCATGTATACGAACTCAATAGATGCATAGAGCAATTGAAGGGATATTTAACTAAGGGCGGACTGATATATTTAAGTGTTCCTTCCGTGGAAGAGTTTGGGAAAAAATATAGACCATTAGCGCATTATTGTAACCATGAGCATATTAACTATTTTAGTTCAGTATCTTTGGATAATTTGATGCGGCAGCATGGTTTTGACGTGTACCTACAGCAACCAAAGGAATATGATGGTGAAGACTCGAAGAATGAACATGAAATGGATATTTCATGTTTGTATCGGTATGTTGGTAAAGAAGTAAAGGGTGAAATAAAAAAGGATTATATAGGTAGAAAATCCATTTTAAATTATTTAGAGTTGGAAAAAGAAAATGAAACGAAAATTTATAATAAAATTTTAGATTTTATAATGCGCAGACAACAGAAAATAATTATATGGGGAACGGGGGCATATACTTTACAGATTATTGCAAATATTCCACAATTGAGTGAAAGAATATTATTTTTTGTTGATAGTAATCCGTTAAAGATTGGGAAAAAAATTGTAGGAAAAGAAATTGTTGCATCGTCTAATATTATGAAGGTCGGACGAGAATATCCTATAATAATATGTGCTATTAGAGGTGCGAAAGATATAGAAAAGATGTTACATGAAATGAATATAGAGAATGAATATATTGTTTTATAAAAACGGAGTTTATAAAAATGAAGTATGCAAATATTCGTAGATTGGGTTATAAAGATGGAATAAACAGAATTGGCATTGGAGATTACATTCAGTTATTGGCTATCGATAATATATATGATGAATTGGGCTTTTTATCAGATGCAATATATATGGATTTATGGGATATCCATGATTATCGAGGCGAAAAAATAGTATTACCGATTAATCAATTACTCGGTGGAGAACCATGGTTGGATAAAAATGGAAATTTTTATATTTCGGAGGACATCATTCCTATTTTCATAGGAATTAGTTTGAGAAGGGGATTTTTTAATTATTCTGAAAAAAACATAGAATATTTAAGGAAAAATGAACCTATAGGATGTCGGGATTATTATACTTTTCAGCAATTAAGGAAACATCATATTAAGTCATACATGGCAGGCTGCATCACGATGACATTGTCTAAGCGTAAAAATTGTAATTCAAAAGAGGAAAGGGTTTTCTTAGTAGATGCTCCCAAAGGGGTGGAAAAGTATATCCCTACTAAAATTAATTCTCAGAGGAAAATAGTACATCATACATTTGAAGTGGATGAGAAAAATTTTAAAGATGCCGATTATGCTAGGAATGCGACAGTTGAGTTATTTGAAGAATATTGCAGAGAAGCATCGCTGATTGTTACTTCAAGATTGCATTGTGCTGCACCTTGTATTGCTATGGGCATTCCAGTTATTATTACAAAACAATATTGCGGATATACATTTGATTGGATACAAAATTTTGTTCCGGTATATACAGAAACAGAATATTCGGATATTAATTGGGATACTTATAGTTTGGAGATAGAAAATTATAAGGAATTAGCAAAAAATGTTGCAAAAAAGAGAATTAAAGGGCAGGATGCAACAGACGAAATTGAAAAATTAAACAATTTTTATATGGAAAAGTATGATGAAAATTATCAGCCTAGAGAAATGACGATTGATCATTTTATAAATGAAATAAATAATAGATATACGGCAAAAGATAAATTTGATTACGCTATTTGGGGAGTATCGGACGTGGCTGAAAAAATATACGAATATTTATTACATAATTTTCCTAATGCTAAATTGGTGAAAGTAATAGATTCATTCGCTACTAAATGTTTTCATAATGTAATATCTGAAAAACCTAGTGTGTTACAGAAAGAAGATACATTTGTCACAATTGTTGCAACAATAAACTGTATGGATAGTGGAGCAAAACCATTATTTAAAACACTGGGAAAAGCAGAACAGCAGTATATATATGCTGCAGAT
>ENA-ORMN01003778-ORMN01003778.1-human-gut-metagenome-genome-assembly--contig:-NODE-3778-length-11543-cov-2.317026_pt1 | contig 11543 bp, 10 predicted proteins | sample MGYA00242102_ERZ508993 | MGnify/ENA primary metagenome ERZ508993 (study PRJEB26280, sample SAMEA2338770) | human gut metagenome | biome: human gut; feature: human-associated habitat; material: faeces... | reverse complement strand
GTGAAAATCCTTGCAATCCTAATCGCTATTTTCTGCGTCGTTTCCATCGGTGTCAGTTCTTATACGTCTACGATGAAAGTTCAGGAACAGCAAGAACAACAGGCGAAAAAAAAGGAAAAAGAAAAACAGATCAAAAACAGCTCAGTAAAACTGAAAAAAGACCAACAGAAAACCATCGATGAATATGATGATGCAACAGCGCAATTTTCTGCCTTGCTGTCCTCTAATGTCTGGGCAACTTACAGCGGCACCGGAAGAACGTTATATTTCACAGACTCGTCAATCATTATCGCTGATCCGGAAGCTGATCCATCTAAAGTTGAAAAGCCCTTTGTCATCAAAGGCCTTTCAACTGAAAAGGTCGATGTCGGTGAGATGAAAAATCTCACTAGGTACAATTGCGCCTATGAATCAGACGATGATAAAACCAGAGTATTGACCGTCGATAAAAACGATGACGGTACATATTTCAAGATGTCTATTGATGTGAAAAACAGCGGCACGAACGAGGAATATGTAAGAACTCAAGCCGCTGGTACTTTTGATATCGACGGCATTAGTGAAGATATGTCTGCTTTGCTTGGCGATTCGAGAAGCATCATTGAAGATTTTCTACGCGAGCAATGTGCTCTCTATTATCCGACCGCGGTCGAAGCCGAGTGCAACGGTATCCTTACGGCCGACTTCAACGCTAACGAATATAGGGTTGATTTTTCCCTGAAAGACACGGAAGACCAGCAGCTTACGGGGATTACTGTGGTTTACCATCTGAGCACAAAACAATGTGAACTGATGTAAAGGAGGAATTTTATGTTTAAAAATAAAAAAATAGTACTTTTTCTCCTTGTTCTACCTCTGGTTGCTGTTTTGGTTGCTCCGAAAGTAGCCCTTGCAGATGACGACTCCGATTGGGTCAAAAATATCCCAATCATTGGCGGCGTTGTTGACTTTACTTCGGATCCAGGTGGATGGATTACCGATCGTTTTGCTGAAGGAGCTGAGTTCTTTTTCAATGATGGTCTTCAAAATATCAAGACTACTTCTACAAAATCGATTCTTGGAAAATCATTCAATAATCTTCTGGGCAAGAAAACAGGCACCTTTTACAGCACGGTTAGCTTTGTTAATAAGTCAGTCGTCATGCCAACAGCAGCTTCCATCCTAAGCCTTGTGATGTTGATACAATTGATAAAAATATCACAGCGTATTGATGGAACAGCTACCTTACCAGCAATTAAAGACATTGTCTTTTTAATTATCTATGCGACGATCTTCATTTGGCTTCTCAAAAACTCATTGAAGATCTGCGCTGGAGCATATGATCTATTTAACGAAATGATTGGTAAGATCAATCAGTCGACCGTTGATGAATTAAAAACTGTCACAATAGCCGATTCTTGTAAAGAGAGTTTTGGAGCGGTAATTGGTATATGGGTTCAGAGCATGATATTCGATTTGATCACGATTATCATCAAGGGCTCGGTTTCGGTCATGTGTTATATGCGAGCAATGCAACTATATGTTATGGCTGCGTTCTCACCGCTTCCGTTTGCGCTACTTGGATTCGACGAAACAAAAAACTATGGAGTATCTTTCTGCAAGAACTTCTTAGCGACATGTCTTGCAGGCGTAATTATTCTTTTTGCAATGGGACTTTTCCCAAACCTGCTTTCAGGCTTTAGCGGAGGAGAAATATCCGGCTTCAAGGGCGATATGTGGAGCTCTGTATGTGCATCTGTTGCTCTGATGCTAATCGTAATTAAATCCGGCACAATCGCGCGTGACGTTTTTGGCGGATAACTTATTAACCAGGGAGGTGTAGCATCATGAACGATGGAAATGATAAGCATGAGGGAGCTTGGTGGGGAAATCTCGAAACTCTGAAACCCTCTCAAGTGCAATCTGATTACAGTTATGTAGATGAGGATGATCGACGTAAGAAGTTCATCATTATTGCAGCCGTTATCGGTATTGTTCTAGTGCTGCTCCTCGGTGGCGTGACTGCTTTTACCGTTCTTTCAAGTAATAAAGGTCACGACTCAGATACAAAGAAAGAACAAACGCAAACTCAGAAAAAAGAGACCTCGACTGAGAATGCAAAGAAGAAAAAATCCACTGAAAAGAGTGCTGTCTCCGTCATGGTGACAGCTGACGGAGCTGCTGAGGATTCTAAGGCTTCCGTTTCGGTTTCCGAAAAGGGTAAGAACGGAAAGATTGTTGTCAAAGATATTTCCGTTGCAGTCAACGACGAAGTCAAGATCTGTACTCTGCCGAAAGGCAAGTATTTGCTGACCGTTGAGTCGGCACCGGACGGTTATGATAAACCAGCAAAAAGCACCAGTTTCACCGTCAAAGGTGACGGGAAAAAGGTGTCAGCTTTCGCTTTTTTAGCCAAACATGTCGATAAGACTGCCAAGAGCGGTGAGTCTGAAGATAATGCCGAAGCGACTCCGGCAGACGGGGCTTCGCAAAACCAGGACGCTTCTTCTGACGGTCAAAATCAGAACAATCAGGCAGAAAATTCTTCTGCCGATATGAATCGTGGTGCTTCCGCTCCATCGTCTGGCAACGGACAGCCCTCTTCTACTTCAACGCCGACAACCACGAAGACTATCCATCATCCCGCCGAGACGATTAGGATCGCGATCTGCGACACATGCGGGGCGGATATCACTGATGATATCGAAGGCCACAAGAAGTCAACCGGCCATCCGTGGTACCACTACGATGCGAAAGTGGTCAAGGAAGCCTGGGATGAAACGGTGACCGTGAACTAGATGAAATTCGCAAGCGCTTGCGAATTTGAAAGAAAAAACAGGGCACCCGACCGAGGTGCCCTTTTCCGGTATCGAATGGTAGAATCTTACCAAGCATCAAGACGCAAGGAGGTACCCCGTATGAACGAAATGCAAGCCCACGGCCTTTTAATCCCCGTCGGATCGAAGCCGTTCGAGGTTTGGATCGATAAGAATAACTCGCTGGCCGAACTGCAGGACCTCGTCAACGGCAACGTTGAAGTATTGAGAGATGCGACGAAGCATATGGAGGAAGTCGGATATCTCGACCAGCTGACGTTTGGTCATCCGGTCAAGGAAGGGGAGCTCTATTCGCTAATCTGCGGTGATTTCGTCGCATTCGGTGTCGACGAGGAAGGCGAAATCGCAAGCCTTCCTCAGGAGACGATCGACAAGCTGAAAGAGACCTTTGCGGACCCGTCCACCGGTTACAAAGAGTATATTCACATTAAGTACGGCATCGAACCGGATCGATATCAGCTTCAGAATGAGCACGCCGCCGGCGACAAGCATGAGAAATCTACGAAGTCTCTCGCCGAAGTCGCTACAGAAGCCAGGGAGAGTTCATTAGTACTCAGCCAGGACGAGGGCAACCACGACGACAGCGGTAGCGATATCGGCAATTCGCGTCCAATCGACCGTGAGTATCCAATCGGTCACTAACCAGAGCTGTATGAATCGTTTTAAAGAAACAAGGCGGTGAAACGATGGAATCCAACAAAGTCAAAGGCCTGATCTTCCCTGTCGGTGGGGAGGCACAGGTCTTTCTCGCCGACAGGGACAGACCATATCGAGACATCCGTGAGGCAGTCCAAGGCGAATATGACGAACTCGGTGCCACGTTCGCCGATGTGGATATCTATGTGAATGCCGCCGGTGCAGACAGTTTGCTGCCAAACCGCGCCATCAACCCCGATGCCTTCATGGATGACTCGGGCTTCCTGTCTGAAAAGAGCCTCATCGTCGGAACAAACGACGGTAAGCCCTTCTCTCTCATTTTCGGCAATATCGTCGCCCTCTCACGTGATGAGACCGGTGAGCTTATCGATATGCCTGCCGATATCGAGACGGAGCTGAAAGAGTCACTTAGCGATCCCCTGGACGGATATGATTTACGGTTCCGAGAGGCCTTCGGCAGATATCAGAACTGGGACCTAAGCCAAGCCCAGGCCGCCAAGATCGCCGGCTTGAGCCAACAGGCATTCTCCTATCATGTGAACAAGATCACGAATGCACAGGATACCCGAGGAAGGGGATTGAAACCCCTTCCCAAGGGATTCGACCGTCTCTACAGCGAGTATAAGAACGGAGACATCTCGGCAAGATCCGCCGCGACGAAGCTCGGCATCACGCATCCGACGTTTCTCAAATATGTCAAGGAATGCGATGTCCGCCTGCATAAGGACGACCTCGTGCAAACCCACAATCCGCGGGGACTCACGGAACGCCATGCAGCGGCCACGGATGCGGCAAGGAATCTGAACCATGACCAGGACGCACCTGATTCGCCATTACGGGACAGATAGACGGCACAAACACGGGGACTCGCCGCTTCGGTGAGCCCCCGTGCCCTTCTACACGATACCTTTTGCAGATGACATACCGTATCCGTCATCGATATATAGGCGAAACGCAGCCAAAGTGGTAGAATCTTACAAAACACGCCGCCGGAACGGAGGGTAACATGCAAACCGGAACGAAGAAGACCCCTGATCGCTTCCAGAACTACTTCTGCCCTGCCGCAGCCAACGATATCGTGCACCATGCCTACGCATGGATCGTCAAAGAACCGAACATGCAGCCGAAATTCCTCTACTGCCACGCTATCGACGATCCAGCCAACGACCGCGGATGGAATATCATCGCGGAGGTCTGGGAACGCGATGCTCTCGGCGGATGGGGCATCTCCTCTTCCACCATGCATCCCGAATTTGAAGATACCTCCGACGGATATGCACTTGCCGAGAGTATGCCCGGAACGACAACATCACTGCCTTACCAGGTATTCCGAGAAGTGGTCAATGAACATGACACGAATTACCTGATCGCCCTCGCCATTGCTATCGATGCCCTGCCGAAAGATTCCACTTACGACAAGGCATCTGAAACCATCCGTGCAAACGCCGACATCGATATCGCCGAGCGCCGCAAGAGCGTCCTTCCCGACCAAGCCGGCCTCGCTGCCAAAAAGGCGTCCTGTATCGAGTCGCTTGCGCACATCGGCGGCAATGCGCCCGTTTGCGGACAGAATGAAATCGCCCGGTAAAGGAGAACCGATATGAGTGAAATCAAGACGAAAATCAGAACCTACAACGACGTCATCGATCTGTTCGGCGAAGAGAAAGCTGCCGATATGCTAAGCGAGGCGCTTGACTGGTCGACAATCGATCCGAAAAACGATAAGAAGAATATCATGGAGCGCAAGCCACTCCTCCTCGATCCGTATATGACATACGAGGACGAGGATTACTGCAAGCATATCGTCGCCGGATTCCTCGGTGACCGCGACCTCGACTGGGCGAGCGGATTTATCGACGAGGAGAAAATCAAGAACGGACAGGTAATGCCGGCCGACCTCAAGTCGGCACTCTCTATGGCACTCGACAACGAGCTGTCCACATCCTGGGCCTATCTGGATGCCCTTTCCTCCCAGTGCGCGGAAATCTTCAATAAATTTGCCGGATATATCGAATCTGCCGGCCTTGCCCGCGGGGTCCTCGTGCCCGGAGAGTATGAGTTGGACCACGATGCGCTGAACGCAGACGTCTCCGAGAGATTCAATATCCAGTATGGATTCCAATGCGACCAGATGATCGATGCCATGCAGTTCGATATGACGCTCATTCTGACTGAGAAGGTCGACAGCATGGACGGATACAGGCTGATCCAGAGCGTATGCGACTGGCGCGAAGAAAACCTCGAGGTTATCGAGGACGCAGAGAACAATTTAGATTATGGCAAAGTGCCCAGCTACGTGGCTTACGAACGTCCGGCGGATATCGGTACGACAATCATCGATGAGCTGTGCGCATCGCAGGGCACCGCTGTCGAGAAACTGGTGAACTATCCGACCACTAAATTCGAACGCACCATGCGGGACGAGCTTTTTGAGGCATCGGCGGTAAACGAGACGACTATTTCCCTTATGGCTAAAGTCCCCTCTTTCGTCTTCCTCGATGCCGTGGCATGCATGGACTCACGCTATATGAGCGGACACACAGTCGATACCGGTCATGCTTTTATCGTCTCCCCGGGAACATACGAACCGTATATCGGTATCCACGATCCCGTCTACGGCGCGGGTTATATGATGGTCGACCTCGATAAACCATTTGAAATCCCGATGAACCGTATCTGGATCGCCATGGATGACTACAAAGGTCCCGAGACCAAGGAGGGTCTGCGCGGAATGTACCACAGCCCCCAAGATGTCAGTGCCTTCAGCGACCCTTTCTGCGGTTCCGTCAGCGTCACGCCGACTCGCGATGAGAAACAGGAACCTGCAAAGAGCGGTCTAGAAGCCAAGCGCGATGCATGTGCCATAAGCGCCGCTCATCTCGACGGTCCAAACACGGAAATCCCCAATGGCAAGAATATGGAAAGGGAATAGCCGATTATGGAATACAAAGACATCAAGACAGCAGACGAGCTGGAAAGCTGGTATGCGGAGAAGGAAGATATCCTCGAGGGTCATGTCCGCGATTATGCCGTACCATTCGGCAACGTATACCACCTGGATTCCCCAGGCTACGTTTCAGAAGAACGTTGGTGCGATACCCTTCCTTCTGACCGGGAACGCTCGACCTTCATGGCCTTGCAGAACGGTGTGTCGACCAAGGAGATCATTGAACATAAGGATGAGTTCGGCTGGATCGACCGCATGGCGATGTCGTCTGTCGCCGATGATTACGCCGAGTGCTACATGACACAGGCAGGTCCGGATTACCTGGATGAACAGGAAATCATGAACGTGCGCGAACAGTATCCTGAGCTTATCGACTCTAACGGAGAGATCGTCTGGAACGATCCCGATTTCATGAAGCGCGGAGTCACGTTCGATGTGGAAAACTTTGGGGAGAAATATAAGCTCGAGCTCGTCTGCGACAGTTATCTCGATAACGGCAGCCTCTATGTCGGCGCTTACGACGTCACGCCGGAAAGCGATAATTTCGGAGAGCGCTGGGCAGATATCTCCGTCAACCTAAACAATCCATGCCAGAACGACAGGACTGTTTTCCTCGACATGAACAACCTGTATAACCCGGCAATCATCGAGGCTATCTATGGGCTCGGAACCGTGGAAGGCATCGTCTCCCATTCCGGTTTCTGCTCCTATCCGGCATTCACGTTTGACGCCGACGTGATCTCCCAGATGCGCAACACGCAAGAATTCATGGATGCGAATACCCCCGACGACTATAAGCTGGTCGCCGTGAAGGTAGGCTATAACTTCGCGCTCGTTCCGAAGATCGAGCTCTCCGGTATCGAGACGAACGCCACCGAGACCATCGTCGATATTTCCGGTAAACAGTATGGCCTTCTCGCCGGCAGGACCTTCGAGGATTCGCAGAAACTCGATGCCGTCCTCGATGTATTTCCGGAGTACGCGATTAAGGACTACAAGGTACCAAATAAAATCAGCGTATTCATCATGCCTGTCCAGATGTACTGGAAGGATGACCCATCTGAGATTATCGAGACGAATTTCAGTTTCGAGGACACCTGCGGTCTTGCCATCGACGATAGCGTTACGTTCTCCGGCTATACCCAGAATGAACTCGTGGACATGATCGGCAGGGAAGACAACGGGGAAGACTTCGTCATCACCGGTGTGGGCGCCGGGCACTATGTCGGCACCTGCAAAAAGGAACCGTCTAAAAACAAGAGCGTTTCCGAAAAAACCTGCAATGCAAGAGAGTCGTCGGGGCGCCTCGATGCGGACCGAAACGTCGACAGGAGCGATATTGCAAAAGACAAGGAGGTAAAGTAGCCATGAGCAGCAACAATCCCAACCGCGTCTACCTCGATACGGAGACCACCGGCCTGCATCCCGAGGAGGGCGACGAAATCCTGTCGCTCACTATCGTAGATGCCAATGGACGGCTTCTCTTCGATGAGAGGTTCAAGCCGAAACACAAGAAGGAGTGGCCGGAAGCCCAGGCGGTGAACCACATTTCCCCGGATGACGTGGAACACCTGACCACTATCGATGCCTATATGGAACAAATCTGCCGCATCCTCGACCGTATCGCCGACGAGATTGTTGGCTACAACATAGCCTTCGATATCGGTTTCCTGAAGGCCGCCGGCGCCACCATCAACCCCGATGCCGCAATCATCGACACCATGCAAGAATTCATGGATGCCTTCGGAAACTCAAATACGGGACATAGATACCAACCGCTCTCCATGGCAGCTGAACGTCTCGGCTACAACTGGACGAGCGCCCCGCATGGCTCGCTTTCCGACACCCTCGCCTGCCTTGCCGCACAGAAATGCGTCGACGACCATAACTGGTGTGTGGAGAACCTTGAGCTTACCGAAGACGCTATCATGCACGCCAAACCGATTGAGAATGGTTCAGAGGGGCTTCCAAAAGACTGCTGGGACCTCAACCCCGGAGGCCGCCCGTTTGCCGTCACGGAGCCGATTCTCCATCGGCTCCAGAGCTCTGCGAAACTCTGCGCACGAGCCGGTACCACCACCCAGTTCACGCGCATGACCGTCAACCAGTGGTTCGACAAAGCGGAACGGTCACAGCGAAGCCCGCTCGGCCGGTCTGTAGATATCGGACGCGCGGCAAGTGCCTTGAACAGCCAGCATGAGCATGCGGAAGTTCCACAGGACCTTACAAAATAAGCAAAGGAGAACCAACATGGACGATTATAAGAAAATCCCGTTCGATGATCCGGACCTCTGTGTGCCGGATCTCGATGATTTCGACCAGATGAAGGAATTCTTCCTCGATTGCGCGGCTGAGTATTTCCGCTACCTGTCATCGGATGATATGGAAAAGATGCTCGCTGCGCTCGGGAAACGTGTCGACGTACTCGCGACGCCGACAGATGATGTATTTATCTCCGTAAGCCCGGACGCCGTACTGAGGCAATATCCCGATATCACGATCGACGAAGCTATCCAGATCCGCGATAACGCATGTGAAAACATCTGGGAGTCCGGTGGACAGTCCGATCTCGATGAAATCGTCTGGGACCAAATCGGTGCGGAATATAAAAGTATCAAGTCCGATTCCCACCGTGGACTTTCCGATGTAAAGGATGCAAAAGCGAAGCAGGCTGTCCACGTGAATGACGATCGCAAAAACGATGCGGTTGCACTAGACATGCAGGAAAAATAGAACTTGCCGTCGAGCTACAGGGGAGGAACGATATGGATGGCTATACGCTTAACGCTGCGCGAACGATTCGCGAATACGAATCCTCGATCCAGCGCCCGAAAGCGGAAAGAACGATCAACGACTCGATTCTCTCCGCTTTGCTCAGAGGAGACGAATTGCCTGAAATGGACGTCAAGGCAATCAGACAATATGGGATACAGTGTTCGGAATATCTGGATTTCGGTTACGATGTCGATGCAAGCCTGAGCGGCATGCTGTCACCGCACGCCGTTCTGGAACCCCGACCCAACACACCGTATGTATTCAGGAGAGCCGGATTCGACAATCTGCCCTTCATCTATACGCAAAGACATCTCAGGAATGCAATCGCCCCAAAAGAGGCTGACAACCATCAGCATGGGCTTACCATCGAGCAAATCAAATCGCTTCCGGAAAAGCTCGAAGAGCCGGTAGTCGTTTTCGACCAGCCGAACTATACGGTAAACGGTAGATCGTTTGAGGGCAAAGGCGTCGCCGCCGTACTCGATATGTACGACCCTGACGGCGTCCCGGTCATCGCATACTTTTTCCCAAACGGATATGGAACCAAGACGAACGATAACGGCTGCAGCAACGTGATAGCCAGCCTTTACGGACGTGACAACTTCACTTCATATCTCGCCCGTGCTGCAAACGAGGAAAAGATCCTGTATATCGATTCTGAGAAATATGAACAAATGGAAAAAGAGCTACCCCGCTATGGTGGGACACGATTCCCTCCGGCGCTTGCAGCTCTTTCAATGGATATTATAATACCTTCATCCTATATTTGCAAGATGAAAGCGGAGATAAATCCGAAGCTGTCCGATCGCGAAAGGGAACATAATTCCCTTAACCGCACCATGCATATCAAGGTCGCGGACAGTAGGCGAAACAGGCTCGCGCAAGATAGGGATAAACCGCGCAACATCACTCCCAGATATGACGACGACAACCGCGATTCGCAGTAAAACCATTGAAAAGGAGAATTAAGAAATGAACACGCTTGGCCTGGTAAATGTCTTGAACAACGATGGAAATGTACTGATCGATGTGGCTCAGATGGCCGATAACCATATCCAGAACGCCGCTATCCACAATGCACTGGCTGAATGGAACGAAACGGACGATCCGTTCTCGCCTGAAACGACGCAAAGGCTGATCGGTAAACTCAAAGGCGAGATGCCGTCACTTATCGCATGGATGTCGGAAGGAAACTATCCAAAAAGCAGCCTGGTGCCGGAACTGCTGGCTTACGTGAAGATGCCCCATCCGCTCCAGGTCTATAAGAACCTCGATTTGGATATTACTATCGAAGATTCCGAAAAAGGACCTGCATTCGATGTAAAACTCTCCTATGCGGGCAACGCGGAACATTTCAAATACGCCCACCTGCCCGTTGAAACAGATAAGACATCCGTCGTATTGAGCATCATCGACGCGCATGATGACCTGCAACTGAAAAACGATCCGGAGCATCACGGTTACAGGGAAGCGGTCGAAAAGAACTATTCAAAACTCACGGACCTCATCGGGAAAGACGGAATCGACTCGATCAGGGACTTCCATGAGGGCGTGGAGACCGGCAAGTATTTCTCGGATATGGAATTTGACCTAAAAGACCCGGATCCTTCCGCGAAACATATTCTCGAGTGCCTTGGATCCCTGGATAAACCCGTTCAGAAAGCGATGGATAATTTCGCACGGGTAACCACCTTCCGCAATCTCGCGGAAAAGAACCTCCTGCGCGAAGCGACCCTGTTTACCTCCGGCGTGCTAGAGGAAAAGAACGGCCGCCTGATCGTCCCGCAAGGATATAGGCCCGGAATGTCGCGTGAGGAATATCAGGCGTGGCATCCATCGGCGAGGGGAAACACCGCCATCTCCGTGGATACGGCGATCTCGGCTAAGCAGCTTGGAAAGCTGGAAGCAATCGCCGCATCCCAGAAGCCGCAGCAGATCATCATGGATGTCCTTATCATTGACCCAGGTGACCATCTGTCTCAAAAATCGGATCCCCGAGACCCGATGGACGGGGCGTTTGTCGATGAAAGCCACATCGCGGTACCGATCAGTCCGGAATTCGCGTCAATCGTGGCTTCAGATATGAAAGATTCAATCGATGCCAAGCTGGCCGGCAAACGCACTAAATGCGACATTTCCCAATGGCATACGCTCGGGAAACAGGCCCGCGACATGCTCGCTGAGAACAGTAAACACGACCGCTCTCTCGCTGCCGTCAGGGATGCCAAGACGGCCGTTGCCGACAAGGTCAACGAAGGGCATCAAGTTAGTTCCGTGCACGATAATCCGAGTCATTAAAGATTAAGGCTGAACAAATTTTTGATTGAAAGGACCTTCCATGTATCCCG
>ENA-ORMN01003776-ORMN01003776.1-human-gut-metagenome-genome-assembly--contig:-NODE-3776-length-11545-cov-2.470496_pt1 | contig 11545 bp, 7 predicted proteins | sample MGYA00242102_ERZ508993 | MGnify/ENA primary metagenome ERZ508993 (study PRJEB26280, sample SAMEA2338770) | human gut metagenome | biome: human gut; feature: human-associated habitat; material: faeces... | reverse complement strand
TTTGAAGTCCCGCCTTGCGTATCGCAAGGTTCGCGGCTTCCGTTTGCAGCATGCTTTCCGCTTTTTCCCAGCTTTCCTGATTCAAATAAGAATCGAGAAACGTCTGGTCAAAGTCGCGCGCCAGCGGGCCCGCGGCTTCTTTTTTTCCGCACACCGCCGCGTGGCCCAAAATCGCCGGGCGGCGCTCAAATAAAAGCGTGTAACGTCCGAGTCTTTTCATAAGCCCTCCTTAAAACAGCCCGATGATATACAGCACGATCCCGTACAAAACCGAAGCAGAAATGCCGAACACCAATACCGGCCCCGCCACCGTGAACAGCTTCGCGCCGAGGCCCGTCACAAAGCCCTCGCTTTTAAATTCCAGCGCAGGGGAGACCATCGAGTTCGCAAACCCCGTAATCGGAACCAACGTGCCTGCCCCGGCGTATTTCGCTATGTTGTCGTATACGCCGCAGGCTGTCAGCGCGGCGGAAATGAAAATGAGCGAGATCGAAACGCACGTCCGCGCGTCTTTTAAATCGAGCCCCAGCAGCATGAACGTGTTCGCAAGCGCCTGTCCCAGTGTGCAGATGGCCCCGCCGGATAAAAACGCAAACAGGCAGTTTTTCAGTACGGGGGAGTGCGGTGAAGCCTTCTGCACCATCGCGTCATATTGCTGCGGTGTTTTCTTTTTCATACGACCACCCTTTCTGTTTAACCGGGTTTATTGTGCGTATCGAGGTAAAAGATATTCCACATTTTTAAGATTTTAGTTGATTATCTCAAACAGAGCGTGTATAATCAGTTGCAGGTGATATTATTATGTCTAAACTCAGCATCCTGAAGCAGAAAACTAAGCGCGATGTGGATATGACGCAGGGCAGCATCTTCCGCCACCTCATCACATTCGCGTTTCCGCTTCTCATCGGCAACATTTTCCAGCAGCTCTACAACACGGTCGATACGTGGGTCGTCGGCAACTACGTCAGCAACGAGGCTTTCTCGGCGGTCGGCACGGTCGGCCCCGTTATCAACATGCTCATCGGCATATTCTTAGGGCTTTCCAGCGGCGCCGGCGTCGTCATTTCACAGTATTATGGCGCAAAGCGGTATGATAAGGTGCGCGATACCGTCCACACCTCCATCGTCATGACGCTCATTTTGGCTGTGCTCTTTACGATCATCGGCATCGCTATGATTCCCTTCGTGCTCAATTTCATGAAGACCCCGGCAGAGGTCATGCCGGAGTCCTCCGCGTACCTCACCATCTACTTCGCGGGCGTCATCGGCCTTATGCTCTACAACATGGGCGCGGGCATTCTGCGTGCCGTGGGTGATTCCAAGCGCCCGTTCTATTTCCTCGTCGTCTCCGCCGTGCTCAACATCATTCTCGATCTCGTCTTCGTGCTGTCGCTTGGCATGGGCGTTGAGGGTGTTGCGTATGCGACTATCATCTCGCAGGGCGTCTCCGCCATGCTTACGATGATTACGCTGTTCCGCACGGATTCCTGCATCAAGGTCGAGCTCAAATACTTGAAGCTCGATAAAGAAATGCTCGCGAAGATTGTGCGCGTCGGCATCCCGGCCGCCATCCAAATGGCGATCACCGCGTTCTCGAACGTATTTGTACAGTCTTATGTGAACTACTTCGGCGCAGACTGTATGTCCGGCTGGACGGCGTACAGCAAGATTGACCAGCTTCTCTTCCTGCCGATGCAGTCTCTCGCGCTCGCGTCTACCACATTCGTCGGACAGAACCTCGGCATCGATCAGGTCGGCCGCGCCAAGAAGGGCGCACGCACGGCGTTCATCATGTCCGTCGTCGCAACCGTCATTCTGACAATCCCGTTGCTCATCTTCGCGCCGCAGCTCGTCTCGTTCTTCAACGGCAAAGCAGAGGTTGTCGCATACGGTTCCATGCTGCTGCGTTATTGCTCGCCGTTCTACGTGTTCTGCTGCGTCAACCAGGTTTACTCCGGCGTGCTGCGCGGTGCAGGCAATTCCCGCGCACCGATGATTATCATGCTGAGCTCGTTCGTCGTCTTCCGCCAGATTTACCTCTTTATCATGGCGAACTTCATCTCCAACACCATCATTCCCATCGCCTTAGGATACCCTGCCGGTTGGCTCGTGTGCAGCACCCTCACATTGCTCTATTATCGCTACGCCGACCTCTCCAAGAGCCGTCTCGTCGAAGACGCAGAGAAAAAAGCAGAAGCTTCAGGAAAAAGCCGCATAAAAGCTGTATAAAATACAGTTGTACAAAATACAACAAAATTGCCCCTCGAACACCGCATGCACGTGCCGGTGTCCGAGAGGCTTTTTTCATTTCCGCAAAATCGTACTACCTTTCCACCTTTTCTCCTCGACAAAGCCAAAATTTTTTCAAAAATCCATCTTTAGATGGATTACATTTCGCGCGAAATATGATATATTGTGATTATAAACCATAAAAGGGGAGTAGAGCACATGAATGAAGTCGTCATCAAGCCATCGCTGCGCGAGCAATTCTTACAGGGTTGGGCTCAGTGCCGCGTTATTTTCTTCAGCGCGCCGTGCGGCTTCGGCAAGTCTACAGCCGCCACCGCCTTGCTCAGCAATCACAAAACCTGCGTGTTTTCGGCAGAAGACCCGGAATTCCTGCGCGAGCCCGTGCCGAAAAATGTAGATGCGATTGTGATCGATTCCCTGCCCGCGCTCAAAGACCCGGAAGACCAGCAAACGCTCTGCGCATGGATCCGCGAAAATCCGGAGCTGCACTTCGTCATTTTAAGCCGCGGCGTGCTGCCCGGCTGGCTCATGCCGTTCCGCTTTACGGGGCTTTTGCAGCTCATCGAGGCCAGAGATCTGCTGTTTGACCGCGATACCGTGCGTGTTTTTCTGGAAAAGAATGGCTGCACACCAACGGAAGCAGAGATCAACGTCATCATCCATGATTCTCTCGGCTACCCGCTGGCCCTAACGGCGCTTTCGCGCCTGATGCAAAACGGTCAGCCCTATACGCCGGAGATCGTCGGCATCGTGCAGCAGGAAATCTATCACTATTTTGAGGATAACATCTTCAACCGCTTTTCAATGCCGCTGCGCCGTATGCTGCTTAACATCGCCCCGTTCGATACATTCGACGCCGAGCTTGCCCAGATGATTTCCGGCGACAGCCACATCAACGAGCTTATTTCCATCGTTCGGCACGATACCACCATGCTTTTAAATGCCGATGCACAGAAATACCGCTTCTGGAGTTTTTTCCAACAGTTCCTCATGTGGGAACTCCGCCAAGTCTATACGCCGCAGGAGCAGGCCGCAGTGTACAGCCGCGCCGGGCTTTACTATGAGCTGCACGAAGATTACGAGCATGCGCTCGAGTGCTATTCGCGCTGCAAAGACCACCACCGTGTTTCGGAAATGCTCATCCGCAACGCAGAGCAGCACCCCGGTGTGGGACATTACTATGAGATGGAAAAGTATTACTATGCTATCCCGAAAGAGGAGATCCTCCGCTCGCCATCGCTCATGTGCGGTATGAGCATGCTCACGTCCCTCTGCATGGATTACGAAGCCTCCGAAATGTGGTATTCCGCCCTGCAGGAGTATGCCGCCCCGCTCAAAAAGACCGACACCGCCTACAAAGAGGTGCGCGGCAAGCTTGCATATCTCGATATCTCCCTCCCGCAGCGCAGCAGCAAAGGCATCGCAGAGAACATCGACAACTATTTCAAAATTCTAACGGATAAAAGCTTGCAAACACCCACGTTTTCTGTCACCAGCATGCTGCCAAGTCTTATGAACGGCGGCAAAGATTTCTGTTCGTGGTCCAAGCACGATGAACTGCTCTACAAAACCATCCGCAAGCCGATGGAGGCCATTCTCGGCAAAGACGGCATCGGTTTTGCCGATTGCGCCCTTTGCGAAAGCAAATTTGAAAAAGGGGAGGATAACCTTCCGTGGCTCATGACGCTTGTAGCCCAGTTGCCCGAGATCGAGCGTCACGGTACGCCGGATATGACGTTCGCCATCATCGGTCTCATGGCGCGCGCCCAAACGAAGCAGGGCAACGCCATCATGGCGCTTTCTTCTTTAGACAGTCTGCGAACAGAGTTTGAGGAGGACAACAAGCGCTTCCTGCCGAATATTGACGCCATGCGCTGCCGTATATGGCTGCGCACCGGTGAAATGGAAAAGGCAGAGCAGTGGTACCGTACATCTGCCCCCCAGATCACGCCGCGCATCCGTACCATGTGGCGCTACCAGTATATAACGCGTGCCATGGTTGAGATCGCGCTCGGAGAAGAAAATACCGCGCTGCTCACATTGGCCTCACTCATCCCGTTCTGCGAACGCTGCGGCCGTGTGATGGACCGCATATATATCCGCATCCTAACGGCCGTTTGCTATCAGCGGCAAAATAACGCCCGGTGGCAGGAGGAGTGGATGCAGGCGCTTGATGCCGCCCATGAGTACCGCTTCGTTATGCCTATTGCGCAGTTTGGCGCCGCCGTAATGCCCATGCTGACGTTTACCGGCTACAAAAAGGACGAGTCCTTCTTTTCACTCCTTTTACAGGAAACGCGCCGTCAGGCTGTTTTGTACCCGAATTTCTTGCGTCCCATGCCGCGGCTCTCAGAACCGCTTTCGCCCGCAGAAATGCAGGTGCTCCGGCTCCTGTGCGGCAACCGCAGCAACCAGGAGATCGCCGACATCCTCGGTGTCAAGGTTGCCACCGTCAAAACGCATGTCATCCACATCCTCCAAAAGCTCGGCGTCAAACGCCGCGGCGACGCCAAAGAAATCGCCCAAAAACTCCATATCATCGAGTTTTGACGAAAACTCCCGACCGCAGCAGTCGGGAGTTCCTTTTATTTAAATATTCAATTTCAGCTTACTTTCCCAAAAATTCCTTCAGCGCCGCATAGTCCACATTCTCCGGCTTCACTTCGTCAAAGAACTTCAGCAACTTCTCAGCCAGCACGCGTACGCCGCCGACGGAATTGCTTTCGATATTCAGCGGTAGAATGGGGTCGTGTACGCTCATGCGCAGCAGGAACCAGCCGTCGCCGTCGTTTTCCGGGAACGAAATGCGGATGCCTTCGCGGTTGTCCGGCGCAATGTTCCAGTTGTGCGCTTTCGCGTAGCTTTCAAGCGCCGCAATGGTGCTCTCACCATAGGGGCGGAAATCCTCCGCGGTAATGGGGAAGCGCAACTCTTTTTCTTCCTTGGCTTCCTTCAGATCGGCGATGAGACTATCGAGCGATTTGCCCTCGCGGCGCAGCTGTGCCGCCTTAATGATGATCTTCGTCACCAGATAGGCACCGTCGTCAAGGAAGTAGTTCTCGCGCAGCGCCGCATGGCCGCTCGTCTCAATCGCCAGCGGGCAGTTCACGCCCTCGTTATTCAGGCGTACCGCTTCGTTGATGACATTCTTGTAACCGCGCTTAAAGCGGTGATGCTTGCCGCCGAGCGTCTGCTCAATGTAGGTCTTGAGTCCGTCAGACGTAATGGAGTCCGTCACAATGGTGCCGCCCGGGTTGCCCTCCAGCGCAATGGAGGAAGCAATCGCCACAAGACGGTTGCGGTTGATCTCTTCGCCGCGGCTGTCCACAGCGCCGCCGCGGTCTACGTCCGTGTCAAAAATTACGCCAAGGTCCGCACCGGCCTTCACGGTCGCCGCGCAAACGCTCGCCATGGCCTCCTCGTTCTCCGGGTTTGGAATGTGGTTCGGGAAGCGGCCGTCCGGCTCCAAAAACTGGCTACCTGTAATGTCCGCACCAAGCGGCTTCAGCACGTCGTTTGCGTAAAAACCGCCCGCGCCGTTGCCGGCGTCCACAACGATCTTAAAGCCCGCAAGCGGGTGCGCATAATCTTCCGCGTTCACGCCCTTGCGGATCATCTCGCGCAGATTATCTGCATATTTTGACATATAGTCCACCGGCACCAGCGTGCCGTTGTCGGTCTCCTTCGGTGCAGCGCCGTTCTGTGCATATTCCAAAATCTCGGAAATATCCGGGCTGTCAAGGCCGCCCGCAGGCGTGAAGAACTTCAGTCCGTTGCGGAAGAACGGGTGGTGGCTCGCCGTAATCTGCACCGAGCAGTCGCACGGCAGCTCCAAAACCGCCATGAACATTGACGGGGTAGAGGCAAGGCCGCAGTCGTAAACCGAAGCACCGTACGTCGTAAACGAGCGGAACAGCGCCGCCGCAATACGGTCTGCGGAAATGCGGGAGTCATGGCCGACGGCAATTTTCAGCCCCTCGGCGCACTTATCCAGGTGCTTTTCGCACCAAACGAGAAAACCGGCCGCAATGCGCTCCACGACCTCATCGGTCAGGTTAATCGGCGCGCCGCCGCCTTCACTTGCAACACCGCGAATGTCAGTGCCGCTTTTCAAAGTTTTATAGGCAAACATGGAAAAGACCTCCTGTTTCATTTTGCATTTTATCCAAGCTTATTATAATACAACTCCCGTAAAATGAAAAGAGCTTTTTGATTTTTGACAAATACGTTTTAGTATGGCTAAAAACCGCTTACAAACTGCAAGCTGTAAACTGAAAAATTGCAAATTTCATGTAAAATCAAAAATTTTTTCAAAAAAGTGTTGACAAAATGAAATTTTGGTGGTATAAACTTAGCATAATAATTCAAGGGCACAGATGAAGAGAAGTACCCGGCAGACCGCTTTGCACAGTGAGCGGGGGAGAGTGTGAACCCCGCGTAAGCACACCGGCGAATAACACTTCGGAGCCTCAAGCCGAAAAGATGCGCATATCTCAGTAGGTGCGACGTGTGGCGGCGCGTTAAGCCGTGCCTGTCTTGTTAGAGACAGTAAAGGTGATCTTCTTTATAAGATAATTTAGGTGGCACCGCGGATACAACAGCTATTCGTCCTAAGAAATTGGGACAAACGGCTGTTTTTTATTTGCGTTTGGACTGAAATTATTTTATTTGGAGGGAACCGATATGTGTTCGATTATGGGTTACACAGCAAAAGACATTCGTTTGGAAGATTTACGAAAGGGCTTTGATAAAACCGTTTCCCGCGGGCCGGATATGTCCCGCACACTGGAAACGCCTGCAGGTTGGCTCTTTTTCCACCGCCTCGCCATCATGGGCCTCACAGAAGAAGGCATGCAGCCGTTTGAGCTGGACGGTTCCGCCGTCGTCTGCAACGGCGAGCTCTATGGCTTCCGTTCCGTTAAAGAGGAGCTCCGGAGAAAAGGCTACACCTTCAAAAGTGATTCTGACTGCGAGATTTTACTCCCTCTCTACAAAGAAGAGGGCACCGAGATGTTCAAAAAGCTCGACGCCGAGTTCGCCCTGATTATTTACGATGCCGAGACCGATAGCTTCATCGCTGCGCGTGACCCCATCGGCATCCGCCCGCTCTACTACGGGTACAGTGAAAGCGGCCACATTATGTTTGCCAGCGAGCCGAAAAACCTCGTCGGCCTGTGCCATCGCGTTATGCCGTTCCCGCCGGGCCACTACTATAAGGACGGCAAATTCACCTGCTACTGCGACATCGCCGAAGTCGAAGAAGTTTGCCACGATGACCTCGAGACCGTCTGTAAAAACATCCATGATAAGCTCGTTGCCGGCATCGAAAAGCGGCTCGATGCCGATGCCCCGCTCGGCTTTCTTCTCAGCGGTGGGCTTGATAGCTCCCTCGTCTGCTCCGTCGCGGCAAAGCTTTTAAAGAAGCCCATTCGCACATTCGCCATCGGCATGAGTGAAGACGCTATCGATTTAAAATACGCCCGCGAAGTTGCCGATTACATTCACAGCGACCACACCGAGGTCATCATCACAAAGGACGATGTTATCGAAAATCTCGAAACCGTCATTGCGCTGCTTGGCACGTATGACATCACCACCATCCGCGCCAGCATGGGCATGTACCTCGTCTGCAAAGCCATTCACGAGCAGACCGATGTCCGCGTGCTGCTCACCGGTGAAATTTCCGATGAGCTCTTCGGCTACAAATATACAGATTTCGCCCCCAGCGCCGCTGCGTTCCAAACGGAAGCCCAAAAGCGCGTGCGGGAGCTTCATATGTACGACGTGCTCCGTGCCGACCGCTGCATCTCCGCCAACTCGCTCGAAGCCCGCGTTCCGTTCGGCGACCTCGATTTCGTCAAATACGTCATGTCCGTCGATCCCGAGATGAAGCTCAACAAGTACAAAAAAGGCAAATACCTCCTGCGCCACGCGTTCGAGGGCGATTACCTCCCGCTGCCGATTTTGTACCGCGAAAAAGCCGCGTTCTCCGATGCCGTTGGTCACTCTATGGTCGATTACCTCAAGGCCTACGCCGAAACAAAGTATACCGATGACGAAATGAAGCTCCGCGCCGCAAAATATCCGTTCGCAACGCCGTTTACGAAAGAATATCTTCTCTACCGTGAAATTTTTGAAAAATACTATCCCGGTCAGGCGGAAATGGTCAAGGACTTCTGGATGCCGAACAAAGCGTGGGAGGGCTGCGACGTCAACGATCCCAGCGCCCGCGTGCTCGCGAACTACGGTGCCTCCGGCGAATGATTGGAAAGATTCATAAACTTTCTCAATGTTTAACAAATTCACTGAAAATTTAACCTGAATGCAACACACCTTTTTTCCGTTTAGCCCTTGTGTATTTTCTGCTGTTGTGATAGAATAAAGCCATCATAGGATATTATGGTTTTCCACATAGAACCCTATCGGCAAACCATAATGAGACTAAATCTCATATCGAAGGAGAGATGACTGATGTCCAAGATGATCGAACTTCACGACATCGATGTTCCGGGCTTTCTGTCTGTACTGGATAGCTGCGAAGGCAATGTGTATCTGATGACGCGCGACGGTGATAAGCTGAACCTGAAAAGCAAGCTGTGTCAGCTCATCGGTCTTACGTCTCTGATCGAAGGCGGAAAGATCGCAGAAGCCTTTGTGGTCTGCGATAATGAAGCGGATGAATCCAAGCTGTTCCGCTTTAACCTTTACAAGGACGAAACGCAAGGTAAGTAAAGAGTAGGATTTGCAAAGTAAGCTGCTGCAAGTAAAAACTGCGGCAGCTTTTTTGTATCACGTAAAACAAATTATGTAAACAAAAAGGAGAGACTCATGCCGCAAAAAAGAACCGGCGCAGTCCGTCGCCGCCAACCCCGGAACAAAAAAACGCTTTCCGCCGTCATCAGCGCCGTTCTTGTGCTCGCGGCGGTGCTTGTCTATTATTTCCCGGAGCTTGAAACGTACCTCGCCGGTGCACCGAGCACAGACTCAAGCGCCCCCGCACAGCCCACTCAAAGCACCGACGCCGCCGACTGCGCCGTCTACTTTTTAGATGGCGGGCAGGGGGATAGCATTTTAATTCAAATCGGCACCGATTACAACATGCTCATTGATGCCGGCACCCGCGAAGCGGGAGAGACCATCGAAAGCGACCTTCAGGCGCTCGGCGTCACATCGCTCGATGCCGTTGTCGCCACGCATCCGCACGCAGACCACATCGGCTCCATGAAGCAGATTATCGAGGATTACACCATCGGCACGTTCTACATGCCCCTTTTGCCCGACGACCAAACGCCCACCACCGCTACATACGAAAATATGCTCGATGCCCTGCTCGACAAAAATGTCCAAACCGAGCAGATCTCCACCGATACAAAAATCTCCGCGCCCGAAAACGCCAGTTTTGCCGTCCTATCCCCGGAAAAGGACGAGATATTCGATAACCTCAACAACTATTCCGCTGTTCTGCGCTTCACCTACGGCAATATCTCCTTTATGCTCACCGGCGACGCCGAAACCGAGGTTGAAGAGAATATCTTAGCACGCGAAACGGACATCACTTCAAACGTTTTAAAGTGCGGTCACCACGGCTCGTCCACATCGTCCTCCATGGATTTTCTCCGCGCCGTGAACCCCGCCGTTGCTGTCATATCCTGCGGGCAGGATAATAAATACGGTCACCCGCACCACGAAACGCTCGAAAGCCTTTCCGAACGCAACTGCAAGATCCTGCGCACCGATACAGACGGCACCGTCGCCGTTACAACGGACGGCAATACGTATTCCGTCTATACGTGGTCAGCGGAAAACGGCTTTTCTCCGGCAGCGTAAGTTCGCGTAAAAAATTTTGACGAAAACATAAATCTATGCTATACTGATAAAAATAAATTCCGACCCATGACGGAAATAAAGGATGGTTTTTATGCTGACAGAAAGCAAAAAGGCGTTTATCGAGTTCATGATGTCCGCAGACGTGCTGCGTTTCGGCTCCTTCGTCACGAAGAGCGGCCGCAATACGCCGTACTTCGTCAATACCGGCAACTATAAGACCGGCGAGCTTCTCGGCATGGTCTCGGCTCCGACGGTCGACCCTCTGGATGTGGAAAACGGCGTCCCGGACGGGGCGTACCTCAACCGCTGTCTCTCCGCCGCTTTCTCCCCCGGCTCGACCTTCAAGCTCATCACGCTGGCCTCCGCGCTCGATTCCGGCGCCGTCACGCTGAACGACTCGTTCTACTGCGGCGGCCAGGAAAAGTTCACCGGCCGTGAGCAGATCCTGAACTGCTGGAAATCCGCCGGTCACGGCGCGCAGACGACCGCCCAGGCCCTCGGCAACTCCTGCAACATCGCCTTCGGCCACATCGGCCTGCGCATGGGCGGCGACACGTTCTACGATTATCTCAAGAGCTTCGGCGTCATGGAAAAGACCGGCGTCGACCTGCCCGGCGAGGCCAGCGGCCTGTTCTACGAGCGCAAATACCTCAACGACCCGGCAAACTACGGCACGTCCTACCTCATCACCTCCTCCTTCGGCCAGAGCTTCCGCATCACGCCCATGCAGCTCGTGCGCGCCGTGGCCGCGATCGTCAACGGCGGCTACGTGCTCGAGCCCTATATCGTGAGCGAGGTCGTGGACGCGGACGGAAATACCGTAGAGAAAAATGAAAAGACCGTCCTGCGGCAGGTCATCAGCCAGCAGACCTCCGAGACGATGCGCACGCTCATGGAGCAGGTCGTCACCGAGGGCACGGCCTCCGCGGCCCGGACGCCCGGCTACCGCGTCGGCGGCAAGACCGGCACATCCGAAAAGCTCGACGAATATGACGAGAACGGCCAGCAGGTCAAGGATAAGATCGTCTCCTTCGTCGGCGTTGCGCCGATCGACGACCCGAAATACGTCGTCCTTGTCGCGCTCGACACCCCGGCCTATTCGGAAAACAGCGAAAAATACACCGTCCACGGCATGTACATCTCCGGCGGCCTGATGGCTGCGCCGACCGTGCGCGATATCTTCCTCGACATCCTCCCGTACCTCGGCGTCGAGCCGGACTACGGCTCTGAGGATATCCGCGGCGTCAACTTCACCGTCCCCGACGTCATCGGCATGGACGAGACAGAGGCGGGCGAGCTGCTCGCCGAGAAGACCATCACCTACCGCGTGGTCGGCAGCGGCTCCGTCGTGACCGACCAGCTGCCCGTCGCAGGCAGCCAGGTGCCCGGCAATTCGCAGATCATCCTCTACATGGGCGCGGAGAAGCAGGCGACGCGCGTCGAGGTCCCGGATTTCATCGGCTGCTCC
>ENA-ORMN01003768-ORMN01003768.1-human-gut-metagenome-genome-assembly--contig:-NODE-3768-length-11568-cov-5.299053_pt1 | contig 11568 bp, 8 predicted proteins | sample MGYA00242102_ERZ508993 | MGnify/ENA primary metagenome ERZ508993 (study PRJEB26280, sample SAMEA2338770) | human gut metagenome | biome: human gut; feature: human-associated habitat; material: faeces... | reverse complement strand
AAATGCTATAATAATAGATACAACTCTAAGACTTCAAACAGGAAATAAAGGCGAGATTGAAGAAAAACTATGCAATAATCTTGATAACAGAAGAGAAAAACAACCAATTGATAAGCCAAGTGCAGGAAGTACTTTCAAAAGAGGAAAAGATTTTATAACCGCCCAATTAATTGACGAGTGTGGATTAAAAGGTTATACGGTTGGTGGAGCGCAAGTGTCAAAAAAACATGCGGGCTTTGTGGTAAACATCGGAAATGCAACTGCAAAAGACGTTATAGAACTTACAGAATACGTAAAGAAAAAAGTGTATGAGAAATTTAACAAGAAAATAGAATTGGAAATAGAAATTGTATAATTGAATTGCCTTTTATAAAAGTTAATGATATGGTTTAAATAAATTTTATTATTAGCAGAAAATATGATGGAAGTAATATAGATTAGATATGTATCAATGTGAATTTACATAATATAATTTTAATGCATTATGTTAGGCAAAATTTGAAAGGAATGAAATAAAAAATGAACGGATTTTTTAAGTGGTTTAAATCAGGAGCCAAAATAAAAAGATGGATTTTTCTAATGTTAATAGGAATAGTACTCGTATGTTATGGAATTGCAAAGGTGCTTGTAACAGATGAAATGGGATTTAGGGAGCTTGCAAAAATAATTTTTGTGTTTGTTTTAGGATTTACATTCACAATAATTAGTATAATATGTATTCAAAGAAGAACATTAGAGATATTAGTAGAGGAATCTGATACAAGAGATTTAGAAGATAAAAGTAAAGTTAAATCTTTAATATTTAATAGAAAAATATACAATCAAGGGCCAAAAGTTGTTGTAATTGGTGGTGGCGCTGGACTTAACACAGTACTTAGAGGTTTAAAAAATTACACAGATAATATAACAGCAATTGTTACAGTTTCAGATTATGGAGAGCAAAGAAGCAAATCAAAACAAGACTTGGGAACTCTTCCATTAGATGATGTAAAGGGTAGCTATGTGGCACTTGCTGCAAATGAAAATGAAATGAATTGCTTAATGAATTTAACCTTTAAAAATCCAAAATTAGAAGGATTAAAATTTGGAGATATATATTTAACAGCAATGAAAGAGGCTGTTGGAGATTTCTCGGCATCAGTAGAAGAAAGCTCAAAAATACTTAATATGACAGGAAAAGTTCTTCCAGTAACACTTGATCAAATTAAGATATGTGCAGAATTAGAAGATGGAACTGTGGTGGAATGTAAAGATAAAATTCCAGAAATGGTTAGCCAAAAAATAAGTAAGATAAATAGAATATTTATTTCGCCAACCAACACAAGAGTTGCTCCAGGTGTTATAGAAGCCATTGAAGACGCTGACGCAATAGTACTTGGACCGGGAAGTTTATACACAAATGTAATTCCAAACTTATTGGTACCGGGAGTATCAAAAGCAATAAGAGAGTCTAGTGCATTCAAAGTATATGTAAGTAACATAATGACAGAGTATGGTCAAACTGATAGTTATACTCTATATGACCACATAAAGGCTATAATAGACCATGCAGGAAAAGGCATAATAGATTATTGTATTTATGATACTGGAGAGATTGTGCCAGAGTATATAAGGCAGTACAATAAAGGAGGAGAAGAACTTGTTGAACAAGATGTTTCGAAAGTAAAAGAAGCCGGAATTAAGCTAATTCAAAGAAATATGTCTACAATCGAAAATGGAAGAATTAGACATAATTCTGATGCGATAGCAACAAGTATTATCCAACTAATTTGTGATGATATGAAATTTAGAGATATGCAAAATGATACAAGAGTTATTCTACTAGATTCAAAAATAAAAGACACAAAGAAGAAAATGAAAAACAATCAAACAAAGAGTAAAAAGAAGAAAAACAAAAAACGTTCAGGAAATAGTAAATTCTTTGAAAAATATAATGATAGAATTCAGGCAATACAAGATAGTGAGAGCAACAGAGAAAAGAGAATAAAAGAAATAGAAAAAACTGGTAAGAAAAATAAAGAGAATGAAAAAAACAGTAAAAACATAGAAATACAGAAGAGTGAAATAAGACAAAAGAAAGAAAATAATAGACAGTCAAGTAAAATTGATGTAAATAGAAAGCTTGAAGAGGATAGAATGTTAGAGTCTAGAATGGAAGAAACTCTAAGAAGAATGAAGGAAGTAAACAAGAATAAATAAAAAGAGGTAAACGATAGATGAAATACAGTGAAATTGATGAAGAAATAAAGAAATCTCTAAAAAGAGACTGGATAATTACAAATGGAATAGGTGGATTTTGTAGCCAAAGTGCACTGGGATGTAACACTAGAAAATATCATGGGTTATTGATTGCACCACTCACACCACCAGCAAGAAGATTTTTAATATTGTCAAAATTAGATGAAAGCATTGAAACAAATGGAACTAAATATAATTTGTTTACAAATATGGCAAATGGAGAAATATCTGAAGGATATAAATATTTAGTAGATTTCAAAAAAGAATATATACCAATATTTACATATAAAGTTGAAAATATAATAATCAAGAAGTTTATTTGTATGGATTATGGTAAAAATACAGTAGTTGTATATTATCAAATAAAAAATCAAAATGCAGAAGCTAAATTAACATTGGCACCAGTTGTAAATTTTAGAGATTTTCACTCTATAAATAAAGATCATCAATTTAATGTAGAACAATCACATTCTGGAAATAAAGTTAGAATTGTACTAGATAAAAATTCGGAAACACCAATTTACATGAATTGTTCTGATGGCAGATATTTTAAACATATAGATGATACATTCAGAAATATGTATTATTTAAGAGAAGAAGAAAGAGGCTTTGAAGCAGAAGAAAATCACTATGTTCCGGGGGTATATTCGATAAATCTGGAACCAAATGAAGAAAAAGAGATAACTTTTGTATGCTCATTAGAAGAAAATATAGAAGAAATAGATGGAATAAAAGTTATTAACAAGGAATTACTAAGAATGACCGGAATTATTTATGATACTGGTATAATTCAAAATAGTAAAATGAATGACAAGAAACTTGATATGTTAAAAGCTCTGATATTAGCAACAGATAATTTTATAGTAAATAGACCATCATTTGGATTACATACGGTAATTGCGGGTTATCCATGGTTCCTAGACTGGGGAAGAGATTCATTAATTTCATTTGAAGGCTTGCTACTATTAACAAAAAGATATGAGTTAGCAAAAGAAGTTTTATTAACAAATATAAGAGACATAAAATATGGACTAGTTCCAAATGGATATTCAGGTTATGATAATAGACCATTATATAATAGTGCTGACAGCTCATTATTATTGATAGAACAGGTGTACAAATACTTAAAATATACGAATGATAATGAATTTATAAAAGATGAAATATATCCTAGTCTGGTAAAAATAATTGATGCATATTCAGATAGAATAGATGTTGACGGAGATAACATTTATTTAGATAAAGAGGATAATTTGCTGTCTGCTGGAACAGAAAATACTCAAATTACTTGGATGGATGTAAAAATAGATAACCATGCAATAACTCCTAGAAATGGCAAAACTGTAGAGCTTAATGCTTTATGGTATAATGCATTAAAAATAATGGCTAGACTTGCAGAAAAATATGAGAATAAGCAATTGTGTAGAAAATATCTAGAAATGGCTGAAAAGACTAAAAAATCATTTGATGAAAAGTTCTATAATGAAGAAAAACATTGCTTATATGATGTGTTAGGAGATAGCAAGGTACGACCAAATCAATTATTTGCATTAAGTTTATCACATCCGATTGTTGATAATGCAGAGATTGCAGAGCAAGTTTTAAATACAGTTGAGAATAAATTATTAAATAAATATGGACTAAAAACATTAAGCTCAGATGAAGACGGTTATGTTGATGTATATGAAGGTTATGCATACAAGAGAGATTCAAGCTATCATCAGGGAATTACTTGGCCATGGTTATTAGGATTATATTATGATGCATTAAAAAATACTATGATAATAGAAAAGAATAGAACCAAAAGACAAGAACTAGAAGAAAAAATAACGAAGCTTGTATATACAACAAAGGAAACTTTCAAAGCAGAAATGTTTGAAAGGTCAAGTATTGGCACGATAAGTGAAATATATGATTCAACAGAACCATATGAAGAAAGAGGAGCATTTGCACAAGCTTGGAGTGTGGCAGAAATCTTTAGAATAGTTTTAAATAAGAGGTAGATTTTATAAAAAAATTAGGAGGCTAATTGTGGATATCACAGCATTAGAAAATGAACTGAAAGCTGGAAAACTAAATAACATATATTTACTATATGGAGAAGAGCGTTTTTTATTAGATAACAACGTAAAAAAAATAAAAAAATTATTTGGTGAAACAGTAAATGGAATAAATTATATTCAAATTGACAACACTAATGTTTCAAAAATAATTGCAGATATAGAAACGCCTGCGTTTGGATATCCACAAAAGCTGATTGTTGCAAAAGATACAGGATTATTCCAAAAACCTAAAAGAGGAAAAAACGTTACAACGGAAGAAAAAACATCAAAAAAAGATGATAATAAATTTGAGAATAAGCTAGCAACATACATAGAAGAAAATATTGATATGATAGATGATTCTGTAATATTATTGTTTATTGAAAATGACGCAGATAAAAACAATCTATATAAAACAATCGATAAATTAGGCTGTATATGTAATTTTGAAAAACAGAAACCTGCGGAATTAGTAAAAAGGCTAAAATCAATTTGCAATATGTATAAGGTAAACGTAGATGCTGTTACATTAAATTATTTAATAGAAAATTGTGGAACATCGTTACAGGACTTAATAAATGAAATTCGTAAACAAATAGAATATGTTGGAGCTGGTGGAACGATAACAAAGCAAAATATAGACTTATTAGGAATAAAACAATTTGAAAGTATAATATTCGATTTAACAGATAGTCTAGGAAAGAAAAATATATCAGAAGCATTACAAGTATTAAAAAATTTATTGTATGCTAAAGAACCAATACAAAAAATATTTATCACATTATATGGGCACTTCAAAAAATTGTACATTACAAAAATAGCAATAAACGAAAAACTAAACATTGCAGAAAGCCTAAACTTAAAACCAAATCAAACATTCTTGGTAAACAAATATACGATGCAATCAAAATATTTTAAAGAAGCAGAATTAAGAAAACTGTTGCAAGAATTTATAGATTTAGATTATAAATCAAAGAGTGGTGCTATAGACCTAAATGTTGGACTAGAAGCAGTGCTTTGTAGATATTGTTCATAATTTTATACATAAAAATAATCAAATTTGAATAAAAACACTCCTTAAATGCAAAAATAAGCAGGAGGAGTGATTTTTTTATGGATTTTAGAACAGATTTAGCACTAGAAAGAAATGAAGTTTACAAGAAACAGAATAACCTTCAACAAATAGAGGGTGTTGATATTGAAAATGATGTGAAAAATGAAGTTGAAATTTCAAGAATAAAAATTACAAATGAAGAAGGGGAAAAAGCCTTAAATAAACCGATTGGAAATTATATTACATTGGATGTAAAGCAAATAAAGCTTGCAGACGAGGAAAGACTCGAAGTGATTGCAGAAATTGTAGCAGATGAACTTCGAAATACAATATCAAAGCACGTGAAAAATACGGATGATATTATGGTTGTTGGGCTTGGAAATTTATATGTAACTCCAGATGCTTTAGGACCTAAAGTTGTTCCAGAAATAGAAGTAACAAGGCACATTTTAGAATATATGCCCAAAGTTATGCCAGAGGATACAAGACCTGTTTCAGCAATATCTCCAGGAGTTCTTGGAATAACAGGGATTGAAACTATGGAAATATTAAAAGGTGTGGTTGACAATGTAAAACCAAAACTTTTAATTGTGATAGACGCTTTAGCATCTAGAAGTATAGATAGAATAAGTAGTAGCATACAAATTGCAGATACTGGAATTGTTCCAGGTGCAGGAGTCGAAAATAAACGAAAAGAGATAAGCCAAAATACACTCGGGATACCAGTAATAGCAATAGGGATTCCTACAGTTGTTGACTTAGCAACTGTAACAAATGAATGTATAGATATATTTATAGAAAGTTTACAAGAAAAAGCAATGTCAAATGATTATCTAAACAAATTAAAGGAAAAAGATAATTACGAAGAAATAAAAGAAGCTCTTGTTCCAAAAGATTACAACATGATTGTAACACCAAAAGAAATAGATAAATTAATTGAAAATATGAGTAAAATAATTTCGAGAGCCATAAATATGGCAATGTAAAAAAATGAAAAGACTAATATATTCATTAGAATTGAATATTAGTCTTTTCAAATTCTTTTCCATTCAAATAGTTCAACTGTTGAGCAGATTCATTGAACTTAAATTTCATTTTATAACTACACAAATTTTGAATTTTACACTTAAATTTTTTATTTATATCATTACGCCCATATTTACCATCTCCAATAATAGGATAGCCTATAAAAGCAAGGTGTGCACGTATTTGATGTGTTCTACCAGTGTGTAAAATTACTTCTAATATACTTGTGTTATCTGATTTATTTGAAGATAATACAAAATATTCTGTGATAATATTTTGGTAGCCTTTTTTATGTGTGCTACTAATATAAACCATAGATTTTTTGTTATCTTTAAAAAGATAATCGTTTAATATAGCATGTTTTTTAGGCGGTATTCCATAAACTTTACAGATATAATGCTTTTCAATTTCATGATTTTTGAATTTATCAAAAAGAATTTGCTCTGATTGTTTATTTTTTGCAAATAGGGTAAGCCCTGTGGTGTTTCTATCTAATCTATGACATGGATATATTTCAAAGCCGTATTTTGTAGATAATATAGTGGTTAGAGAATTATCTCCAGTTACTTCAATTTCAGTAGGTTTATCAGCTATTAAGATATTATCATCCTCATAAATAATTGGAATATCAATAGAATTATAGGAAGTATTTGCAATTGAGCTAATATTAACGCTTTTAGAAAATAAAAACTCATCAGTAATAAATATTTTTACTACATCTCCAGTGTGTAAAGTTACATTTTCGCTAATTCGTACATCATTTACTCTAATATCCTTTTTGCGCAAAGCTTTATAAATAGTATTTAAGCTTAGCGTAGGGAATTCCTTTTGTAAAATATTAATTAATTTCTTTTCATTATTTTTATTATCAATATTAATCGTTCTCATAACCTAAATTATATAGCAAATCTTGAGGTGTGTCAACAATTAATAAAGTTACATAATTTATAGATTTACACATGAAATAATAAGAATTTACTACGAAAATAAAATAGAGATAAAGAAATATCTTGGTAACATCATACCATATGCTTCTAATAAATCACGCGAACAATTGAAAAAATTTATAAGAAAGTGTTTCCAGATTTTATAGTTGTTTCTACGTTTACATTGAATGTACTATTTTGAAAATTATCTAGCCAATTATAATCTTGCCAGTCTTTTATTGTTGGAAAATATTTTACAGCGTATTTTCCAAATCCATCTATATCGCAATTGTATTCTTTAGCAGTTTTATATAAGTAATCGTTTAAAGCTTTTTTTAAATATTGATTACAAGATTCTTCTATAAGCTGTATGTTTTCCTTCGAATAGTAGCTGGAATTCCCGTAGGATGATTTTTGAGTGGCAGATTCTATTTTTGCATTAATTTTTACATCAGATGAAATAAATGGAGTGCCATTTACCAAAGAAACGCTGTTTTTTGTATTATGAGCAAGTTTTATGCTTAAATTAATGCTTTCAGAATCTCCAATAGGATTAGGTATGCTAATTGTACAAGATTTTAATTTATTAGAAACCATCATATGCAAAATTGATTCTTCGGCATTTAATTCTCCAACCAATATATCGTTTTTAAAAACTGCAAGCCCAATATTTTCAATATTATCTGCTGGTGATATAGGTAAACTTGATGAAGAGCCAAGAGTAGCAACTGGATTCTTAAAGGAATCTACACAGTCAGAAAAGAAATTTATAAGCGTTACGTTTTGTGTATAAGATGTATATTCATTTGAAGCAAGAGTAATTTCGTAAAATCTTGATGGTAAATCTTCGAGCTCTGGTGAGGCTATATTTAAAAAATCTTCAGATGGTATTTTACTTATTATTATACTGGCATGGGGACTGGTTCTTGGGCTACTTAATAATGTATACATATACTCAGAAACTCCTTTATGAGCAAGTTTTTCTGATATTACAATGGCTTTACAATGAGATAAATCTAAACGCCTACTTATATAGCTGTTTAAAAGACTTATTCCTGCTTCTATAGACGCACATTCTACGCTATTTACAATTTTTTCATATGCTGTGCCAGATGAACCATTTGAACCATTAGATGGTTTGGCAAGCTGAACAGATAGTTTTAATGTATTAGAATTTCCTATATCAAGACCTAAAGCAAGAACGTAGGCTAATTTATCTATATTACGTGTGCTATATGGTGCAGATAATGAGAAAAATACAATAAATAATGATAGAAAAATAATTAAAACTTTTTTTATATTAATCCAAATTCTCATTGGTATTGGTTCCTTTCTTTAATTTTAAATTAGCAATCATAAGAATAATTGGAAATACTATAAAAGTTAATGGTGTTCCAATATATTTAGATATAAAATCATTTATTGCAAGTGTTTGCATAATACTGTTTGGAATAAGTGCAATTATCAAACTAATTATACAAATAGGAATTATAAAAGGTGTTGAGTTTTTTACATTAGTAACTTTTTGGCAGACTAATGATGAAGTCATTAATCCAATGTTAAAGTAACTCATAAATGATAAAATCCAAGTAAATATAAATAAAGATTCAGGGTGTTGAAAGTATTTACCAAATTCGTTATTTGATAATAGTGAATAAAGTGGCGAAATACGGTCTATGTCTGTGCTAAAAGAAAAAGCTAAAAGCATACTAGCAGTTGCAAGTATTACAATAAAAATGGAGATTAATGTTGCAATTAAGGTCGATTTTTTAAAATCTTTTTTGTTTTCGAGTAGTGGTGGTACTAAAAATAAAATAGAAAAACCATTAAATATAAAAATATTTGCAATACCAGTGAAAAAAGTATTAGAAACCCCATGACCTAAAATTGGAAAAATACGCTGAATTGTCATATTGGGAACTACGGCTGCAAAAGCGGTTAATAAGCTTATTACCATAATTACACATAAAATAACATTAGTTCTAGCAATACTTTTTATTCCTTGCATATTGGCAATAACACTCACTACTGAAAAGAAAAGTAGCAAATAAATAATTGGAGCATCTCCGTAATAAATAATGTGAATTGTTTCTATAAAATACCTAAGCAATAAAGAGGATGTAACAATTATATATAGGGCAAAAATTGAACCAACTAGCCATTTAAGAAATTTTCCTCCAATAGCTTCACAAACATCAATTATATCTGAATTTGGAAATTTTTTAAATAAACGTATTATAACAACAATTAAAAACAAAGTGATTATACTGACAAATATAACATTTAAGATTGATGATGAACCGCAAAACAACAATATAGATTGTAGACTATTCATAGATATTCTGTTAATTGTAAGTATTAATATTAATGCGATAGATTCAATTAAATTAATTTTTGAAAACTTCATAAATTATGCGAAAATCGCTATCCTCCTTTTTGTTTAGAATATGAAACTTTTAATTATATATTATAAAGAATCAATGTTGTGGGTATTTCCATCTCATGCTTATTTTATCTTGAGATTTTGGCCTTTTGGTTTTTAACTCCTTAGAACGTTTTTCTCTGCGATAGGCAGGAGATAGCACTATTCCATTACCAAATTCATCTGTTTTAAATATATTTTTACCTAAATAGCTTACTCCAAAAGAATGCATATTATTTAATACTAGTAGATGAACACATAGTCCTGCTGCAAGCCCAAGAAACCCTGCCATAGCACCTAGTAAAATATAGATAAATCTCATTATTCTAAAATGAAAGCTTAACGAGAAATCTGGAATTGAGAATGAGCAAATGGCTGTAAAAGATACAATTATAATTAAAATAGGACTCACAATTCCGGCATCTACTGCTGCTTGACCTAGTATAAGAGCTCCAACAATTCCAATAGTTTGTCCGACAGGAGATGGAACACGTATACTGGCTTCACGAATTAGTTCAAATGATAATTCCATTATTAGAATTTCAAAAAGTATTGGAAATGGAACCGTTTCTCTAGCTGATATTATAGAGTAAAGAAGTTCTGTTGGAACCAATTCTTGATGAAAGCTTGTAATAGCCATATACATACTAGGTAGCAATAATGCAAATGCAAGTGCTATAATTCTAAGAGCTCTAACAAAATTAGAATATTGATATTTTAAATTATAATCTTCGGAAGAAGCTAGAAAATCTGAAAATATGGCAGGTACAATAAGCACATATGGGCTTCCGTTTACAATAATTGCAATTCTACCCTCAAATAGTAGATTTGAAGTTCTATCTGGTCGTTCTGTGGCAATTATTTGAGGAAGGCTGGTATTATCATTATCTTGAATTAATTGCTCTAATTGTCCAGAAGATGTTAAGTAATCTATTGCTAAATTATTTAAACGATAACGCACCTCTGAGATTAAATCTGTATTTGCAATATTTTTTAAATAACATATAGAACAAGGAGTTTTGCTCAACTTGCCAATATTTACAGATTCTATTATAAGATTTTCGTTATTTACATATCTTCTTAAAAGAGAGGTATTTGTACGTAAATTTTCTGTAAAGCCAACTTGAGCTCCTCTAATTACCATTTCATTGTGCGGTGTTGTAAGACTACGCCTTTCGTATCCTTTTACTTCTACATCAAATGCAATATCAAGAGTATCTATAAAAAGAGCACAGTCTCCAGCATTTATAGCTTTCACAATATCGTCAAACTTAGTAAATTCTTTAACATTATTTTGAGGAAGTAAACAATTAGAAATGTACTCCACAATATTAAATCTTTTTACTTTTCTTACTGTTATGTTATTTGTTTTTACTTCGGATAATACTCTATTCTGATTGCCTTCGAAAGAATTTGCGGTGTTTTTTAACATTAAAGGCTTCAAAATAAAGTTATTCATAACATCTTGGTCAGTCATTCCATCAATATAAACAAGAAAAGCGCTATATTGTTTGTTTCGTGCAGTAAGCGTAAACTCTCTAATTATAATGTCGGAATTAATCATCTCATTAAAACGAACTCTTATATATTCTAGGTTAACATCTAAAGATGGAAAAATTTTATCATTACTAGTGTCTGTTAGAGACTCATTATCTAAATTTAATGCCTCAGAATTTTTGCTAAAAGTTGTAGAAGCATTAGTTACTAATGGATTAGTCTGTTCGCCAAGCGAGAAATTATAATCATTAGGGTTATCTTCATAAAAAATATCATGAAAATAATTTTTTATTGAACTAAATACGGAACTCAAAATACAATCCTCCTAAAAATAATTTAATATAGTTTTTACTAAAAATATAA
>ENA-ORMN01003767-ORMN01003767.1-human-gut-metagenome-genome-assembly--contig:-NODE-3767-length-11570-cov-5.180894_pt1 | contig 11570 bp, 9 predicted proteins | sample MGYA00242102_ERZ508993 | MGnify/ENA primary metagenome ERZ508993 (study PRJEB26280, sample SAMEA2338770) | human gut metagenome | biome: human gut; feature: human-associated habitat; material: faeces... | reverse complement strand
TAATTTCTGATAATTCAAAAGTAAATAGACTGTTTTTCATACTTTAGTCTAATTCATCTACAATTCCAAAAGTTTCTCTTGTATATTGGAGATATAAAAAAACCGTATCAGACTTTTTATCGTCTGATACAGTTTTCTTCTTTTCAATATAAATCTTCTTCTATATGTTCTCTTCCCTGATCCACAATTGTACGCACATGATCGTCTGCCAGTGAATAGAACACGGATTTTCCCTCTCTTCTGCTCTTGACCAGTTTGTTCTGCTTCAGAATCCTAAGCTGATGTGATATTGCAGACTGTGTCATATTCAATGCCTCTGCAAGATCGCACACGCACACCTCTGCTTCAAATAACACGAACAGGATACGCATTCTGGTCGAATCACCGAATACCTTGAACAACTCCGCAAGATCATATAATTCCGTTTCTTCCGGCATCTTTTCATTTACGATCTTCAGAAGATTCTCATGTACCTCACATGAGTCACATACTTCCATTCCTTCTTCTATTTTTGCCATCTGCCCACCAGCCTTTTCTATAAGTTTTTCACAAATAATGCGCGGATTGCATTCAATACAGCAATGACCATAACTCCGACATCAGCGAAGATTGCCATCCACATATTCGCAATTCCGAGTGCTCCCAGGACCAGGCAGATTGCCTTGATTCCAAGGGCAAAGTAAATATTCTCATATACGATGCGCATACATTTTCTGGAAATCTTGATTGCTTTTACGATCTTCTTCGGATCATCGTCCATCAGGACAACGTCTGCTGCCTCGATTGCTGCATCTGATCCGAGTGCACCCATGGCAATTCCGATATCTGCTCTCGACAGTACCGGCGCATCATTGATTCCGTCTCCGACGAACGCAAGCTTTTCTTTCTCTGATTTCTGACTCAGAAGCTGTTCTACCTTCGCAACCTTATCTGCAGGAAGAAGCTCACTGTACACTTCTCCGATTCCCAGTTCTTCTGCAACCTTATCTGCCACACGCTTCATATCACCAGTCAGCATAACTGTCTTGGTGATGCCCGCTTTTTTCAGATCTCTGATTGCTTCTTTTGCATGCAGTTTTAATTTGTCTGAGATCAGAATGTGTCCTGCATATTTTCCGTCTACTGCAACATGGACGATCGTACCGACTTCTTCACATTCACTGTATTCCACATTCAGATATTTCATAAGTTTGGCATTACCTGCCGCTACCGGAATACCGTCAACCTTTGCAGTCACACCTTTACCGCTCAGTTCTTCAATCTCTGTCACACGGTCACGGTTGATCTGTTTGCCATATGCTTTCTGAAGACTCTTACTGATCGGGTGGGAAGAAGAACATTCTGCAAGAGCTGCATATTCCAGCAGTTTTTCATCTGAAATCTCATTATGATGAACTCCGCTTACTTCAAAAACACCCTGTGTCATTGTACCAGTTTTATCAAATACTACATAGCTGGTCTGTGCAAGTGTTTCCAGATAGTTGGAACCTTTAACCAGAACGCCCTGATTACTTGCTCCACCGATTCCTGCAAAGAAGCTTAAAGGAATACTGATCACCAGTGCGCATGGACAGCTGATTACCAGGAAAGTAAGTGCTCGGTAAATCCAATCACCCCACATAGCCGGTTTTCCCATGATCAAAAGTACGATCGGAGGAATAAAAGCAAGTGCAAGTGCTCCGTAGCATACAACCGGAGTATAATATTTGGCAAACTTTGAAATAAAATTCTCTGATTTTGATTTTCTGGAACTGGAATTCTCCACAAGTTCCAGAATCTTGGATACGGTAGATTCTCCGAATTCTCTGATCGTACGGATTTTCAGAACACCTGTCATATTGATACATCCGCTGATTACTTCATCCCCGGCTTTTGCATCTCTTGGAAGGCTTTCTCCGGTCAGAGCACTGGTATTTAAAATAGAAACACCATCAATGATCACACCATCAATCGGAACTTTTTCTCCTGGCTGTACAACAATTACAGTACCAATTTCAACTTCATCCGGGTCTACCTGTTCAAGTTTTCCATCTACTTCAATATTGGCATAATCCGGACGGATATCCATCAGTTCACTGATGTTACGTCTGCTCTTTCCTACTGCATAACTCTGGAAAAGTTCTCCGATCTGGTAGAACAACATAACCGCAACACCTTCGGAATAATCTCCAAGCAGGATTGCTCCCACAGTAGCTACTGCCATCAGGAAATTCTCATCAAATACCTGTTTATTTCTGATACCTTTAAATGCTTTCTGAAGAATATCATAGCCAATTACCAGATATGGAATCATAAACAGTCCAAATCTGACATATCCATCTATCGGTAATTTAGAAAAAAGCACGATCAATACCGCCGCTACGATGATTCTGATCAGCATCTTTTTTTGCTTCTTATTCATCTTAATACCTCACTTCTTATAAAACAGGACCGCCGCCAGAATATATATCAGTGGATAACCATAACCGTCTGACATATCTCTGTGCTGCAGTCCCTCTCTGCTAATTTACGACAATTCCCGTAAATATATTATCAACAGAAATCGTTCCTGAATTAAAGATAGATTTCGCAGTCGTCTTCTACTTTCTTGCAGTTTGCCAGAACATCTTTCATAACTGCTTTCGGATCCTGTCCGTCTTCAAATTCAACGATCATTTTCAGCATCATGAAGTTTACAGTTGCATCCTTAACACCTGCTGTATTCTTAGCAGCTTCCTCCATTTTATTTGCACAGTTTGCGCAGTCTACGTCAATTTTGTAAGTCTTTTTCATAGTATTTTTTCCTTTCTGGCTCATGAATATTTTTTCACATTATCATATGAGCACTTGTTCATTTGTTTATTTTATTATAACAGATTTTCGTCCTCTGTCAATAGCTTAATGTTAGAAAAATAGCAAATATATAAAAACAGAGGATACCGCCTGATCATTCTTCCTGCCATATCCTCTGTGTCATCTATCATTTACAAAATGATTGCAATCTTTTTATTTAATTTTCTTATGGTAGAGTTTCCTGACTTTTGCCAGATATAAAACAGCAAAAGCAACACCGGACACAACCCATGATCCAATATAGATCCATACAATACATTCCATTGTTTTAAATGACGGTAAAACAAGCAAAATGCATACTACTCGAAACAGGCAAATTGTAAGTAATGTAGTAATCATCGGTACCAGCGTTTCACCCAGACCACAGCAGGCTCCTGAAAGCGCCTCTGCAACTGCATAAAATACAAAAAAAGGTGCCATCATCTGCATATATCTTACAACCAGCGGGATCAGTGTCGGAACGTCTTTCTGATCAATAAACAACGGTCCAATCAGTCCTGAACCGAAGTAAAGAACAAGACTGATAATTCCTACTGCGATTACAGATAACCCAGTACCGATCAGTGCTCCTTTCTTTACTCTCTTCGTCTTACCGGCACCGAGATTCTGTGCGGTATATGTCGTCAGTACAGGTACCATAGAATCCGCGATCAGCCAGATCAGTAAATCCAGTTTATCACAAATTCCCCATGCCGCAATACTGTCAGTTCCCATTGTGTTAATACTTGCCTGAACAATAGAATTGGCAATTGGAAACAGCATGGACTGAAGAGCTAACGGGAAACCTTTGTTTATCATCATTCCCATATGCTCTTTGCAGATTCTCATAGTTCTGATTCCTATCTTTTCTTCCAGGAAATCAGATTTCACAAGAAAATATGCGGTAAGTACAACACTTACAATCTGAGAAAGTACAGTAGCTGCTGCCGCTCCTCCAACACCAGTATGCAGAAGTCCTACCAGTATGAGATCTGCAACAATATTGACCACACTGCATACGACCAGTACATATAATGGCTTTTTAGAATCTCCAAACGCTCGCAGGACTCCTGCCATCATGTTATAAAGGATCATTGCCCATATTCCGCCAAAATAAATGCGGCAGTAGATTAGTGATCCTGCACGAACTTCTTCCGGAACAGACATGATATCAAGCAGCCATGGAGAAAAAACAGCACCGGCTGCTGCACAGATAATTCCCAGAATACCGGCAAGCAAAAGAGCTGTCCGCACTGCGCAATGCAGTCCTTCTTTATCTTTTGCTCCAAAATATCTGGAGATCATAATCGTCGCACCAGTTGCAAGACCATTCATAAAGTTAATCGGAAACTTAAAAAGTGTATGTACAGAATCAATTGCAGCAAGTCCGACTTTTCCCGTAAACTGTCCGACGATAACCGCATCAACTGTTGTATACAACTGCTGGATCAGACTTCCCGCAATCAGTGGAAGTACAAAAAGTAATAATGCTTTTCCTATATTTTCAGAGATCAGACTATCTTTTTTCATTATTTACTGCCCTTTTGGAACAAATGGCAGGCAACACTGTGTCCATCTTCCACTTCCACAAGTTTTGGATTCTCTTTTTTGCAGATATCCATACAATGCTCACATCTTCCCTGAAACGGGCATCCCTGTGGAAGATCCAGTGGGCTCGGAGCCTCACTTTCAATACTCTCGATTGGTTTGGAAAAGTCCATATTAATATCAAATACTGCACCCATCAGTGCTCTTGTATATGGATGCATTGCTTTCATATCAAGATCTTTTCCCGGAAGAACCTCTACGAGGTTTCCAAGATACATAACGGCTACCTGATGTGCCACTAACTGAACCAGTGCAATATCATGACAGATAAAACCAAATGTGATGTTCTTTTCTCTCTGAAGCTTCGTGATCAGTTCAATTACTGTTTTCTGAACAGAAACATCAAGAGCGGAAGTTGCTTCATCCAGAACAACGATTTCCGGTTCCAGTGCCAGTGCTCTCGCGATCGCAACACGCTGACGCTGTCCACCACTCATATTGTGAGGATAACGATCTGCAAAATCTCCTGGTAATTCTACCATTTCAAGAAGTTTTCTGCAGACAGCATCCTTCTCCGATTTCTTAATCTTTTTGAAATTCATCAAAGGCTCACACACAATATCACGAATGTTCATTTTCGGATTAAAAGATAAGGTCGGGTCCTGAAATACCATCTGAATGTTCTGACGGTTATTTCTCAGTTCTTCTCCCTTTAATTTCGTGATATCTGTACCGCGGTACAGAATCTCACCCTCTGAAGGTGTATCAAGAGAAACCAGAAATCTCATAAATGTACTCTTACCACATCCGGATTCTCCTACCAGACCCAGTGTTTCACCTTTATACATTTTCAGATTAATATCATTGTTCGCCAGCAGAGTACGTCCATGTGATGCCGCAAATCTTCTGGTTACATGTTTCGCTTCCAGTATTACTTCTCTTTTTTCAGACATATCGTTCACCTCCCCGGGATGGAACTGCCTCCAGAAGTTTTCTGGTATATTCATTCTTTGATTCTTTCAGAATATACTCTCTTGTTCCCTGGTCTTCCATTTTTCCGTTCTTCATTACAACAATATAATCTGACATGTAGGCAGCTACACCCAGATTATGGGTTACTACAATAATGCCTGTATGGTAATCATCTCTGAGCTTCATCATCTGACGTACGATCTGCGCCTGTGTTGTTACATCCAGTGCAGAAGTCGGTTCATCTGCAAGAAGAAGCTTCGGCTGATAAGTCATTCCCATCGCAATACCAACTCGCTGTCTCATACCACCGGATAACTGGAAAGGATAAGATTCCATAATATTATCCGGAGACGGAAGTCTCATTCGCTCCAGCATTGCGATTCCCTTACTCCATGCCTCTTTTTTGGAAATTTTCTCATGAGTAAGAATATATTCTGTGAATACTTTTCCGACTTTACGTGTCGGATTCATCATTGCACCACTGTCCTGAAAAATCATGGAAATATCAGAACCACGAAGTTTTCTCCACTGTTCCGGTGTATAGGATAAAAGGTCTTCTCCTTCAAACGTAATACTTCCTTCTGTGACCTTACCGCCACCTGCAAGAAGTCCCAGAACAGCACGGATAACAGTGGTTTTTCCACTTCCGGATTCTCCTACCAGAGAAACGATCTGTCCCTCTTTCATATCCAGATTAAAGTTCTGAACAGTTGGAACATTTTTGTAGGAGATTGTCACATTATCTAATTTCAGCATGTTTATTCCTCCTACTCATTTCTTGGATCGAGGATATCACGGATGGAATCCCCAAGCATATTAAATACAACAACTACTACAAAAATAGCAAGACCCGGGAAGATCATCAGCCACGGAGCGGACTGCATACACGCTCTTCCTTCATTCAGCATATAACCCCATTCCGGTGCCGGCGGCTTCGCGCCAAATCCCAGGAAGGACATTGCTGCCAGTTCCAGCATCATGGAACCTATATCTGTCGCAGCAGTAATGATCAGTGTAGGAAGTGCATTTGGAAGCATATATCGAAACAGCATATACGGTGTTTTGGAACCGGTAACGATCGCTGCTGATACATAATCCCTGTCACGGATCTTCATAACTAGGCTTCGTGCCAGACGCGCATATTTGGTCCAGCTTACTACTACAATAGCGATGATCGCATTTTTGATACTTGCGCCCATAATACCTGCAACAGCAAGAGCAAGTACCAGTCCTGGGAAAGCAAGCATCATATCTGCAATTCGCATAATAACAGCATCAATGACACCTCCGAAATATCCTGCAAGGACTCCGGTAACAGTTCCCACCAGAAAGATCAGGGCAACAACACCAAAGGTTGCTGACAGAGATGCACGTGCTCCATAAATAACTCTTGAAAAAATATCCCTGCCCATTTTGTCGGTTCCAAAAATATGTTCCTTGCATGGCGGAAGCAGTGCATCTACCAGAGAACCTTTTAACGGGTCAACCCCTCTGGTTACCACCGGTGCAAATACTGCTGTCAGAATAATACAGACTGCAAGAATAGAAAACACGACAAAAGTTTTATTTGCTAAAAATCTGTTTTTCTTTTTCATGATTCTACTCCTTTAAACGCATACGTGGATCAATATAAACATAAGATGCATCAACGATCAGGTTAATGACCATATAAATCAGGGCAAGCCATAATACATATCCCTGGATCAGATTGTAATCACTGGATGTGATTGCTGAAACTGCAAGGTTTCCAAGACCCGGATAAGAGAAGATTACTTCTACAACACTGGTTCCTCCAAGAAGTGATCCTATGGAAAGACCAAACATTGTGATCAGCGGAAGCAATGAATTTGGAAATACATTGCCCCAGATAATCTTTGATTTCTTTACTCCTCTTGCCTGTGCACCGATCACATAATCCTGACTCAGTTCATCCAGCACCGCTGTTCTTACCTGTCTGGTATATTTGGAAGACATTGCAATCGCAAGTGTCAAAGCCGGAAGAAACAGACTCTTAAAGTCTCCCGCAGAACTGATAACCGGAAATGCATTGATATAAACACAGAATGCCAGCATTAACAGAAGTCCAACCCAGAAGTTAGGCATCGCACATCCGAGGAATGTAATTCCCCGGACGAGATAATCGATCCATTTATCTTTATATATGGCAGACAACATACCTAAAGGTACAGAAATAACCAGCATAAGGATCATGGCCATTAATGTAAGTTTCAAAGTCGGCCATAATCTGGCTGCAAGAAGTTCTGTAACTGGTTTATTTAAGCTGTATGATTTGCCAAAGTCACCTTTCAGACAGTTCTTAAGCCATCTGGTATACTGCACCAGAAACGGATCATTCAGACCAAGTTCCTCGCGTGTCTCCTGAACCATTTCTTCAGTAGGCATTACACCGGTTGCCGTGTACATGTTTCGTACAGGGTCACCTGGTGACATAAAGGTCAGTGCAAATGTAATAAAGCTGATACCGATCAATACGATCACAATCTGTAATAAACGCTTGATTATTTGCTTTTTACTCAAAAAAGACACCTCTTTTTATTTCTGTTTGTAACTATTCAGTAACTTCACAATTCGCAGACTTTTCTTATTCTGCAGGAGTAATTTCTGTTGACAGCCAGTAGTAATCTGCTGTATGGATATGTGCAGAACCAACTTTCTTACTGTAGATCATAGATGAGTTGTAGTATCCATCAATCAGAACCGCTGCATCATCTACCAGAATCTGCTGCATCTGGAAGATCAGATCTTTTCTCTTTTCCGGATCCATTTCACCTTTTAATTCTTCATATAACTTGTCATAGTCCGGGTTGGAGTATGCGCAGTAGCTGGTATCAGTTGCCCAGTTAGCCATATATGCCAGAGGATCTCCGGTACCAACAGTGATCCAGTTATTGTTATTAAGGTCATAATCCAGTGCTGCAAGTTTACTCCACTGATCATCTGAGCTTCCGTATTCAGGAACAACACCAATACCGATTTCTGCAAGATACTGTGCCTGAGCATCTGCAAAGTCATTCAGAAGACGGTTTTCATAAGAAATATATCTGAGGTTGATATTCTGACCATCCAGTTCACGGATTCCATCTCCGTCTGTATCAACGATTCCTGCATCATCCAGAATCTGTTTTGCTTTTTCCGGATCATAGGTATATGGATTTTCCAGTTTGTCATAGTCATAGTTCAGAGTAGAAGGCAGTACGGAGAATCCTGGTGTATAAAGTCCACCGATTGTTCTGGAATTACAGATTGTATCATTATCAATTGCCATCAGGATTGCCTGACGAAGTGTTTTGTTTCCAAGAACACCGTCAAAGTTCATCCATGCAAATCCACAACGTACACCTGATGCGATATCAACAGTATAGTCATCGTTATCCTGGAAGTCCTGAATATCTGCTACGTTTGTAATGTTCTCAACCAGGTCTACCTGACCGCTCTGAAGTGCCATTGTTTTTGCGGAGTTATCTCCCATGAACAGCAGATTGACTTTATCGTATGGGACATCTTCACGATAATACTCATTTGCAGCTAATGTATAACCAACACCTACACCATTGAATTCTTCAATCTTGTATGGACCTGTTCCAATAATTCCGTTATCATAGTTTTCAATATGTTCTACATCTGTAATTCCCATTGTTGGATGGCAGAGCTGTCCTACAAGGTTTGCATATGGTTTGCTTGTTTTGATGTTAATTGTATTTGCATCATCATCTACAGTAACTTCTGCTTCAAATTCCAGATATTTCTCCGGTTTGGCAGATCCGGAAGGTCCTACCTCTTTCATGTGATCAAAATACTCTTTTACCTTTGTCGGAGTTAAATCACATCCGTCAGAGAATTTAATTCCGTCTTTCAGCTTGATCGTCCATTCTGTATGCTCGTCATTTACTTCATAACTCTCAGCAAGCCACGGGATAACTTCCATATTGTCATCGAATTTAAATAATGCTTCAGCAATACCATATCTCATAGCATTCCATCCACCGTTTTCATCATTTGCACTGTTTACACATCCATCTGTGTACATCTGACATCCGAAGTTTAAAACCTTCTCATCACCTTTCGCCTGTACAGTAACTCCCATTGATAACACAACTGTTGTTGCTGCTGCTAACACAAGTAATTCTCTTTTTGTTTTTTTCATCCTTTACTTCCTTTCTTTTTTTGTTTCTTCGTTGTTTTTCTTCCTTCTCATACTGTCCATTCCTATGATTTTGAGCGAAAAAAAGACAGATGCTCCCGCATCCGTCACGAAATCTTACCGTTAAAGAATCAAACATATATATATGCAACACATGAAGTTGTAACTCTTAATCAGGATTTCTCGTCGTCCGCAAGAATCTCTTTTACTAGAAATAAGCAGGTCTCCTGACTTAAGCCTATATACTTTCAGCACCTTCCCAGAAAATATCTTCCAGTGGTATGCAGCTGAAAAACAACTATCACAGTGACGGGATCGTACCGGATTTACACCGGTTTCCCTTTTAATCAGACCAGCAGGACGCTTCTGCTGGTCTGAACTTATCTCTAAAATCATTAAATGACCGCATGAATACTTATTTATCATAACATACTATCATGCATACGTCAATTATTTCAGACTTTTATTTTCTATCTATTTTTCCGTAAATTTCTGGAATTCTTCAAAATTTGTTTCCGGTGTATAGGATTTCAGAACTCCCATCATGTCCTCTACACTATATGTATTATCATACATTCCAATAGATAACACATACTGCTTATTAAACTCATCTACTGAATCCGCTGTCCAAAATGACTGCTGCAGCCGGAAAGCACTTCCATCTTCACGGTAATCTTCTGCAAAGCCTTCCAGAGCATTCTTCATAGCAACAAATGATGGTGCAACGATAGCACCATATTTTCCTACAAGATAGTCGATTCTTTCCTTGCCGTTATATCCCTTTTTGTTAAACATTTCGTATGTATCTTCTGTAAAACAATCAATTGACCCCAACAATACATCTGTACTGTTCTCTTCTTCATAAGCATCAATTACCTTGATAAAATCACTTGCGCTCACTACACTCAGAATAACATTATACTCTCCTGTATTCAGCGGAGCAGCCAGCTTTTCATCCAGATGATCTTTTGGATAACCCGGAACCAGAGTAATCTTAATATCACTGCCTGTTTCAATTTCTTCCGTATCCTGCGTATTCACCAGTTCTTCTACAGACTTCTCATATGACAGACCATATGCTTCCTGAAGCTTATTCAGAATACCTATCGTTCTCAGACGATGCATCTCATTACCGATGGCAGATCCTCCACATGCTATTATGTAATGATTCTGATTATTCTGATCCTCTGAAGCAAAATACTCCGCCATATTGGCAGCCGCATCCTTTTCTGTTTCAACAGATGTTCCTATCGTTCCCAGAAAATAAGGATTATCCTTTACTTTCTCATACATTTCATCACTGATCGTTCCTGATCCACGTACATAATACATACCATATTCTTCGCATACCGGAAGAACTTCTTCAAGATCAGAGGAAAGGAAAGAAATAATTCCCTTTACATTTCTTTCATGAAGCTCATTTATAAAGCTGATTTCTTCTTCTGCAGTGCTTATACTGGAAGAATATAAAAACTCGACTTCAAAAGCCATGCCGACATAATTTTCAAAATAATTTCTAAATGCTCTTACTTCTGCATCATTCAGATTATATACGGACACTCCTATTGTCATTTTTCCGTCCTGATTTGTTGTATCACTCTGAGTATCGGCTGCCATAACTGAAATACTGGTGCAGGTGAGCAGCATAATCATTGTCAATATAAAACTTATTATCTTTTTCATTCCTTTTTTACCTTTCTGTCGTATTTGTATAAAAATTCAAGTTTTCTTTTCTCACATCCTTTCCTGAAATAAAAAAGATCCTTTTCTTAAAATGTATTTTAGGTATAAAAATAAAGCCTTTCTTATACACCGTAAGAAATAACCTTTTTTAATGCAAGCAGGTCTCCTGACTTAAGTTCATCGCATTTTATCGTCTTCCCGCCTCTTAAGCAGTGACATATATGATAAAAAGCTCCCTTTTACAGTGGCGGGACCGTACCGGACTTGCACCGGTTTCCCTTTTAATTCCATATTACTGGAAACATGCATTATTTGTATAATATGATATCAAGACTCAAAAGTCAAAAAAATTTTTACTCCGCACTAAAACTTTTCCACTAACATCGTTCCACTA
>ENA-ORMN01003763-ORMN01003763.1-human-gut-metagenome-genome-assembly--contig:-NODE-3763-length-11573-cov-4.369769_pt1 | contig 11573 bp, 6 predicted proteins | sample MGYA00242102_ERZ508993 | MGnify/ENA primary metagenome ERZ508993 (study PRJEB26280, sample SAMEA2338770) | human gut metagenome | biome: human gut; feature: human-associated habitat; material: faeces... | reverse complement strand
GACGGTGAGCAGGTAGTAGTGATCAGAGAGGCCGTCGCTTCCTGACTCGCCGACGAAGATGCTGAGTTCTCGCATTGCTCTCTGGATAAGAAAAAAACCGGGGAAAATGTCCCCGGCACTTGGAAGCCTTCCTTTCGGAAAACCAATTACTTTATATCATGGGCTGCGCGGAAAGTTAAACACACGAAACGATCGCGCCAATGGCGAAGCCCCAACCTGCGCGCCAGCCCATAGGCAAGCCACCTGAGACCACTCACTTTGCTCACCGCTGACGAAGACTTGCGACCTGGGGTTTGCGAGCTGCTCGCAGAACCCATGTTGCTTATCAAGCTTTAGACTGACTCAGCCAATCATTTCTCGTCAGGCAAGAGATCTGCTCCGTGCGGATGTCGCCCATCAGCTCGCAGTAGACGTCCTTGCGGGTGCGGTGCCAGGTGAAGCCGCATTTTTCCTGAACGCGTTTCGATTTCTCGTTCCCGTCGAACCAGCCGCACCAGATCTTGTCCAGTTCCAAGTCCTCGAAACCATGGCGAATGAGCTCTCGAGCCGCCTCCGGTATCAGCCCCTTGCCCCAGAACGGGACGCCGATCCAGTAGCCGATTTCCGCCTCGGTGCCCGGGATTTCCTTGTCGGACCGCGCGCCGATCATCAACCCTATGCTTCCGATGGCCCTGTTGTCTTCCTTTAGGCAGACGGCGTACGTCTCCGGCGCGGAAAACACGGTACGTATGATTTCCGCGCTGTTGTCAACGCTCGAGTGCGGTGGCCAGCCGGCAATCGGCCCCACCCTGTCGTCCTTCGCGTATCTGTACAGGTCCTCTGCGTCCGTTTCGGCCCATGGGCGGAGTATCAGCCGTTCTGTTGTCAGTTGCATACCTGCCTCCATCGACTAATTAGGATTGATGTTGATAGCTCCATTTTATTCGCTGCGATAAAACCCGACATTGGATGCTGCGTTCGATCGGTTCTTGAAAAAACCACCACCGACGTGACATATAGATTTTGGTGGCTGCAGTTTTGCGAACGATGCGCAAGCCGCACGCGTTGATTCACTTGCATTTGCTGCCAGCAGAGCCACGTACCTACTGCCGCTCCTAGAGGAACTTGTCGAGCTCGCGATCAACCTCAGCCTTGCGTTTTACGCGAGGCTTAGCGATGAAGTGCCCTCGATGAATGACATGCTTTACCGTGCGCAACGCACGCAGGTCATCCAGCGGATTGCCAGTTGTGACAATCATGTCAGCCTCCTTCCCCACCTCGATTGAGCCCGTGATGTCATCGATGCCGGCAAGCTGGGCATTGCGCAATGTTGCGGTATGAAGAGCAAACGAGCGCGACACGCCAACATACTTCTCGAAGTAGCACAGCTCGCGCCAAAAATCGTACTGAGTGATCCAGGGACACCCAACGTCATTGCCAAGCGCCACAGGAACCCCCTGCTCCAGGGCTGCCTTGGCATTGGCGATAATGCCCTCAAAGACCATATTGCCGTTAAACTGCTCGACCTCGCTTGCACAAGAGACGGAGCGATCAAACAGCGCATACGGAAGCGCAGGAGAAAGCGTAGTGCACAGGAAGGAGTTTCCTTCCTTGAACAGGCGCATCACTTCGTCCGTCGGAGCAGCGCCGTGCTCGATCGAGTCTACGCCACACTCGAGCGCCACACGCACGCCTTCGGTTGACTCGACATGCGCAGCAACGATAAAGCCCAGCTCGTGTGCCTTGTCGCAGACCGCGCGCACCATATCCAGCTCCATCTTAAGCTCGCCAGGCGTACCCTTTTCCTTGGCATCAAGGACACCGCCAGTAATCATGAGCTTGACAAGGTCGACACCCTGCGATTTGGCAACCTCGACCTGCGCAAGCGCCTCCGGGATGCTATTTGCCGCAATGGCAACCGAACCGGCCATGTGACCTCCCGGCACCGATATGCCCATATTGGCAGCAAGAATGCGCGGAGCCTCCAACTTTCCCGCCGCGGCGTCATCACGCACGCGCGTGTCGAAGTCACCCAGGCCACCCACTGTGCGTATAGTGGTGACGCCGCTGTGCAGCTCGAGGCGAGCGTATTCGGAGACAAGGCGGTAGGCGACGGCTCGCGTAAGACCGTTCGCCATAATTTTCCTTACCAGCGCCTCGTTATCACGCTGCTTCTTCTGGGGTTTGCCGTTGCCTGCCAGATGCACATGCATGTTTATGAGGCCTGGAAGCAAATAGGCACCCCTAAGGTCAAAGGTCTCGCATCCAGACAAATCGGCATCGGCTAGGGGTGCAACATCAACGATGCGCCGTCCCTCGACCACGACCGCGTGGTTTTCAAGCACCTCCATGCCCTCGGTTCCATCGAGAACGTTTGCGTTGATGTACGCTGTACTCTTGCCCTCGGCGGCGCCGGTGCCGATCTTCGCCATATGCCATCCCTCCGCTTCTTTATCCTCACCTCAGCCTTAATTTGTTTCGTGCCAACATACCACAATGGTCTGCAAATGAAGACATCCCGCGGTTGCCGGGGGTCATCGCGCCGAGCACGGCCCATGATCATGAAACAATATTTGCTTAGAGCTTGTTTTGCTTACGTGGACGTGCTCATTCAGCGCTAACTAGCGGTTGTGGCGCCTTGCTGCAGCAACGCCAGCCGCGGCTGCGGCGACGCATAAGGCCAGAATCTACCAGCAATAGGAAGTCCTTTGCTTGGCGAAGCCATCAGCAAAGTAGCTTCCCAATGCCAGAGCAACAACCATCGGCCCCATTAGCCTCTCCATATACCCCTTGCGCCGCAGGCGTATAATCCAGAGCCATGATCACTCTCCTGCTTATAGAAAAAATCGCTTCGCTATTCCTAATCATGGCGGTCGGATTCGCGTTAGTCCGCCTTCATCTCCTGAAAACGGGAGACAGCAAAACGCTCTCCGTCCTGTCTGTATACGCCATCTGCCCGTGCGCGTTCATTTCTGCAACGCAGGTTGATTTGACTCCAGATGTACTGCAAGGTTTTCTATTCGCAGTTGGCTGCGCTATCGTGCTCCAGGTTGGGCAAATCATCCTGACGAAAATCCTGGCAAAGCCGCTACACCTCTCCCCTATTGAGCGGGCGGCAAGCATCTACTCGAATTGCGGTAACCTGATCATCCCGCTTGTCGGCTTCATCTTGGGCGATGAATGGGTGGTCTACTCGCTTGCCTACATGAGCGTGCAAACGATCCTGATTTGGACACATGGAAAGTCCCTTATCAGCGAGAATCATCACATTGATGTCCGCGCCGTTCTGTTCAATATCAACTTGCTTGCTGTCGCCGCTGGCATCGTGCTCATGGTGCTCGGCATAAAGCTTGTTGAGCCCTTCGGCACCTTCACCTACGACGTAGGACAGATGATCGGCCCTGCTGCCATGCTGGTAACGGGCATGATCATCGGAGGCATGGACTTGCGGCAAATCGTAGCCAACAAGCGCGTCTGGCTCGTCGCCTTCATCAGACTGGTGCTTATCCCTGCCATAGTCACGCTTGCACTTAAGTTCAGCGGCGTAGACGCGTTGGTGGCAAACGGCCAGTCGATCCTGCTCATTACGCTTCTTGCCACCATCACTCCATCCGCCTCAACAACGGTGCAAATGGCGCAAATTTACGAGAAGGATGCACCGTACGCCAGCGCTATTAACGTGATCACCACGGTCGGCTGTATTCTAACGATGCCGATCTGGGTGGCCCTGTTCATGGCTTAGGGCTAAACCCAGCTACTAAAACAACCTGCCTACCGCGAGCTACACCCTTTCGCCTCCGTGGAGGTCGTCGTTTGTCGCAAAACGGACGGCATTCTCCATCAAATACCCTCCCGTGGAAAACACCTAACGTAATGCGAAAATAAACCGCAAAAGCGCTTAATCGTCACGCAACATAACGTCGCAGCGTATGTGACGAAAGGAGGTGGATTCCAGGTCGGAAATCAACAGCGAAGCTGAGAAAACTTGCTCGACAGGCGAACTCGCCGCGCTCTGTGGCGTCAGCGTAAGAACCGTGAATATTACGATGAAAAAGGCCTCCTACCACCATCAGGGCCCACCGAAGGCGGTAGACGCATCTATGCCGAAGCCGATGCTGCTTGGCGGCAACAAGTTGCCAGGGAAGCTCCATATAGTAGGTTGTGTCCTCCTGAACGCCCATGCCATCGCATCAGCGTTGTTCGGCGTCACGGCAACCATCCGAAAATGAACCGTTACGTTGTCGCCCTTTGGGAGGCCAGTACCTTTCCCACCTTACCCAACAGACTTATAACGCCGGTCGATCGCGCGGTCGGGATCGTTCGTGCCTACAACCTTTCCGTCCTTGTCGAGCAACGTGGTATACATCTGCGAATGGGGGTTTCCAGAAGCATCTGCTTCAATGATATCAACGAGGGGAGCCGCGGCATTTGCTGCGGGTGCAGGCGCACCAGCCCCCAACGTCAGAATCGTCAGAAGAAGACGCCAACATCGCCATTGGCGACATGGGCGTTCCAGCTTCACCATAAGTGGAAGAATCCTCTTGAACTGGTTCCTCAGATGCATTTATAGAAGCGTCAGAAGAATTCCTCCCCCTGTCAATTGCGCACTGCCGGAAGAGGCGGAATCGAGATTTGAACCAGTCATGTCAGCAGGCTCAGCAAAGCCTTAAGCGGGAATAAACGAGACTATGAGCGAGTTCACGGTTCATTACAGGCGTCACGAAGGTTAGCAGAAGCAGCTTTAAGAGTAAAATCGCTACAGCAGCAATAAAAACGGTCTCATTTAACGCCATGCGCTATGCATTACCCTGCGGTGCTGACTGTTGGCAGAAGTCGGCTTTGTTTCAACTCCAAGATCATGCTTTAGCTAGGAAGTAACCCGCAATTGGAGGCTACCCTAATTGCACTTCAAAGCGAAGGGGCCGAGCCTGGACTACCTCCAAGCTCGGCCCCTTTCATCAAACAGCCCTATTCTGTATTACCGTGCAGCAAACGGAGATAAACAAGCGTAATGCACTAGTTCATCTTCCTGCGACGCAGCGCAAATGCAGCAACACCAGCAGCCGCAACGGCAATCACAGCAATTGCACCACCGACAAGAGCGAGGTTGTCGCCCGTCTTCACGGTAGCCATCTTCGCTTCGCTTGACGCGTTGTCGCCGTTGTTATTAACGGTGTTGACGTTTACATTCGCATTGGCAGAAGAGCTATCGCCGTTGCCTCCGTTGTTGCCGTTGTTTCCGTTGTCGCCAGTACCAGGCTCAACGGTAGCGGGGGCCGCCTTCCAGCCGGCATACAGAGTGAACTCAGGCTGCGTGCCGTCTACAGCAGCATCGAAGTCATAGGCATTGGTGCAGTCCTTGTCAGTGAACCATCCCGAGAAGGTATAGCCTTCCTTAGTAGGATCTGCTGGCTTTGCCACTTTGTCACCAACGGGAACAAGTTGAGAGTCAACTGCTGTACCCTCGTTGGAATCGAAAGTAACAGTAACCGCCTGCTTGACACCGTACGTGCCGTCAGCATTAGCGGCAGGTGCATAGCCTGCAGCGCAGTAATCTGCAGAAACCTCATTGGTGAACGTGCCGCCAGAAACCGCGATAGTAGCATCTGCCGCAGCCGCTGCGTCGGTCACGCGCCATTTGGTGACATCCAGCTTACCGCCCTCGATCTTCAAGGTCGAAGGATTGGGGCTCGTGACGTCCATGTAAATCGTGCCGGTGAATTGGGCGTCGCCGCCAATGACGGTCTCGCCAACGGTACCCGCTTCGGTATAAGAATCCGTCCAGAGATAACCGCCCGTCAGGTTGCCGCCCAGAATCTGAGCCTTGTTCCAGTTCTGAACAACAGCCTGCTTGCTGGTCAGCGTGCCGCCGTTGATGGTGAGCTCACCATTGCCGTCGTTCTTGACCGCAATGAAGTTCTGCTGCTCGAACGTGCCGCCGTTGATGGTGAGCGACGATACAGTATCCACACCGCCATTGCGGATCAAAGAAGAGCCCTTGGACCCAGAATTGTTAATGACATTCGCCTGGTCGATGACCATCGTGCCATTGTTGTCAATGACATAATAGCTGATCTCACCCTGTGCACCCTGGTCATCGCGCTTGATGGTGCCGGTCTTGCCGGCACTCGTGTCAGTGATGGTCACGTTGCCCTTGTTCAGGATGGCCGCCTTCGCAGTGCCCGTGCCACCGTTAAGGGTGTGGCCGTTCAGGTCGAGCGTGATTTGCTTCGTCGAAGCAATGGTAATATTTTCTGTGGCGTCAGTCAGCAGCTGGATGGTCTTGCCCTTTGCAGCCAGACGGATCGCATCGTTCAGCGTCTCGTACTTCTTGCTACCAACCTGGGCAATATAGCTGCCCTCCTTGACGCCATAGGTGCCATCCGCGTTCTTGGTGGGGATGAAGCCATCGGCGCAGTAGCCTTCGGAAATGCTCTTATTAAACGCACCGCCGGAGACCTCGAAGTTATCGCTGGTAGCTTTGCCAACACCATGGAATATGTTCTGGACCGTATCCTTGAACGTATTGGTAAATGAGCCGCCCATAATTTTCGTGGAGGACGAATAGCCATCTACCGCGCCAGTTACAACAACCTGCGGATGAGCCCATTTCTTATAAGGGGCATTGCATACAAACTCTCCACCAGTAATCGTCGCATTACCATAGTTGAAAATAACGCCAGTGTAGCCTTGTGACGATGCATAGCTCAGCTCAAACTTGCCACCGTTGATGGCGAGCGTCGAGCCTTCATCGCTCTTGACAACATTCAAACCACCCGAGTACGAACCGCTTTCGATGGTCAGCGTGCCCCAGTTGTCGATCATGGAGGAACCCGTATTGCCCGCCGTAGCGGTCACACCCGTCAGCGTCATGTTGGCATTGCTGCCTTTCGTGACCTCGATGTTGTAGTAGCTGGTGCCGCCCGCAACATCACCGTTCTTCACGGTAACGGTGCCACCCTGCACGGAGATCGTCGCCTTGCCGGCATTCGTGTTCGTCAGCGTATTGCCGCCAAGGTCAAGTGTGATGTTCTTGCCGGCAATGGTTACGTCCTCGGTCGCATTCGCCAGCAACGTGACGGTTTCGCCGCCCTGGGCTGCAGTGATGGCCTCCTGCAGGCTGGAATAGCTCTTATCACCAACTTCCGCAATCGCAGACTCAGCGCCTTCGCTGGCAGTTTCAGCTACGGGAGCGGGTTCTTCATTAGCTGCTTTGCTCGTCATCGCATTGGGCGCTTCACCCGTCGATTCGAACTGCGCAGCAGGCGTATCGCCTGAGCGTGCACCCATATCGGTGCCTTCCGACTCAGAAGGCTGAATCAACTCAGTCTGGGATAAAGAATCCTCCGATGCTGCGCCATCATCAGCCGCGAATGCTGCGGTTGGCAACATCATGGGGCACATCGCAACACCCAGCAGGCCCGAAATGAATTTGTTTTTATTGCTCATTTTCATTTCTTGCGCAACTCCTTTTCTGTTTTCTATGCTCTCAAAATCCTTTACATCTTAACCCCCATCGTCGTAATTGCTGCCTAAAATGCTTTGCTGAATAAAAGATTTACAGGCTTCCGTACTGCGCATAAGCTGCACCAATATCAAAATGCTCAGACAGCAGGAACCGAGTCATAGCGCCAATTTCATAAAGCGGCACACATAATTTCGCTAAGCGCGACCAGATTCGCTTGCCAATTCGCTTCATAAAAGAAAAGGGTACCTTCACTGTATTGAAGGTACCCTGCTGTTAACGCGGTCCAAGCCAAATTAAAGGTGCAGTACGCTACCGGCAATATAGATAGCTTCACCATACTTTGAAACACCAAACTCTCCCATTTTCAATTCAGCCATGCAATCGCCCCCGCTTTGACAGCCCCAATGAGCAGATCACCTACGCGCGAACAATTCACCATGGATCGAAGCCTTTTTTCCAAGCTCCTTGACACGAGCGTCTATCCACGCGCAATGTGCCGTGGATACCACTTCTGAAACCATGCGGTGAACACCCCCATCAACGCAGGAAGAATGGAGTTGATTGCGCCAACGTAGCTTGCTGCATCCGTTTGCATGATGAAATACGTCCAAATGGGCGTAACCAGGTAAAGCACTCCCCACGCCGCCGTAAGGATGCGGTTCGTTCTCATGAAGATCGGATTGTGCAATGCCGCTTCCCCGTTATAGCTGTTCTTGGAATAATGCGCAGTCAGTGGCACTTTCAGGAAGCACGAAACCGTCCACATCAGCCCGAACAAAAGGTATGACAACGGGACAACAAGAATCGGCGATGCTCCCGCCAGCAACGCAACAGAACACGCGCCTACTCCTAAACCGGAAATCTGGTCGTACAACGTAACCTTTGTCCGATGCATCAAAACTGGCAGCAACACGCATACCGCCACGCTGATCAAGCTGCCCCAGAACCCATCAATAGACGCAACAACCCAGAACACGATCCAGGGAATCAAGAGCAGCAGCATATTGGTCTTCGGCTCGCTGGCGCTTTTGCCGTTGCCCTCATCACCACTGCTCAAACCCTCAAGCGCATCCGAATTATTTGCGCCCGCACTTGATGCCGCGCCAAAAAAATCATCCCAGTGCATCATCAGGTCAAAATCGCCCTCCACGGAATACAGATGCTTCATGAGCGCTTCATCTCCAGCAATCTCGCCGCTTGCAATTGAGCGCCAAACATCAAAGGGCGTGTTGATGCGTGTAGTGAAACCATCAGCAAAGCCATCTTCAGGCTCTACTTCAACCCGGCTTCCTCTCTGCCCGAGAGTAATGCGGTAGACCTTGCCGATATCGGTATAGTTCATGTCAAGCACAACATCGTGCTCCTGCCATGATTCCTTGCGATAAAGGGCTGCCATTTGGCGGGTGAACACCAGGCTAGGATCTTCCTTTTCGCCTGATTCGCCAACGCCCCAGCTAGCATCTGCCATCGCCTCAAAAACATCACGAGGGAATAGGTTCTGGTCAAGCTTGCCGCGAGTTTCTCCGGTAATGCCATCAGAAGCAAATTCCTGCCCCGCTTTCTTCACCCAAGAAAGATATTCGTCAGTGCGTTCCGAAAGCTCTTTTACCCTGAAAAGCTCACCTTGTCCGCAGAAAATCGCAGTGTAGCCGCCTTTTCCGCACAGTCGGTCATACAGGTTGGTAACGCAGTCGTAGTTCCCCTGGGCAGTGTAGAAGCCGCACGTGGAAATAACCACGGTTCGCTTGCCGCTCATGTCGTAGCGAGAAGGATGCCCTCCGCTTTCCGTTTCCGTGCACATGAACGGGAGGGACATAGGAAGCTGGCGGTCGATGAGGGTCTTCAGCTGACCAGGCAACCCAAAGTAATACAGAGGGAAACTCCAAATAACAACGTCAGCCCACAGAATTTTATTAATAACTCCCTGCATATCGTCGCGAATGCAACACTCGCCTGGCGTCTTGCTCCAGCACGAAAAACAACCCAAGCAGGGTTTGAGGTTAAGCGAGCCGATGTTAAGGGTTTCGATTTCAGGGGCCTGTGCACCGCCATTTTCTTTCTGGATGGTAATACCTTCAAGAAAAGCGCTGGTTAGGCGCCAAGTATTGCTTCGTTTGCCTTTAGGACTGCCGTTGATGGCAAGGATCTTCATTTCGCGTTCCTCAATTCGACGACACATTGTTCGGCGCAGTCAGTACGTCTCTGAATACTTTTTCAGACAAAATCGGCGACACTGCCCAGGGCGAACTTTGCCCTGTTGGCCCGTTTTGAGAATGACCATTTCGCATTCGTACCAATTTCGCAATCGCACTAAGCATATAAGACATGGGGCAACTCTGGCTCGTAGAGCGCGTTAGAAAAAGGTAAAGCCGAAATCAATTATGAGGCCAGATCGGCATGGTGTTCCAGATCCGATTAGCAACAATATTGAGCCATTCGTCCACGAACACTATTTAAAAATGAGACATAGGGTGGTATGAATAATCGAACAGTCAAATAGGATGATAGATATTTCCCTAGTTGCCAAAACGACAAGAGGGAGATTACGGCAAATATCGCATCAATCACCGCATGCAATTCCGGGCAATCTAACGAAAAGTAAATTTGTTCCTGCACAAACCCTAAACAGAAGGAAATGTTATGAGCAAAGCACAGAAACTGATATCCGGCATCTTTGCGTTAGTATTCGCCCTAGCAATAGCGCCTACTGCGTCATTCGCCGCCACCAATTATGACCTATCCGTTAATGGCGAGCACTTCACCAGCGAAAAACTCACCATCCAATGCGGTGAAGGCACTGCAACTTATGACCCCGCCACGCAGAACCTCACGCTCAACAATGCCTCCATCACAAACGCGGTAGACTATGGCGGCATTGATTCGGAGCTAACAGGCGATTTAACCATCACACTCCAGGGAAGTAACCAAATCACCTTCAACGACAATATAGGCATCATGGCCACGGGGAACGTCATTTTCCATGGATCGGGAAGCCTTGCCATCTCGGTCGCGGGAGACACGATGGACGGCATAAGCGTAGCCGGCGACGTCACCATGCAGAACACAGCCGTCTCCATCCATTCCCCTGGCGGACTCGGCATTGCATGCGATGGCGCAGTTTCCCTCAACAACACGCAACTCACTTCCAACGGACTGTATGCAGGCATCGATGCCGCAGACCTGGTTATCAAGAACGGCTGCACCGTAAACATCTCGGCAACCGAGCAAAATTGCAACGCTGCGTACATTAACTCCACCGACAGCTCTGCAGGCAATATCAACATTTCAAATTCAGCTGTTACCGCCAAAAGCTTATACCCAGGACTCTTCGCCACAGGCAATATGACTATCGATGGTGGTACCCTCCAGGCCACCTCTACCGTTAACTCTCCTCTGTGGGCAAAGGGCAACATCGCCATTAGGGGAAAAGCGAAAGTCACGCTTAGCGGCGAATACCCTTCAGGCTGCAATGGCAACTTTACGGTTTATGAGGCAGAGATCGACGCCAAAAACACCAGCCAGAACAATATTCCCGCACTTGCCGACTGTCCTACTATCAACGATGACTTCGCGCTGACGTATGCCATGGCTGTTGATAGCGAAGGCACGTCGATCGATCTTATTGAGCACGATGGAGCCGAACAGGCTAAAGGCTTCCTTCACCTTTACAAGAACATCCATTTCATCACTGGCGAAAAAACCGTGACCTATTCCCTTCCGTTCACGAAGGTAGTCAAAAAGGGCGGCGACATTGCTCCCGGTAAGCAGGAATTTGAGCTAGAGGTCTTTGATGTTGGCGTTGGCCAGATCGAGGATTACAGCGATGTGACCATAACGGCAACCGTAGCTACGAATGGCGAAGGAGAATACGAAAGTGCCCTCGCCATCCAAGGCCCGAAGAAGCAAGTGGACAACATAACGTGCGAAGGCTTTTGCGTACGTGAAAAGAACGCCAGGATTGCAAACTGGACCTATTCGGATGCCGTATACCAAATCTTCTGCAACGACGGAGCAACCGACGATCAGGGCACGGCCCAGCCAAGCTTCGAAGTATTCCCCGTTGAACTGGTAGCAACAGACAGCGGCGAATTCTACGAAAAGACGCAGGATACCCCCGTTGATATCA
>ENA-ORMN01003760-ORMN01003760.1-human-gut-metagenome-genome-assembly--contig:-NODE-3760-length-11576-cov-3.257356_pt1 | contig 11576 bp, 8 predicted proteins | sample MGYA00242102_ERZ508993 | MGnify/ENA primary metagenome ERZ508993 (study PRJEB26280, sample SAMEA2338770) | human gut metagenome | biome: human gut; feature: human-associated habitat; material: faeces... | reverse complement strand
GCCAGCAGCTGCCCGATGCGCTCACGCACCCCGGGCGCCAGGGCCTCCTCGCTCCAGTAACTGCCCCGCCGCATCAGGGGCAGCAACTTCTTGAGGGCCTTGGCCGAACAGGCGCCATAGTCGTGGGCAAAGGGCTCCATTTTACCGAAAAACTTGGCAAAACGCTCAGCCTCGTCATCGGTCAGTCCGTTTTTGTGTGCAAAGGTGTGGAGGGCGCGGCCCAGTTCCTGCATGTCGGACACGGAATAGAGAATGTGCCACAGGGCCTCCTCGCGCTCCGGCGTCAGGAAGTCGGGCGACAGCCCGGCCTTCTTCAGGCACTGCTGCATGTGGGCCCAGGTTTCGTGGCACGGATAGCTCTTGTCCTGGGCGTAATTCCAGCGGTAAAGGTCGGCGGTAGGTTTCAGTCCAAAGGGCGGATATTTCAGCAAGTTCTTCTGGCTGACATTTTTCCGGCGGTAGAGCCATTTAAACAGCCGGGCATAAGCCTCGTGGTCGGGCAGGAACTGCCGGGTCACATCGATGTCGAAACACTTCTTTCCGTCTACCTCGCCCTCCAGCTGATAAATACGCAGATTGTCGAGGAACTGCCACAGGCGGTACTCCGCATACAGCGGGTGCGACTTGGGAATGCACTTCACCGGTGCCTGCTTCTCTTCGCCCGTCTGCCGGTCGTAATAGGTCAGCGACTCAAAGCAGCAGTTGGCAATCAGTGCCTTCTGGCTCTTGAGCGGCCGCTGGTAAAAGAGCACGTCGTCCAGCAGGAAGGCCGTAAGGTCGTGACACAGGGCCTGACGGGCATGGGCCTCATTCTTCTGGTACAGCGTGCGCACGCAGCGCTCCAGCACGGCGGGGTCGGTCAGGGCGACATGATACGGCTGCTGGGCCTGCAAAATGGCCTTCAGCTCGTCATAATACAACTTACGGTCAATGGTGTGTACCAGTTTGCCGCGAATCTTTTGGCTTGGATTGCGCAGCAGTGCCTCAAAAATGTAGGCTCCCACCGTCTGGTGTGCCTGCGCAATCTGAGCCTCAGTTTTCTTTTTCAGCAGGGTCCAGTCGTCAGCTTTGGGCGAACGGTACGTACGCTTCACGCGCCCGTCCTTTTCAGTCTTGGGGTTTCCCTGGGCATCGAGGGTAGTGGTTACAATAAAGTCGCGCACCTGCCCTTCCCAAGGCAATGGATTTCGGCTCAGTCTCTTGTATTCACTGCCATCCTCCAGCAGCACTCGATACCAGGTCTGGTCGCCCTTCTTCTCCCCGGTATCCTCCACCGACAGGACCTTGAGCGATTTGTACTCTTCCAGTTTCCTGCTGTCGTCCTCCTGCTGCTCGCCACGCGCCTGCCGGTAGCCACGCTTCTGGTTGAAGCTGAGCAGAATCCAGGCCAGCTCATACGGGCTGACAGGCTGGCTCAGGGCCTTGGTGCGGAGGTAATAGAGCGTCCAGTCGTAGGGTACCTTTCCACCCCGGGCCACCCACTCCGGATTACGCTGCCGGAAGGCGGCCATCATCTCGTCGAAGGCGTCACGGAAGAGGAATTCGTAGTGGCCGTCGGCCGTTTCGCTCCAGGCTATTTTGGGTTCGGTGTGCGGCAGGAACTTGCCGTAGCGGTCGAGGCAGCGGGCGTAGTGAGGCGGCAAATAGTCCATCACCTGCAACACGCGCAGCAGGCGCTGCCGCCGCAGATGCGACCGCTCAATCATGCGGCGCACCTGGCGGAAAGCCGTACGCTCGGCCGCCTTTGACTTGCTGCTGACTCCTCTTTCAAAATCACCCAGCACACCGGCGTCAACGGGAATCACCCGCGAACCGGCTGCCACAATTTCCTGAAGGGGTTGGGCGTCGTCGCCCTGGCCGCGCACCACGGCCCATCCTATACTGTTGGTGCCTATATCCAGGCCTAAAATCTGTTTAGTCATTGTACTGCAAATTTTAAAGATTCTCAAAAATACATTTTTTTTGGAAAACAAAAGACATCTGCCTCCGCATTATTTTCCCGAAAACACTACGGAATCAGGCTCAGCAAACAGCCGGCATTCATCTTTCCGGCATTTAAGACGAGGTTTCGAGTTTTTTTTCTACCTTTGTCTGTTAGAGAGTCTATAACCCCTATTCTCAGATTCACTATGGAAAAAATCAGTAACGAATTTCTCAGCCTTTGTGTGTCGGAGCAGGGCGCTGAAATAAAAGAACTCACACGACTGAGTGACAACCGGCAATACATTTGGGAGGCCGACCCCAAATTCTGGGACAGAAGTTCTCCCATTCTGTTTCCCGCCGTGGGCGGACTTTGGAACGGCGAGGCCCGGTTCAATGGAAAGGTGTATCACACGCCGCGCCACGGCTTTATTCGCGACGTACGTTTCAACGTGAAGGAAAAAACGGCTTCGTCCGTCACACTGGAGCACAACGCCACTGAAGAACAGCTGAAGCTCTACCCCTTCCTGTATCATTTTGAAGTGACCTACTCCCTTGAAGGCCGCACGCTCAACGTGGTTTTCAAAATTCAGAATTGCGACGCCCGCACCATGTGGTTTCAGATTGGCGGACACCCCGGATTCCGTCTGCCCGACTTTGACCCTGCCGACGAGGTGCATGGCTACGCACGACTGGAGGGCGACGTGGAAAGCATTCTGCACACCGGCGAACAAAACTGTCTGATTCCGGGACATTTCGACCCGCCCGTGCTGGAAAATAACGGCATGCTGGCCCTGAAGAGCCACACCACGGGCGACTCCGGACTTATTTTTGACCACAGCCAGCTGCGCGGCGTAACGCTCTTTGACAAACACAACCAGCCGTTTCTGCACCTGTCGTCGGAAGCACCGGCCTTTTTGCTTTGGGCACCGGCTGAAGCGCCGTTCATCTGCATCGAGCCGTGGTTCGGCCTGTGCGACTACGCCGGATTTGAGGGCGATTATTCCATGCGGCCCTACGTCAACGAAGCCAAGCCCGGACAGACGTGGCAGGGCGGCTTCCGCGTAGAAATCTTCTGAGCCGGACTTTTCCCTGTCCGCCCCTTACAAAAGCAGCCGCGCTCCATCCTTTCCGTATGCGAAGGATGGAGCGCGGCTGCCTTGTAGGGAAAAGGAGCGATGTGCATCAAGGCTCCAGCTGCGGCAATACCATGTTGCTGCGCTCGCTTGTGGGGCGGCGCACCACAATGAGCTGATAGAGCATCTGGTTGAGAATCGTATCGGGGGGCACCTGCACGTAGCCGTCAATAAATTCCTCACGCTCACCCTCATAAACAAAGCCGTGAATCGGCTCCACAGCCTTCAGGAAAGCCTCGCGCCCACCTACAAAATACTGGCTGGCTGCATAGTTGAGCGAATCGCCAAAGGAGGCCTGTCCGTCGGACATACGCCGCTGCAGCAGCGAGGCGGCGCGCTCAAAGGCCTGACGGCGGCCGTCCATCTGGCCGCGGTAGTGACAGATAAGCCCCTTCAGGAAGGCTGCGCCGGCATCGTTGCGGTCGTCGTCAATCAGCTGCCAGGCCTGCTCCACGCTGTCGTTGGCCAGCAGGAGCATGGCATATTCCGTACGGCAGAGCGTATAGTCGGGGTCAATGGACAGGGCTTTGCGGTAGTGCCCGGCAGCGGCCTGCACGTCGCGTCGCGACACATCGCGGAACAGACTGTCGCTGAAAAGCAGGTTAAAGGCTTTCATATATTCCGCTTCGGCCTCGGGCTTGGGCGGTTCGGGCTCACGGTGGCGGCAGGAGGTACTGACCAACACGCCGAGCAAACAAACACACAGCAGGGTAAACAGGTTTTTCATCTTCTTTTTCTCGTTTAGCGGTTTTTTACGCACAGGCAGGCCGGAAACATCATCTGTAAGTCTAAGCCGGCACACTCCTGTGAGCCACAAATATAGCGAAAGCAGCAGGCCGGGACAAACAAAAAGTGATTTTTCTGACTCTCCATGCCGCACAACATACTCCCAATGTGCGCTGACGGGCATGGGGAAAGCCCTTCCGGCCATTTCTCCGCAACCTCATTACGAAGGTAAGGGGCAGGAAAAATCTGACAACGGGTTGCTGGCAAAACGGGACGGGACTTTATTTTAACCAGGCGGGACGTTGTGAAAAAAAGGTCCGGCCCTGTTTTCCCTGCGCGGGCTACGGCCCGAACGCCTCCCCCGCGGCCAACAATTACGCCCGGACATCCGGCCCCGAGAAGGGCGAATGTCCGGGCGCAACCGCAGACCGGAAGCACAAGACGAACGGCCTACCGGCGCCAGCACATCATCTGGGTGAAGTCGAGCACCACATGGCCGTCATTTCCGGCCAGCCAGGGCCACGACACACAGCCGCAACTGAAGGCGTCGGACTCATGGGGCGACTGGGGGAAACGCGCGGCGTCGAGCACCACATTGCCGATACGCAGGTTGCCCTCAAGGGGCACCGAAAGGTCGTTGGCCGTGGAGGTTACCTTCAGCACGTGCTCCTCGCCCTGACTGCTGCGCGCCGACACGTAGAGGTGGCCGTTGTCCAGACGCATGGGGGCGCTGCGCGTGCCGTCGTAGGGCGACTCGCTGTGCATGACCAGACGCTTGCCGTCGAGCTCCAGGGCTCCGAAATGGCGCCACAGGTCGTGACCCAGCACCAGGGGCTGTTTCTTTTTTCCCGGCACCACTACGCATACCAGATTGTTAACCTCGATGGCACCGAGGTGCAGACTCGGAATGACGACCAGACGCGCCGTCTGGCCCTGCCACAAGTAGGGCTTTGAAAAGGGATGCAGCTTGAGGCGGCGGGCGGCCTTGTCGGTAATGACGCAATACTTCTCGGTGGGGTCGAACAGGAATTCGGCCTGACGTCCGTTCACCGTCACCTCACCTGCGGGCAGAGAGCGGTTGTCCTGCTCAGGCAGCCACTGCAATTCGGCCGCCTGATTGCCCATGTTGATGCTCAGGGGCTGCACGTGGGCCATTTCGGTGGTGTAGAGGTTCATTCTGGCCACCAGCGTATCGCGCGTATCGGGGTTGTAATAGCCGTGGTCGAGCATGTTGCGGATATGGCTGCCGGCTTCGGCCCAGCGCCCCATGTCCTCCAGCGCCTGCAGGCGCATCATGTTGAGCGTAGAGGCCTCGCGGCTGTTGCTGTCGCTGCTGAAAAGCTCGTCGATGGCCTCGCAAAGTTCCTCGGGAGCATTCTTGCCGTAGAGCGAAAAGATTTCGGCCATCTGGCAGCCCACGTCGTCGGTCACTACGGAAATGGCGTCGAGGTTACGGTCGAGGCAGAAGAGGTTGCCGTCGTTAATCCACTGCTCAATGTCGCGGTAATGAAAGGGCTGCACGCCCGAAGCCGTCAGACACATGTGGCGGAAGTCCATGCGCAGCTTCTTGAAACTCTTCAGGAAGGGCACGCCCAATACGCCCTCGTGGTCGTAGGCGTGCATGTCCGTCAGTTCGGCGTAGGGCACGCGCAGCGTCTGTCCGGCCACGGTGAGCTGAAGTTCGTGAACATCGGTCGTGGCTCGCGGATAGCTGTAGGTAGAGAATATGCAGGCACTCTGCCCCGTGTCGAGCGCAAAGCGCTGGCGGCGGCCCTGATAAAAAGCTTCAACCTGAAGGTTGCCGTCGCCCGAAAGGCGCATGTTGGGTTCCGCAGAAGCGCCGGCCTCGGCCCGATAGGGAAACACCAGGCGCTCCGGCTCAATGTCAATTACCCCCAGACGCGCCAGGGCCGACGTGCCGAGCAGCCCGGAAAAGCTGGACGCGAGCGAGGGGTTGTCGGCCGTAGCCACATATACGGGCACGTCGGTCAGCACAATGTCGCCCAGGCTCAGGCGGTCAATCAGGGCGGGACGCACCTTGAGCGGGCCGAACATACTGCCCACCAGGAGCGTATCGCTCAACACCCGCAGGCCGCAGCGGTCGGCCTCGGCCTGACTGATCATCGTAACGGGATAGCCCGTCTCCACCACCATGTCGTCAAAGGTGTGGCCGTTAACCTCAATGCTCGTCATCATGGGCCACTCCAGTGTGGTAGGCAGATAGCAGTTGCGGGCCGGACGCTCCACACGTACGCTGTCGTGCCCCTCAAACTGCATGGCTATGCGGGCATAACGCTGCAACCAGCCCGAAAGCCCCTCGCTGACCGGCTCCCAGCGCCGGCAGAAGTCAGCCAACTGCGACCAGCATCCCTGCCAGAAGAGGGCATGCACCCCGGCACGCAGGCAGCGCTCGCGCCCCTCGCGGTCGAGAGAGTCGGCCTCGCAGGCAAGCAGGCTGTCGGCCACCGCGGCCAGACGCCCGTCGGGCACACCGGCCTTGAGCAGCGTAAGCTGTGCCATACGGCAGGCATAGGAATCGAGCGCACCAAGCGAATCGGCATAGGCCCGCAGGCCCAGCGCATCGTCGGCCTCAACCAGACGCATTACGCGTCCACGCACACTGACGGAATCGAGCAGACGGCGGGCCTTTGTGCGGAAATAGTCGAGCGTCTGATATTGCGTGCGGTATTTGCGACGGTTGCGGTAGCGCTTCATCTCACGCGTGCAGAACGACTGCAACTCGGCAAACTCCTGCAAATGGACCAAGGCCCCGGCCTTGACCACCGAGAGCGTGTAACGGGTATTGACGGGAAGGGTACGCGGATACTCCTCGAGCAGACTGTCAACACACTCCAGCAGGCGGCGGTCGTCATGCCGCTCGCGGGCAAAAGCCAGATTGCAGAACAAACGGGCCGAAGGCACCAACTGAGCGCCATACTGGCGGTAGAGCGGACGAAGCGCCTCGGTATCGTCACGGGCGGCCAACAATGTCATTTTTCGTACGATACTGTCGGGCACTGCGGCCTGCGCGGCGAAAAAAATACCTAAAAACAGGGTAAAAACCAGTAAGATTCTTTTCATACATTTTACGTTCTGAATGAATAAAGAGGGGGCCGGAAAAACTGCCGGCACCTACAAAAAACAATGTTGGCCAACGTCCGCCCGACATGCGGCGGAACATTGGCCAGAAAGCATATTTTTACGATCAGAAATCGGACGGAAGCACCAGCACCTTGATGTAGTCGTACAAATGATAGATGCGGTTGCCCGCCCCGTTCTGCGAATCGCTGATAAGCAGCACCGTTTGCCGGCCGTCGTTGAGCTTGGCTCCCAGACACATGCCTTCATAATTGGCCAGGCTCTTGTTGAACGGCGAGAGGGTGGTTGAAAAATTGGCCAGCAGGTGCTTGACCATAAACTTGTTGTTATCCAATCGGGCCAGGTTGGTCGTACCGTCAATGGGCCAGCTTTGCTGCGGATTGACCATGAACACCTTGCAATTTACCTCCGACCCCATGTATCCCGAAGTGATGTTGGCCTCACGCTCCAACACCAGCAGTTTTCCGCTGGGCAGCATGGTAACGTCCGAAACGCCGTGCGCGTAAATGCGGCCAAAGTCCTCGGTACGGCCGCGGTCCATGCGGTAGGCATACTGTCCGGCCGGCTGAAGATTATCGCCGAACTTCAGCAGGCGAAGCAGGTTCTGCGCTCCCGGATTAACGGGCGAAGAGCCCTGACCGTCGGCCACGAGCATCGACTCCGTCATGGTCCAGAACGCATGTTGCTGCGGACTGTAAGTAAGCGCCTCGAAACCATAATTGGATACTATCTTGTCGAGCCCGAACTGCTCCGGCACGTTCAGACGCCGGCCGGTAAGCTCACCTTTCAGATTATATTCCAAAATCTGCTGGTCGCCCTCGCCACTAATGAACACGGTATTGGTGGCAGGAACGTAGGCAATGCCTTCACAGTCGCGCAGATTGACGCCGTTGGCGTCGACGTGCATGTCAGGATTGCCATAAAAACCATCCATGCTGACACTTTCAATTTCTCCCGTCTCCATATTCTGAGCTATGCGGAACACAAAAAAACCGTCCTGCGGCTCTTTGTCACTGACAACGGCATACCGCTGGTTGCCCAAGGGAGCCATTCCGCTGAAATTGCCGGTACCGATGCCCCACTTGCTCAGCCGCTCCTGCTTGAGCTCAAGCGCCTGCTGCGCCGACAAATTAAAAACCACGCCCAAGAGACAGGAAAATATCCAGATAAAACGTTTCATAATTTGCATAAGATTAGAATGATACAGCGTCAAAATTACGAATTCTTTTTGGAATGGGCGGCGCCCATATATTGAAAAAAACAAAAAGCCCCCGGCGGGCCACTTCCTGCCGCCGGGGGAAAAATCCGTTTGCAGCCTTACAAAAGACCGCGAAAAACGCTAATATTTATGTTCCGTCTCTTCCAGCTCGTCTGCCGTAAGCGGCCGGCGGTCAATGGCCCGCCAGGCGTAAAAGATATAGGCCAGAACAAAAGGTATAACCCACGACACGTAGGTCATGACCCGAAGCGTATAGTAACTGGATGAGCTGTTGGCCAAGGTCAGTGAGCTTTGCCAGTCGGTCAAGGACGGATAATAGGACGTATGGCAGTAGCCGGCCAGCAGGAAGAGGGCAAGTACGGTGAGTACGGTGCCGGTGCCGCTGAGCCAGATGCCCCGCATGAAGCGGCGGTTACGCAACGTCAGCACCACGCCGGCCAGCACCAGCACCACGCCCGCTGCCAACACCACGCCTACCGCCGGCATGGCCAGCAGGTTGTGAAGATACTTATAGGGCTCCGGCTGCACGATGCCCTGAGCCGTAACGGCAAATCCCGGCTGTACCATAAGACGAATCAGGAAAGGGACAAAAGCAATCAGGAAAGGCCAGAAGTCGGCTTTAAGCTGATAGTGCAGACGAAGCTGAAGCTCGTCGTGACGTACATTGTTAATCAGATAGAGCGCTCCCAGCACGCGGGCCAGAAACAGCACGGCTATGCCCAGCACCAGATTCCAGGCATCGGTCACAGCCTCCAGGCCGTGCCAGGAACTGGTCCACTGACTGATGACGGGCTGCACGCCCGTGCCCATGGCAGCCTTGTTGACCACAAAATTGGCACCGTTGAAGAATGTGCCCACGGCAATGCCGACCAGCAAGGGGCCAAACACGCCGTTGATGACCAGAAAACGGCGATAGACGTTACGTGAGAACACGTGGCCGGGCTTTGACTGGAATTCGTAGGACACGGCCTGAAGCACAAACGTTACCAGAATCAGCATCCACACCCAGTAGGCCCCGCCGAAACTGGTGCTGTAAAATAGCGGAAAGGAGGCAAAAAACGCCCCGCCGAAGGTTACGAGGGTGGTAAACGTGAACTCCCACTTGCGGCCGGTGGAATTAACCACCAGCTGACGTTCCGTTTCGGTGCGCCCCAAACTGAAAATCAGCGAATTGGCGCCCTGCACAAACAGCAGGAACACCAGCAGTCCCGCCAGGAGGGCTATGACGAACCACCAATATTGTTGTAAAAATTCGTAGGTCATAATGATTGAGATTTGTCGGTTCTTTTATTCATGTTTCTAAGGATTCAGGACCAAGGGCCACAGCTTCAGTCGGCCATATCGGGGCCTTTGCGGATGGCACGGCAAAGAATGCGCACCTCGGCCACGAGCAACACCGTAAACAACACCAGGAAGAGGCAGAAGGTAGTAATGACCGAGGCCGAACTTACGCCCGATACCGACACCGACACGGGCAGCAAATCCTGTATGGCCCAGGGCTGACGGCCCACTTCGGCCACAATCCAGCCGCACTGGCCGGCCAGATAAACCAGCGGTATGCTCCACAAACCGGCATACAGCAGCCAGCGCTGCGAGGTGAGCTGCTCACGGCGCTCAAACCAGAGCATGAGCAACAGCACGAGCATGAGCAGCATGCCCGCCCCTACCATCACACGGAACGACCAGTAGACCAGCGGCACGAGCCGGTCGGGCACCAGTTCGGAGGGATGCTGAATGTATCCGTAGCCAAAATAGGGCATATACTTTTCGAGCGTGTCGCGGGCGGCCTGCCGCTTGTCCACATCGGTATGCGGCGTATTGCGGAAGGTGCTGAAGGCCTGCAGGGAGGTTGAGCCGGACTGTAAGATTGAATTTTAATAAATCCGGGGCAGGCTTTGGTTAAGCTGTCTGCCCTATAAATATGTGAAGGAGTGCCATGCATACACAAAAATCAATTACAATAGTATCCAACAGAAGGAAAAGGACACTTTCAGTCAACCATATACTTTATATTCACATGCGCAGAAAACATGCAGATGTACACATGGATAACGGAGAGGTCATCGAGACAAGAACAACTTATAAGGAATTCTGTGATATGCTCGGGGATGCTTTCATTGAGGTCAGAAGAGGTAATCTTGTATCCCTGAATGCCCGTATCGGTTATAGCCATACATGATGTGACGGATATGGTAAATCTTAATAACGGTATGGCAGTGGAATATACGATTAGCCGAAAAGAGGAAATAGAAAACAGATTATATCAAAGGCAAAGAAATATTATTATGAATTTTTCAACGGAAGGAATTCCCGGTTCGTTTGAGGAATACTGTGAATATTATAAAAGCTATGAGAATATGCCGTTTGCGTTTACGGACATTGAAATGATATTTGATGATGACTGTCGTGCTGTGGACTGGGTGTTCAGGTATGGAAACCAGGCACTTGCCAGGCTTGAAAAGGTGCCGCTTGATAAACTTATAGGAAACCGGTTTGGAAGTATTTTCCCGAATATGGATTCGAAGTGGCTTCGCTGTTATGAAAGGGCAATACTTTTTGGTGAAATTTTAAGCATGAATGAATATAGTCCGGAGATAGATACCCAGCTTGTCATATTATATTTGCCGGATGGGATTATAAGATACCGGAGTATATGCCGGAGCATGATGTAACTCTGACAGCGAAGTACAGGGCGACAGACAGGCGTGCTGTTACTGTCAAGTATTACATGGAGAACCTTGACGGAAGCTACAATGAGACACCGGAATCGACAGCGGTTATATATGGACAGACAGGTACAGATTTAACACCTGCACCGGAGGTATTTGCAGGCTTTAAGACACCGGAAGCTAAGAGTGTGACTGTTTCTGATGACGGAAGTGCGGTATGTGAGTACAGGTATGAGAGAGAGGAATACACAATTACATGGGATGCCGGCGAGGGAGAATTGACAGGAACAGATTATTCAACCGGAAAGGCAAAATATGGCCAGACTATTACTGCACCGGGGCTTGACAGACCGGGCTATACTGGAGCATGGAAGAATCTTATTGATACCATGCCTGCTAATGATGTGACCTTCACGGCTGACTATGCGGCACAGGATGTATTCTACAGTGTGGCATATCGTAGGATGGATGCGAACGGTGCATATACGCTTATGTATAGTCAGAACAAGACAGCTAAAGCCGGATCGATAGTTCAGGAGCCATGCGAGGTTTCAGATGATTATGCATCACAGGTGGCAGAGGGCTATATCAAGCCTCTTGTACAGACTGTGGAGATTGCCGGCGATGGAAGTACTGTAATAAATTATGATTACAGACTTATAAAGAGTCATTTAGGCTATGATTTGTCCGGAGGAACAGCTACAACCTCCAACTATGCACAGTCAGGTGATTACTATTATGGAAAAACATTGCAGATACCGGTTCTTAGTCAGGTTAAGAGGACGGGCTATGCAGCCAAGGGCTGGT